>ERZ773147.771-NODE-771-length-37256-cov-12.158463_pt1 | contig 37256 bp, 36 predicted proteins | sample MGYA00580851_ERZ773147 | MGnify/ENA primary metagenome ERZ773147 (study PRJEB29015, sample SAMEA2737818) | human gut metagenome | biome: human gut; feature: human-associated habitat; material: faeces | place: China | collected 2012 ... | reverse complement strand
GTCGAGGAATATCAAAGGCTCATCGACGCGGGCGACGCCATGAACAAGGAAGCGGCGGACTATGTCGGAGCACAGCTGCCGCTGGAATATAACCCGATGTCGAGAACCGGAATAATAGGCGAACGCCCGGAGCCGACCGGCAAGGGGCGGATAGTCGTCGCGACCGGCGGGACGAGCGATATCCCCGTTGCGGAGGAGGCCGCCGTGACGGCGGAGGTACTCGGCAATGAGGTGCTGCGGCTCTACGACGTCGGTGTGTCGGGCATACACAGGCTGCTGTCGCACATGGAGGATATAATGTCCGCGCGTGTTATCGTCGCCGTGGCCGGGATGGAGGGGGCGCTGCCCTCGGTCATCGGCGGGCTTGCCGACTGCCCGGTCATCGCGGTTCCGACGAGCGTGGGCTACGGCGCTTCGTTTGGCGGCGTGGCGGCGCTTTTGGCCATGCTCAATTCCTGTGCCAGCGGCGTGAGCGTTGTGAACATCGACAATGGCTTTGGTGCCGGTTACCTGGCCAGTATGATCAACCATATAGGCGTATAAGACGAAAATGCAATTGATTTTGCCGTCTGCGGATGGCGAAAACTCTACGAGGTTTTATAATGAGAATTTTATATCTGGACTGCTCGATGGGTGCGGCGGGGGATATGCTCACCGCAGCGCTGCTGGAGCTATACCCGGAAAAGGAAAAATTCCTTGCGGAAATGAACAGGGTGTTTGACGGCAAAGCGGTCGTAAGCGCCGCGGCCGACACCAAGTGCGGCGTGATCGGCACGCACGTCACTATGACTGTTGATGGCGACGAGGAGAGTGAGGGAGCGCAGTACCACGATCACCACAGGCACACGGACATTGGGGAGATCATGCGCTTTATCGAGTCTGTGCCGCTCCCGGAAAAGGTGCGGCACGACGCGGCAGAGGTCTATAAGATAATCGCCGAGGCGGAGAGCAGCGTACACGGCTGCACCGTTAAGAACGTGCACTTCCATGAGGTCGGCAGCATAGACGCGATGGCGGACGTGCTGAACGTGTGCATGCTGATGCACCTGCTCGCGCCGGAGAAGGTGTACGCCTCGTCCATTAACGTCGGCGGCGGAACAGTGAAGTGCGCGCATGGCGTGCTGCCCGTACCTGCCCCGGCGACGGAGCTTATCCTGCGCGGCGTGCCGATCTACTCGGGGCAGATAAGGTCGGAGCTGTGTACGCCTACGGGAGCTGCGCTGCTTAAGTATTTCGTCCGGAAATTCGGAGCCATGCCGACTATGCAGATTGAAAATGCAGGCTGCGGTACGGGCAAAAAGAACTTCGAGTGCGCAAATGTCGTGAGGGCATTCATCGGCGAAACTGCAAACGACGGCGAGGAGATAATCGAGCTTGCCTGCAACCTTGACGATATGACGCCCGAGGAGCTTGCCTTTGCAATGGAGGAGCTTTTCTCACTCGGTGCATTAGATGTATACTTTACCAATATCGGTATGAAAAAAAGCAGACCCGGCGTTAAGCTTACATGCATGTGCCGGGAAAAGCAGCGAGAACAGATGCTTGAGTGCATATTTAAGCACACAACGACACTTGGCGTGAGGGAATATGCATGCAAAAGATACGAGCTTGGCAGAAGCGAAAAAGCGGTGCGGACGCAGGACGGAGAAGTTCGCGTCAAAATATCGTCCGGCTACGGCGTTGTGCGCGAAAAGGCCGAGTATGAGGATCTCGCCGCCATTGCGCGCAAAAGCGGCAAAACCATCGCGCAGATAAGAAGCGAGGTTTTAAAAGCCGATAAGCAATAAGTCATATAAGCAACAACTCCCGAAAGCAAGCGCTTTCGGGAGTTGTCTATTGTTTATTCGGCAAACAGCTCGGAGTTTTCGGCCAGAAGATCGATTATGCGTCCCATCTCCTGCAGTGAGCTTACATAGCTGCGGCGCAGAGCGTCAAGGTCGCGCAAATCGACGCTGCTTGCAACGCAGGCAAAGGCGTAGTCTGTTTCTATAGCCATTGAAAGAGTGCTTCCGTTCAGGCAAAAGGCTAAAAGCTGCCCGTCGATGCTTCGGCAAAATTCAAGTATCTTCGCCGTGAGCAGCGGAGTAAAAATGCTCTTAGCATACTGCTCATGCTCGGCTGCAACACAGAAGCAGCGGTCAAACTCTTCATTGCCGGTCGCGATGCCGCGAGGACTGTCCTCCGTGCGAGCGCCGACGAGCACGCTCTCGGCTGCGGGTAGCGCATCTCAAGGCGCAAAACAATGCCTTTGAACACCATGTCGCGGCAGGTCTCCAAGCCGTCTTGCGGTGCGCCGCGCTCGTAGATGTGGTTAAGTCGCACGTTTGCCACGGAAAAGTGGACGCCGTTATGCTCGCCCTCGCGGAAGTTTTCCGTTTCGATCTCTTCCCACTGGTTATCGAGCAGGACGAGCGAGCGCACGAGCTTTTCGTCAATGCGCATCTGCGCCGTGTTCATATCCGGGCCGAAGGCATTTTCAAGCTCCGCGCGGAAGAAATCGCCCATCTGATCCTGCATAAGCGCTTTCAGCTTCTTCTGCGCGCCGCCGCCGAGAAGCAGCGCGGCACACACGCCGCCGAAGAACAAAACTGCCATGAGAACCGATTTGAGCACTATATCCTCAACCGCGAAAAATGAGATCACTCCGCCCAGAACGCCGACCAGTCCGATGATCGTCCAGATGCGCGCCTGCTTCTGATATTGCCCAAGCTTTTTCGAAAGCTCGGCCTCACTCATTTTTTCGTAATGCGTATCATTCATTTAAGCAGCCCTCCGTCAGCAGATATCGAAATACAGGTTGCTGCGCGCGTCGAGCGTGACTATGTCCATAAGGCATGCTTTGGGAGAAATGCTGTCAAGCTGCATACGCTTTGCGCTGTCCTTGTAATTATCAGGCTGAGTCTCGGCGGCAAAAATAAGGCCGTCGTAGTCCTCGGGAAGATAGACGACGTAGCTTTTTGTCAGCACCGAAGCCCACTTATCGACATTGTTCTGCCAGTCGGTAGAATACGCAAACTCTATCTCATAGGTTTTGCCGTTTGCGCTGACAGTATGCAGATAGTAATTATCTCCGCGCTCACTGTCACCGTATGAGGACGCGGCTGTGAGCCACATGCCGGTGTATTCGTCATATAGCTCGCTGTCGGTGTTCGTTATGTAATCGCCGCTGAAGCTGCCGACGGAATCCTTCGGAACATAGCACACGGCATCAAACTCCAGCTCGCGTATGCCGTCATGAGTCTGGTCGGAGATCATTTTGACCTCCCAGTAGCAGTCACCGACGGTGTAGCCGTCGCCAAGGTTTGCGTAGCTGCAAATGCCGCTCTCCAGCAGATAGCTGCCGTTGTCGACAGCGGCGTTAGCATAGAGATCATTATCTTCAAAGTATGAGCCGCCGGCAATCGACACGGATGAAAGATCTTCGCTGAAAACATAGCGCTCGTCGGGATCCCATATCCACACAAGCTCCGTGCCGTCGCCGTTTTCGTGGTCAAAGCGGATGTAGACGTCGCTTTCGCCGTCGGCGCTGAGGTCGTCGAAGGATATGGAAGTGAATGCGTCCTTCGCGTCGGGTATTGCCACGGGAAACGACACGCTGTCAAACAATATTTGCTCTGCCTCATCCCTATAGAATGCGGCGCTTTCGGAGCTTATGGTCACGAGAACATCCACGCTGTCACCGTCGTGCGTGATGGTTCCGCTGCCGACAACTATACCGGTAGTACGCCAGTCGTTGCCGGCTTCCGGGTCATCCGAGCTGCTGCAGGCTGCAAGACTCAGGCACATGAGAAGCGCCATAAGCAGGGCCGTAAGTCTTTTAAAAGAAATCATGCCGCACCTCACTCAGTCTCGCACAGATCCAGGCGTATATAGCTGTCGCCGTCGTCGCCCCACGAGAACGCTTCCTTTTCAAAGGACATGTTAATATCGTAGGTTACATCGGAATACTGACGGGAATGGGCATAGTATTGCTCCTCAATACCGGGGTCCTGCTCAATATATCCGTAGTCTGTCATTTTAAATGTACCGTCGCCCTCGCCCTCGAACAGTTCCCATTCGCCGTTTTCATCGATAGATATGTAGCTGGTGGAGTAGGGAGAGCCGTTGAGACACCATGTGTTTGCAATGTCGGCAAAATATCCGTCGGTCCTGGGAGCGGGAGTGTCCATGACGAAAGTGCCGAAGGACTCGATGGTCATGCCATCGGTGCCGCCGCTGACCTGGTAGGCCTTGCCGTCATTTTCGTTGAAGAAATAGATATAGGCGTATTCCGGGACGTTCTGCGCGTTGCCTGCGGCTACTATATCATAGCCCTTGTACAGGGTGAAGTACAGTCCGCTGTCAATTGCCTCGACCTCAAGCGCATCGCATACGTCGCTGTCGGAAGCGGCCCATATGCCGAGGTATTCGTTGTAGCTGCTGTCATACGAAGCCGCCGAGTCGTAAGCCGCGTCCTCTATGACTGCCGGTGCTCTGTAGTCATCGTCGCTGCTGCCGCCGCCGTCGCCGCATGCGGCAAGGCTAAGGCACATAAGCAGCGCCATTATAAGCGCCAAATACTTGTTAAGGCTTTTCATTTTATTCTCTCCTTATGATTTTAATTATTCTTTACTGTTCTGCCATGGATAAGATCTCGTCGTGGCTCAGCTCCACGTTCCCGAAGCGGATGAAAATGCCGTTTGTCACGGCGCTGTTCCACACCTCTGGGTTTGCCAGCGGACGGAAGCGGAGCTTGTCCAGATATCGGCTCATGTCCAGAAGCAGACGGCTGCCGGTCACAAAATCAACCTGCAAAACATGGCCTTTGAGCGGCGTTACGGCTGATATATATTTCCGGGTCAAATGCTTGCCCTCCTTTCTGCTCACAAAAAGGCGAAAAAAGTCCACCGTACTGCTATTGTACGGCGGACACTGAAAAATAACCATTCACCAAAGGTTAGAAGTTTTGCTGCATAAGCTCCGAAAGCTGCTTTCTTTTTGTTCTCGTATCGCCCTGTATGCCGAGCTTTGAGTATATCTGCTTCATATATTGCTTGACGCTGCCCTCGGACAGAAACAGCTTTTCGGCGATCTCGCGATTGCTGAGCCGACTGAGCGTAAGAGACGCGATCTCGTATTCGCGATCTGTCAGCGCGGCAAACTCTGCCGGGCGAGAGCCTGCGTCCGGCGCGGCTTTTTTGCGAGCCGACATAGCCTCACCGAGCCGCACGATGCTGCCGATAAGCTCCGGCTGACCGGAGCAATACTGTAAGGTTGGCTTAATATAAGCGTAATTTTCAACAAACGGGATCATTATCCCGTCGGGCGCAGCGTCCTTAAGTGCCTGATCGAGAAGACGGCATGCCTCGGCGTGCTTGCCGAGCGCCTCATACGCTGCGGCGGTCTGGAGCCTGACATGCAGCGCGACCAATGCATAGTGCATCGCCTCGCAGACAGCAAGCTGCCCCTCGCTGCGGCCTATGACCTTCGCGTATGCGCCCTGGGCGAGCAGCACCTGATTTTCGATCATCTCCGCCATGGGCTTACCCGGTGCGAGAATGCTTATCGACGAGAGCCTGTGCGCGGAAAAAACCTCCGGGATGCGCTCTGTTTTGCCAAGCAGCGCGTGATAGTAGGCGCTTGCCGCGTCAAGAATATTAAGCCACGCGGCGTTATGCTGCCGCAGAAGCTGCTCGCGGCGTTGCTCAAAGCTGTATCTCATCTCAACATCCGCACACAGCGACAGCCGCCATGCGAGAAAATCGCAGCAAAGCGCCATGTTCTCCTGCCCGTTGCCCTCTATCCGGGCGTAAGCGCTTTCAAGCTCGATGTGCGCGTCGGTAAAGCGCCCCTGCGCAAAGGCGGCCTCGGCGCGCATGATCTTTTCCGCGCCCTGACCGTGCCCGTCGGTTATCTTGTAGTAATGCGGCATGCACTCGTCCATGTCGGCAAGCTCGCTTTGCATTTTGCCCGGAGCACGATGAAACATCATAAGCACCGACGGAGAGCCGAAGGTCCAGCCGCCGCTTTTGTGTATGCTGATCGCAATGCGCGACATTTGCGCGCTGGCGCTGCGGTGAAGCCGACTCATGGCGCTTATGTCGTTGTAGCTTAAAAAGCTCATGATAAGGTCGCACTCGCCCAGAAGATTTCCGCGCTCGGCCTCGCTCAGCTCGCCGTTATCGTCAATGGCCGAAAGCAGCAGCGCTTTAAGCTCCAGCATCTTCGGTATCTGCCGCCAGTTGAACATGCTGCGCATCAGCACGAGTATCGACAGCGGATGAGCCTTGAGAACGTCAACGGGGCAATCTTCAATGCCGGACAGCACGCGCTGCGGATCGAGAGAAGAAAGCAGAATACCGGCATCCTTCCGCACAACGCGCAGCAGCGAGTCGAAGTCTTCGCATTTTCTGTAAGACGACATGGCGTGCAGATACTGCTTCCGGCTTTCGTACCATGAACCGAAGCGCTGCCAATAAAGCTCCTTCTTTTGCTTTGGCAGCAGTAAGAACGTTCGTTCGGCGCACTGCTTCATCATATGATGGAAGCGATATGTTACGCCGTCCGGCAGACATTTTACAAATGCGTTCTGCGCCGTGAGCAAGTCAAGAAGCTCCTGAGCATCGCTGTCGCCTGTAACAAATCGCGCCATCTCGGCGGTGAACTCGTCGGCAAGACCCATCACCGCCAAAAGCTCGCGCTGCTTTTTAGGCAGAGGATCTATCATGGCGGCAATGAACATGGCGTATATGTCCGAATCGCGGTCGGGCAGCGAGCCTCGCTCGGAGAGCGTGCGCAGATTGAGGTACACGGCGGAAAACCACCCCTCGCTGGAATACAGCAGGCTTTCGATCTGCTCATCGGAAAGCTCCGTTCCGCAGCGATGTGCGTAAACGGCAAGCTCCGTGTGGTTTAAGCGAAGCTGCTCGACGCCTATCTGATAGACTCGGCTTCCGAGCCGCACGATCTCGGCGGCCGGCAGGAAGCGGTCGCGGCTTGCTACGATCAGATGCACGTTTTCCGGCAAACGGTTTGCAAGCGTGCACAGAAACGCGCAGGCGCGATCATCCGTGAGCAGGTGAAAATCGTCGATGAAAATATAGCACGGAGTTTTGCCTGCAAGCTCGTGGCATAAGCCGTCAGCCAAAATGCCGCCGCCGACAGCGTCCGTCGGGCAGGCGTAATCGCGCAGAAAATCAAGCCCGGCGCGGGCAAATGCGTCCTGAACGCTTTTCCAGAAGATCATGAGGTTGCCGGAATACACGCTTATGCGGATGATCCGAACCGCCTCGGTCTTTGCGCGCTGCTCAAGAAACCAGCTGACGGCAGTCGTTTTGCCGTAGCCCATCGGCGCGACCACTGTGGTCATTCGGCAGTGCGATATGGGCCGCAGGCTCTCCTGCAAGCGCTCGGATATGTAGATCGTGTTTAAGCTCCACTTTTGCTTCGGCATGGCAAACTCCTTTGTGTCAATGCCAAATATTATATAGGAATGCGCGCCGCAGCGCAAGCAAAGTGAGGGCTTTTGACTGTTCAAAGGCGCACTTTTATGTTATAATACTTTGAAGCATCGAAAAAAAGGAGGGGTTTAATGGACAGAAAACGGGATCTTGAGATCGCACAGAGCTGCCGTATGAGCCCTATTGAGGATATAGCCGGAAAAATCGGCATAGGTGAGCAGTGGCTTGAGTGCTACGGAAAATATAAGGCCAAGGTCGATCTCGGCTATCTTGGCGATAACAAAAATGCCGACGGCAAGCTCATCCTTGTTACGGCCATAACGCCGACACCGGCAGGCGAGGGCAAGACCACGACTGCTATAGGTCTTGCCGATGGCTTGCGTAAGATCGGCAAAAATGCGGCCGCGGCGCTGCGCGAGCCGTCGCTTGGCCCCGTGTTCGGCATAAAGGGCGGAGCGTGCGGCGGAGGCTATGCGCAGATAGTTCCTATGGAGGATATAAATCTTCACTTCACCGGCGATATCCACGCCATCGGCGCGGCGAACAATCTGCTGGCCGCGATGATAGATAACCACATCATGCACGGAAACGCCCTCGATATAGACACGAAAAGAATAACCTGGCGCAGATGCGTCGATATGAATGACAGGCAGCTCCGGTATATCCGCGACGGCCTCGGCGGTGAAAAGGACGGGGTAGAGCGCGACGACGGCTTTGACATCACCGTTGCGAGCGAAATTATGGCCATACTCTGCCTTGCCGAGTCCGCTGCCGACCTTAAAGCGCGTCTTGCGCGCATCGTCATCGGATACGATACGCAAAATCGCCCCGTAACGTGCAGCAGTCTCAAGGCACAGGGCGCCATGGCGGCACTTTTGAAGGACGCTATAAAGCCCAACCTAGTGCAGACGCTTGAGGGAACTCCGGCGTTTGTCCACGGCGGCCCGTTTGCGAATATCGCCCACGGCTGCAACTCGGTGCTTGCAACGCGCATGGCGCTGAAGACCGCCGATTATGCCGTGACGGAGGCCGGCTTCGGCGCAGACCTCGGCGCGGAAAAATTCCTTGATATTAAATGCAGAGCATCGGGCCTGCGCCCGGCTGCGGTGGTAGTTGTCGCAACGGTCAGAGCGCTGAAAATGCACGGCGGACTGGATAAGTCGCAGCTTGACGCCGAGGATCTCACGGCGCTCGAGAGGGGAATACCGAATCTCCTGCGCCATGTCCGCAATATCAAAAACGTGTATCATCTGCCGTGCGTCGTTGCGCTCAACCGCTTCCCGACGGATACCGAGGCAGAGCTTAAGCTCGTCGAGGAAAAGTGCGCGCAGCTTGACACGAGCATTGTCCTCTCGGACGTGTGGGCGCACGGCGGCGAGGGCGGAAAAGAGCTTGCCGAGGCGGTCGTTCGCCTCTGCGAGGAGGATAACTCCGGCTTTAGCTTCTGCTATGAGGATGAGCTTGGCATTGAAGATAAGATCAGCGCCGTCGTCAGGAAAATTTACGGCGGCAGAGGCGCCGTCCTTTTGCCGGAAGCAAAAAAACAGGCAGAGCACCTTACTGCACTGGGCTTCGGCAAACTGCCCGTGTGCATAGCAAAAACGCAAAGCAGCTTTTCCGACGATGCGAAAAAGCTCGGCGCGCCGGAGGACTTCACCGTGACCGTTCGGCAGATAAAGGTCAGCGCCGGAGCGGGGTTTACGGTCGCGCTTGCAGGCAATATTATGACCATGCCCGGCCTGCCGAGCGTACCGGCGGCCGAGGGCATAGATATCGACGATAACGGAAGGATAACGGGACTTTTCTGATGGACTTTGGCAGAATGCTCGGCTATACCGAGGCGCTGAGCAAAAATAACGACAGAACGTGGTTTCATGATAACCACAGGCAGTACGAGCAGGCACAGGAGGATTTCCTCATGGTGCTGGACGTGATGAAGTTTGTTCTCGCAAAGGACGCGCCGCAGATCGGCGACGAGCTTTTGTTTGAAAATCCGAAGAACTTCATGTACCGCATACCGCGCGACATGCGCTACAGCAAAAACAAAACGCCGTATAATCCGGCGTTCAGGGCGTATTTATCGCCGCACAAAAAGGACTTTCTGCCGCTTTCGTACTATATCCACATAAGTCATGAGCGCTGCATCCTTGAAACCGGCGCGTGGCCATGGGAGACAAAGCAGCTAAACCGACTGCGCGAGTATATAGCCTATAACTACGAGGAGCTTGACGCGATATGTGCCGAAAACGGCCTCATGGTTTTCGGCGAGCAGCTCAAGCGCACGCCGCGCGGCTATGATACCGACCACCCGGCGGCGGATTGGCTCAGGTATAAATTCTGGCTCACCGAATACAGCTTTACGTCTGATGATCTGCGCGATCTTGACGTATTCGCGGAAGCGGCCGGAGCCGCCGTGCGGAGATCTGAACCGTTCAGGCAGTTTCTCATGGGCGCGTTTGATGACAGAATTTACGATGAATAACGAAAAACCGGCATTCATTTGAATGCCGGTTTAATATTATGTAAACCTATATCATAAACACGTCTCCGTGCTTATACGGGCTGCCGTGGCTTGCCGTTGCCCATGCCTCGAATGCGGCCTTATCGCGCACGACCATGCCGGAAAGCCGGTCGATGCCAAGCGCTTTAAGCTCCGGACACAGCGGAGTTGTAGGCCCGATGATTATGCTAACTGCGTTTTTTGAAAGCTCCAGCAGCCGGTGAAGAGTTTTGTTTATCGCGGCGCTCGCCGTCATGATAACGATATCGCTTTCGGGAAGAATATACTCGCAGGCCGAATCCGGATAGTCGCCCGGCTTGGGGTCGCGCTCGATTATGTAAACCTCGCTTGCGCCCTTGAGCGCGTCGGGCTGAAGCACGAGGTGCCCGATGAGCGCGATTTTTTTGCCTTCGGTGGCAAAGCCCTGGGTACAGCTTTTGTCAAAGCCGCAGCGCGCACCGAGAGTATCCATATGCTCAACTGTATTGTAAAATGCGTTTATCACAGCCATCGCCTCGGACGCCTCGAGAAGGTTCCACGATCGCACGGCCTCCGCCGCCTTGCGCGCGGTGAGACCCTCAAGAGTCGGGAACATGCGCTCGCGGCTTTGCAGCTTATCGTGCAGCGCAATGCCGTATCGACCGTCGCTCAGCTCGGCGGCGATCCACGATCTTGTGTGAATTATACGCGAAACATATATATCGGCGGAAATTCCGCTGATTAAAATATCATAGTAATCCATATTCAGCCCTCCACAGCCATTATATCACCGCTTGCGCCGGTATAGCAAGTGATGCTATAATTATAATGTGACGGAGGTAAGATAAATGATATTTGACACCCATGCGCATTACGACAGCGGCGCGTTCAACGCCGACCGCTTTGACATACTCGCGTCCATGCCGGAGAAAAACGTCGGTCTGATCGTCGATCCGGGCTGCGACCTTGAAAGCAGCCGCGCCGCGATAGCTCTTGCGGAAAAATACGACTTTGTGTACGCCGCCGTCGGCTGGCACCCGGAGGATATGGACAAGCTTACCGACGAGGGCTTTGATGAAATGATAAAGCTCATGCACCATCCGAAATGCGTTGCCGTCGGCGAGATAGGGCTTGATTACTATTGGGATGCCGAGCATAAGGACGAGCAGAAAGCGCTGTTTATCCGTCAGATCGAGCTTGCGCTTGAGCTTGATAAGCCCGTCATCGTCCACGACCGTGAGGCGCACGGCGACAGCTTTGATATCGTCAGCCGCTATCCCGAACTGAGAGGCGTGTTCCACTGCTATTCCGGAAGTGCGGAGATGGCCGCCGAGCTTTTAAAGCGCGGCTGGTATCTCGGCTTTGACGGGCCGATAACCTATAAAAACGCGCGCAAGGCGCTTGAGGTGCTCCAAATGTGTCCGCTCGAGCGCATGGTCATCGAGACCGACAGCCCGTATCTCACGCCGGTCCCGAACCGCGGCAAGCGCAACGATTCGTCTAACCTGAAATATGTTATCGACAAAATTGCCGAGGTCAAGGGCGTGAGCGCATCCGAGGTCGAGCGAGCCACGTTTGAAAACGGCAAAAAGCTTTACGGTATGGAGGATATGTGATGTACGAGCCAAAGATAATACTGAGCGGCGCGCCGAACGCGCGCGACCTCGGTGGAATCGAAACAAAGGACGGCAGAACACTCAAATACGGCCGGCTTATCCGCAGCGGAATGCTCTCTCGCCTTGACGATAACGATATTGCATATCTCAAAAACGCTGGACTGTGCACCGTTGTTGACTTTAGAACCGCAGCCGAGCGCATGCAGAAGCCGGACAGACTGCCCGAAGGCACAGAGTACATAATCTGCCCGATACTTGAGGATAAGGCCGAGGGCATAACTCGCGATAAGCCCGAGACCGAGGACGAGGAGGCGCAGCGCACGGTGAAAATGGCGCAGAGGCTCATGGCACGCGATCCGGACGGCGCAGCGCAGATGCGTTCGCTGTATCCGATCATGGTGTCGGTCGAGCACTCGGTGCAGCATTACAGGAAATTCTTTGAGATACTCCTGCGCCATGAGGAAGGCGCGCTGCTGTATCACTGCACCATGGGTAAGGACAGGGTAGGCACGGCAACGGCGCTGATCCTCTCGGCTCTCGGCGTGCCGCGCGAGACGATCTATGCCGACTATCTTATAACGCGCGACCGCTGTGCTCCGGGCACGGAGAAGCTAGTCAATAACTGCAAAAAATACACCGACGATGCCAAAACGCTGGAGTTTATCCGCATGATAGATACCGTGCAGAAGGATTTCCTCGACGCGGCCCTGGATACGATAGATGAGCTTCACGGCGGCATGGAGAGCTTTCTGCGCGATCAGATGTCGCTTGACGATGAAAAACTCAAACGCCTCGAGGAGCTGTATCTGGAGTGATGAAAAACCGGCGCAGGCCTTTGCCTGCGCCGGTTCAGTCTTCGAGAAATTCGGAATAGCAGTCGAGCGTCAGACAGCCGGAGAGCTGCGTGAGCAGGCACTGCATATCGGAGCTGTTGTATTCGTTATCCGGCGCGGAAAGTTTTTTCCCTGCCGGTATGTCATATGAGAGCATTGCTCGCACACATGTGCCCCTGCCCTCGCCGCGGCTTTCGATGATAAGCGCACCATTGTGCAGTTGCGCGATGCTCTTGGCAACGGCAAGACCTATGCCGCTTCCTGCCGGGCGCGAAAGGCTGTCGCGCTGCTTGTATTTTCCGAAAACGGTGGACAGCTCATCGGGAGGGATGCCCGCGCCGTTATCGTCAACGCAGACTATAAGGTTTTTGTCCGTCCTCAGCAGCGAGACGGCGATCCTGCCGCCGCGGCTGCAGCTTGCTATGCCGTTTGACAGAAGGTTGAGCACCAGCTGACTGATAAGTGCCCGGTCTGCGACAAGGCGAACATGTTCCTCGGAGCTGAACGTTATGCTTATATTCTGCTTCTGCGTGAGAAGGTTCACGGTGTCGATCATATTTCTGAAAAGCTCGGTCATATCGATCGGCTCGGGGCGGAAGGGAAGCGAGCCTTCCTCAATGCCGGAGAGCGTGCCGAGATTGTCCAAAGCGCGCTTTATGCGGTAATAGTTACGGTTGAGCGTGCTGACGTATTCGCTGAGCTTGTCGTTTGCAACGTCCTCGGCGATGACGGATATGCACGATGCAGAAAATTTTATGTTCGACATGCACGAGCGCAGCGTGTCAAAAACGCTGTCGCTGGGTGAGGAGGGAAAACCGTCGCAGCTTATGACGTGGATGCGGTATCCGTTTGCCGAGCTTACTTTCACCGTGCAGCTTTTTTCGCCTATGAGCGCCGTCGTAACAAAGCTGTCTGCCTGGTTATTTGAAATGTGCGAGGGCATGAGCATATCCACGGGCTTTGACGTGAGGTCGGCGCCGGCAAGACCGACTGCGGCAGGGTTCATATACACTATCTTTCCGCGGCGCGACACCGCGACGGCTGTTTCGAGCATTGAAAATGCGGCGGACAAAAGTACGGAATCCGACATTTATCTTCACCTCGTAAGTTTTTTCGGTACTATTCTATCAAAAACAAGCAAAATATACAATAGGCGGCCTCAAAAAGGCGATTTTTTAACGGATATTTGGCTGTATCGAAATATTGATTTTTGAGCATAGTATATGTTACAATTATGGCAATACAGCAAGTAATGTTTTCCGCGCTGAAATTAATAAAATGGAGGAACATAAAAAATGATCAAAGTTGCTATCAATGGTTTTGGCCGCATCGGCCGTCTGGCATTCAGAGCCGGCATCGTCGCTGACGATATCGAGATCGTTGCCATCAATGCTCCCGACAAGACCCCTGCTCAGCTGGCGTACACCGTTAAGTACGACTCCGTGCATGGCCGCTTCCAGGGAACCGTTGAGTATGACGATAATTCCATAACCGTAAATGGCAAGCGCGTCGCCGTCGTCGGCAACCGCAACCCGGCAGAGCTGCCCTGGGGCGAAATGGGCGTTGAGTACGTTCTCGAGTGCACCGGCGCATTCCTCACCACCGAGAAGGCACAGGCTCACCTTGACGCAGGCGCACAGGTCGTCGTCCTGTCCGGCCCGTCCAAGGACGATACCCCGATGTTCGTCTGCGGCGTAAACCTCGATAAGTACACCCCCGACATCAAGGTCGTTTCCAATGCATCCTGCACCACCAACTGCCTTGCTCCTCTTGCAAAGGTCATTAACGACAACTTCGGCATCGTCGAAGGCCTCATGACCACCGTCCACGCAGACACCGCAACTCAGGAAGTCGTTGACGGCTTCTCCAAGAAAAACTGGCGTCTCGGCCGCGGCGTTCACGGCAATATCATCCCCACCAGCACCGGCGCTGCAAAGGCTGTAGGCAAGGTCATCCCCGAGCTTAAGGGCAAGCTGACCGGTACCTCCATGCGTATCCCCAGCGCTGACGTTTCCATCGTTGACCTGACCTGCCGCCTCGAGAAGGGCGCAAGCTACGACGAGATCTGCGCAGCGGTCAAGGCAGCAAGCGAAGGCCCGATGAAGGGTGTTATCGAGTACTGCGAAGACGAGGTCGTTTCCTCCGACTTCATCACCGATCCTCACACCAGCATCTTCGACGCAAAGGCCGGCCTGGCTCTCAACGACAACTTCGTAAAGCTCATGGCATGGTACGATAACGAGTGGGGCTTCTCTTGCAAGATGCTCGACCTGACCCGCCACATCGACAAGGTCCGCAAGGCATAATTTTTGCCGAAAAACCGCCGATCTGCATGAAATCCGAACGGTTTCTGAACTTTTAAGCTAAGTACGAAAACTGCTGCCAAGTACGATAACGATCGGCTGATACGAAAACTATTAAAAATGGCCTCTTTTTGCTTGATAGTTTCAGGCAGAAAGAGGTCATTATGTTTTTATCGGATTTAGTGGACGAATTTCTGTTTGACTGCAAGGTCAGAGCCCTGTCGGAGCTTACAGTGAACAATTACAGAAAGCAGCTGAAAAAGTTTCTTCTCTATCTGGAAACTGCCCATGGCGTTACTGCATTAGAGCAAATGAGACCCGCTCTTATAAAACAGTATATCAGTTTTCTGCAAGGATGCAGCCTAAAGCCTGCGTATATAAACGACCTGCTCAAGGCTGTGAAATGCTTGTGCAGATATGCTTTTGACGAAGGCTACACCGAAGGTCTCATCACCGAGAGAATCAAAAATGTGAAGCAGAAGAAAGTGCTCATACACACATTTTCGAATAAAGAGATTGCAGGGATGATTAAGTACTACAGTGGGAACAACTACCTTGATGTTAGAAATAAGCTGATAATTATGATCCTCTTCGACACGGGGATCAGGGTTAGCGAGCTCATGCATATGATGCCGGAACAAGTCAAAGAAGGCTATTTTATTATTTTCGGAAAAGGCGGAAAAGAGCGGCTTGTTCCGCAGAATGCGTCAGTTGCGAAAATGCTCATCCGCTATCGCTCATGCCGTGAACGGTATTTTTCGGCACGTGATGCGCAAGATTATCTCTTCCTAAGTAAAAACGGGAAATACTTCACGCCGGAAGCAATCAATAAGATGCTTAAAAAAGCAGCTAGTGACATTGGGGTCAGCTCATCCATACGGGTTTCACCGCACACCTGCCGACATACATTTGCTCATCAGCAGCTCAAAAATGGGCTTGACTTGTATAGCCTCAGCAGACTGCTCGGACACGAAAATGTTTCTATCACCCAGAGATACCTTGAAGGCATCGAGGATACGCAAATTCTTAATGCCTCACGAAAGACGGGGGTAATAAGCAATCTATAACGCTATCGGTGACATGCGGTGTACGCAGGAATCCCATCATCAAAATAGCAGGGACAAAAAGCGTCAGGTATATGGTATACGCCGACCAAAGCCACAGGCAAGAAGCTAGTACCCAAACCAGCGGAGAGGGCAGGAATATTATAGCTTGCCCTCTTCAAAATATCAAGACAGGAGATATAGATGAAGGAGCTTACAAGTTATAACAGAGTCGCAGGTTATCTAAACAAGGTGTTTGACCTGCTGAACTACAGATTTTTTGAAGGTGTACTTTCAAGGCCGACCATAACAATTCAGAGCACGCCCAAAGCCTATGGACATTTTACTTTAAGCGAGGATACATGGGTGTCAAAGTTTGGAGGAACACATGAAATTAATATCGGAGCAGGTACACTTTCACGGCCTGTTGAGAGCATATGTGCAACGATGTTGCATGAGATGGTGCACCACTATAAAAACGGCATCCAAGATACGAGCCGCGGAGGTACATACCACAACAAGCGTTTTAAGATTGAAGCTGAAGCACGAGGTCTTAATGTTCAGCACAGTGAAAAATACGGCTGGTCTCACACAAGCCCAGCAGACGAGCTGCTTGACTTTGTTCTTATGAACGGGCTCACTGATATACTGCTCAACCGTAACGAGCTTACGAGCTTTCGAATAACCGGTACAGGTACTCACAGTGGAACATTTACAGCCCCACCTCGGAAGATGTCAAGCACCCGAAAATATATCTGCCCTTGCTGCGGTATGTCGGTCAGAGCAACACGCACTGTCAGGATTGCTTGCATGGATTACGACGAACAGATGATTGAAGTGTAGTTTTCAAAGGGGGGTGAAAAATTATCTGGTATCTATTAGAGGTGCGTTTTTATCCCCCACAGACTCATAACTTAACACTTTCGGTACAGTTTACATCGGGACGGAGCTTCAACGCTTCGCCCCGTGTCATAACATAGGTGTCAAAATAGGAGATAAAAATGATATACGGATACGCACGAGTCAGCACCATAGCACAGTGCAAAAACGGCAACAGCCTTGAAGAGCAGAGCGAGGCTTTGACGTCTTACGGGTGCAATGAAATAATCACCGAAACCTACACAGGAAAAACCACAGAACGCCCACAATTTAATGAGTTTTTGAAGCGACTGCATTCGGGCGACACTTTAGTCGTCACGAAGCTCGACAGGTTTGCAAGGACAGTTATAGAAGGCGTTTTGACGGTCAGAACGCTATTTGAACGCGGAGTAAAGGTTCATATTCTTAACATCGGTCTTATTGAGAACACGCTGACGGGAAACCTCATACTCACCGTGTTTCTCGCTTTTGCCGAGTTTGAGCGTGGAATGATAATTGAACGCACACAAGCCGGAAAAGCCGTGGCTCGAACACAGCCGGGTTATCACGAGGGCAGGCCTAAAAAATATACTCCCGCTCAGATAAATCATGCACTGGAGCTGCTCAACAGTGGCAGCTCATACCGCCAAGTCGAGGCAATGACAGGGATAAGCAAGAGTACATTGATCAGAGCGAGGCGGAACAATTCTGCTGCTTTTCATGAGTAGCATTTTTATATAACTGAGTTAATCCAGTTCTCTAACGAGTCTTTACGATAAGGTATCTGCTGTATACCAAGTTGAGCAATTTGACTACTCGTGCTTTGGGTGATTGTCAATGCAGCAACCGGTTTTCCAATGCTGATTGCATACCTGATTTCATCTATAGACATACCTAAATTATTTGCAGGTCTGTTAGAACAGACGACAACGCTTGCATGCTGTATTTGCCTTTGGATTTTAGGATCAACATTATAGCGCATATCAATTTTTTCAAAAGGAGAATCCTTAGGAACGGAATAGTCTCTTACAGCGTATTTTGAACGATCCAAAATTTTGCTAATGACGAAGTAGTCATTGTTATTCCATCTATGTGGAATGAAGACATTAATTACTTTAGACATGATTATAAAAATATACCTCCAATGTAATCGAATAAACCCATTTACTAAATGAAAAATATCAAAATTAAAAGATATAAACCGGCAAATACACAAGGCATGGCAGCTTCGATAAATGAAAACGGTAAATGTTTTTGAAGTCCGGTTTTTGATTTCAACTTTTCCCATTCGCATTCGTACATGGCCAATGGCAACTTTTCTTCAATTCTATTGATTATATGGTATTTACAAGAATTGAGATGCTTGTAGCTGCGGAGCGTTGCAAACCACGCTATCGAAATAACTATGCCAACAACACATATTAGCCACCCCTTTTTGTCTGAAAATGAACCAAACCAAGTTGCAATTGTAAAAATTGCGATGTTTGCAGAAATAAAAAATGTGTTGGCCTGTGACCGCCGATCTGATATGTGCTCAGCCGAGCTTACATATAGTTTGTATTGCTCGAATAAAATAGAGTCATAGTTGCTAATTTTGCCGTCATCATGAAATAACTCGCTAGACATATTTCTCACCTCCTTTGAACTACGAGCATATTAATTTACTAACATTTACTTGATCGCCTATTATTGTTAAAGTAAGTATAGCACAGGATTTTGCCTTTATAAAGCAAAATATTACATTAATACGCACTTTTCGCTTTGGATAAACAGAATGTGCGGCAACATCTTACGAATTATGCAAAAAACAGGCGTCCTCTTTGCCTAGGAGGATGCCCGTTGTTGTTTCTTGCTTGCATAGCTGCTTAGGGGAGCTCCCAGCCACTAAGTAAAATGTCGACTGTAACTCCAAACGCATCGGCTATTGCCTTGAGCTCAATATCCGTAGCTATCCGTTGCTGTCCCTCGAGTTTGGACAGACTGCTCGGATTCATATCCACGCCTCGCAATTGAAGCATCTCTACCAAAGTGCGCTGCTTCATTCCCCGCTCCTTTCGCAGCTGTTCAATTTTTGCTCCGCATATGTTTTTTGTACCGTATGGTTGTTTGCGCGGCTTCATGTTCTCACGTCCAATTTTAATTCTTTTTGAGAATTATAATGGCTAAAACACTTGAAATAATTCCGTATTAGAATTATAATTAAATTATCTTGCAGAAATAGGAGATAGAGAGCATGAAAACAACCAAACTTATCCTTGGCATTCTCAGCGGCGTATTTTTCGTAGTGATTGCATTGCAATCGTGTGTCACATCGGTCGGCGATGCGCTTGCCGATAACGGCGGCACAGGCGGTATCGGAGGTATTATGCTGTCGTTTTGCCTGCTGATCGGAGGCGTGGTAGGCGCAGCAGCCCGAAACAGCAGAGCAGGTTCGATAGTTGCCGCCGTATTTTACCTCTTGGGAGCATTCTTCGGCTTTATCACCGGCGGGTATGCCGACCTGCAATTGTGGTCAGGTCTCTGCGCAGCTTTCGGCGTTTTCTTCATAATCAGCGCAATTGTTATGAAGAAGCAGAGCAAAGCAGCGGGCAAGAATGTGAAAGGTGAATAGACTATGGAAGAGAATAAAAATTCGCCAACAACATGTCCCAAATGCGGCGAGACGCTTAATGACGGTCAACGCTTTTGTCCGAGCTGCGGCGTCGATATCGACGCATACAAAAACAGGATCTGCGCAAAGTGCGGTGCGGCAATAGCCGACGGGCAGGCGTTTTGTACCGAATGCGGAGCCAAGTACCTCGACCCGAACAGTAAGGCTGCAAAAGCGAAAAAGATAGGTAAGAAAATTCTCATAGGGCTGCTTATAGTCTTGGGACTGTTCATTGCGCTTATCGTGGTTGCACTTTGCACTGCCGATACCCATCATCACGATTGGGCAGCCGCAACATGCACCGAATCCAAGACCTGCACCGAATGCGGCGAGACGGAGGGCGAGCCGTTGGGACATACGCCCGGCGACTGGGAACTTGATGACCCCAATTACGTGACGGCAACCGTATGGATGCGCAAAAGATGTACGACCTGTGGTGCGTCACTTGACTCCAAGCTCAAAAAGTTTACTACCCTTTGCGAGAACTGTGAGCTTCTCCTGACTCCGGATGAGTTTACGCAGCGTTACGGCAAGCTGCTTGAATACTGCTTCTCCGAGTACGGCACTCAGCTCATTTCCGCCGACAGTGAATCTCTGGGCTGTGTTATCACCAAAAACAAGACTACGCATATCGGCACGGTTCTTTTCAACGATTCTGACGACAAAGCAATAAGCAATAAGGATGGACACGGAATAGCCAACATGATGGTCGGCTTTAAATCGACCGATAAAAACGAAATCGTCAAAGCCACAGTTGCACTTGTCATGACGCTTGATCCCTCACTTGAATTTGAGGGCGCAAAAAGTGTGGCTGTCAAAATCTTTGACGGGACATATACTCACAACGGAATCAAATACGCATTTACCGCATACTCCGGAGCGTATTATATGAGCATCTCGATCGAATGAGGAAAGGGGTATATCGTATAGACTTGCGCACCACAAAAAAGCCGCCTACCGAGCAAAGACTCGATGGGCGGTGCTTTTGTTATTGTACAGTCCTTTTTCGGTTTGGTGCGCAGAATTCTGCGTTAATTTTTATTATAATCAACACCATGATCTTCAGCAACTCGCAGTAATGACTGAATTCGGTGTCCTCATCCAGTGGGCAAGTGTCGTGAATATATCTGTTTCTTATCCCCAAGCTATTTCCGAACTCAGCATTATTCAGAATGAAATTCAAATATTTTTGCTCCGGAATAGAAAACAGTGTGCTCTCATAGCGCAAGTCGCCACTTGCGGCTAAATTGGAAACTTGATGCCTCAGCTCGTCATCATAATATATTGGACAAATAACCTCGTTAAGGAACAAGTCATTCAGCACAAATACTCTGGATTTTTTGGGCTGTAAGTATCCGTTTTCGTCAGCAAAGATAGAGCCTCGTTCTATCAGCCAGTTTAAGCCGCTTAGTTGATACTCGGCAAAATCGGATAAGCTCATTTTTTCGGAAACCAGCAATTGCGGTAAAGAACTGTAATTGCTGTTGCCGGTCTTTTCGGTGAAGTGCAAAATAGACTGATCATCGAACAGTAAAAACATCTCGGTGCGAATATCCGGTGAATTAGCATACGCATATTTGTTTGATACAGTGCTGCCTATATCACCAAAAACAGTTTGACGGGATGACATTTCCAGAAGTTCACGATCGACATATCCGTCTTCGCGGAAAAGACTATACTGCTTTAAAACGCCGTCAATGGCACTTGATATTAGCTTGCACTTTTCATAGTATGTTGTTCCGTCAGAAGGAGGTCTATAGCTAAACCCGATTGCTTGAAATTCATCGCGTAAATAGACTTCGAAAAACCAACTGAAAATATCTTCGAGTCTAATGTTTAGCAGCTTTAGTTCCTGATAATATGCTGCCATTTGGAGAGACGCTAACGCTCTTTTCAAGTCGAATGACGAACCGGTAATATAATCATCTTTCCCTCTTGTGAATAAATGCTTCTCTGTTAAACTGAGTCTGCATTTTAACGAAACAAAGGTACATCTGAAGCAACGATCAACATATTTGAAAAGGTATATGAAATTGTTCAGCAGGGTGGGGTAATCGCGGTTTTCAGCAATCCAATCCCGACTGTATGTACAGTGTATGGTGTTATCTGCACGATTAAACTTTTCTTCATAAGCACCATTAGGTACAGAATTAAACTCCACTTGAATTCCGTAAGATATCCCTACGGCTTTATCACTGAGCTTTTCCTGAAGCTCCTTACGCTTATTTCGAACTTTTCTTCTAAGCTTGTCCTCTATAGGCTGCCCGTCAAATACTCTGGCGTTTTCCAATAGCTGCAGAGTGTTGATATTTGGATTTTCTTCATCAACATAATCATTGATGATTTTAATGCGCATTTCAGGCGTGAACTCTTCCGGGAAGTACAAATGATCATCCTGTTCGCTTGAAGTTTCGAGAAAAAACGATATCATTCTGGGTGCGGTATTGCAATTGGTAAGCAAGTGATTTGTCAATACCGTGCCGTAGTAAGCAGAAAGAGCACGATGCCGGAGAATATACCAAACGCAGTCTGAGTTGCTGTCGAGAATGCTTCCAATAGTATTGGCGCTTATTTTTGAGTAAACCTTATAGTTGTCAATTACCGTCCAAAAATCATCGACATAGTTTATTTCCGTGCTCTTAAACATACAATTCCACTCTTCGTCTAATACGGAATTACAGAAGCGGCCGATTATTCCCGGAATGAGTGAAACCTTCTTTTGGTATTCATCAAGCTGCTCATTAGACCACGTGCTTAATACTCTACCGGTGCTGAAGTATTGCTTTATGTTATATAGCTCGAGTATGGTGTTGATATCTGGCGAACAAGTGTTCTGTTCCCACTTTTCAAAGAACGATTCAACTCGCTTCATGTTAGAGGCAAAGCTCAGGTCATGAACACTATAAAATTTTATTCTTGTATGCTCTGACATAAAGCCTCTCCTTATTTAGTTGATTATGCTGCTAAATATTTGCACACTAATCACATGGATACCCCCAATTTACTATCTATTTCTTTTTCTAACGTTTTTTCAATCATATCCAGTTCATGCTTCATTTCAGCTCTCTCAGCCTCATTGCTTACTCCTGCATCGATATAGTATTTGCAAAAATGGTTAATGACCTTGTTTGCGTTCTTAATATCCTCGTATCCTACACCGGCGAGCAAGCCGCTTTGAATTGAAAGAATATAGCTGCTTTTTAACTTTTCAAAATCCATAATCATTCTACCTCGCGCCTCATCAATAGTAAGTTAATGTAAAATGATTGTATCACGATTGAGAAAAATATGAAAGTGCATATTCATTAAATGCAGTTTAACGATAAAATTTATATGACTTTTTCTAAACTGCAGTAATTAAGGAACGGCTGCTCTATGTTCAATTCCTTTAAGAAACCGGTCAACAAAATTACTAAATGCCTTTGCTGCATGAAACTGCTGCAATTCGTTACTGTCTCTTCTGGAGATTAGTTCGCTGATCACTATGCCTGATAATTCATCATCGCTCATTTTACCCAAATCTTCAACTTTTTCTGTAAGCGCGTTACTTTCTCCATGAACTGAAAGCATGTGTTCAATAGCCTTAATTGTTACGGCGCGGTCTTCGGGGGTTGCAAACACAAATTCGTCGGTGTCAGTAAGTGCATCTTCGGAATACTCTGCTTCAAGAATGCGCAGAATTCCCTCGTCGTAGGACGCTTCCTCCATAAGGCGGAGTCGATATATCATTTGTGAAAATTCCTCACTGCAAATAAGCTCTGAAGCGATTCGGAGGTTTACTGCTTTATCATAATCGCTTATGCCTACTCCATCGCACGCAAAGTCATCCAAGCCTATATGTAACTGCTCTACGGCTTCCTCTGATAAACCGGTATATGCGACCGCAGCCCTTGCACTGACATCCGGGTTCCTCGTATCACTGAGTCCCAGCAAATAATCCGTAGACACACCGAAATGCTCAGCGATTTTTGCTAACGCAATAACATTAGGCGCACTTTCGCCTAGCTGCCAATTAGTTATTGTTTGCCTCGTAACGCCAAAGGTATTACCCCAGTCATCTAGAGTCTTCTGCTCTTGGGAGCAAAGCTGAATGAATCTGGAAGGAAATGCGTATGTTCTGTCAAGTTTAATTGCTTGTCGGCTCATGTGACATCCTCTTCCGTAAATAATATTAACCTGTTTAGCATGCACTGTTGACTTTATTTACTTTCTATGGCATAACAGTAACACACACGGACTCCGGGGTCAAGTGCTGATAAAGGAAAATGTAAACAAAAGAAAAAAGGAGAGCAGTGCCTATGGCAGAAAATAAAAACAGAAGATTTTTTGAAAACGATACTTTGATTACCAGCTTTGTTCCCCCTGACTTAACAGACGTTGGTCAGGGAACTTTGCTTTATGAAGCATATCATCACAAACTGCGCTATTGTGAGGGAGTAGGTTGGATAGTATATGGCGAAGGTACATGGACTCAGTCTGAAACGGGTGCACAGGGATATTCTCAGCAGCTTACCGACCTTCAAATGCAGAAAGCAGAGGCTATGCAAATGGCAGAAATAAAGGCCTCCAATGCGATATCGTCTAACTCTCAGAACTTTGCAAGTTATGTAATGACAAGGCGATCATCGGCAAGAATAGCCTCGGCATTAAAAGAAGCCAAGCCGAAGATGAGTATAAAAGCGTCAATGCTAGATGGCGATCCACTTATTCTTAATACACCTGATGGAGAAATAAATCTGGAGACAGGCGAGATGCAGCCGCATGATCCCGAACATTTCATCACGCATATGACAAGCAATGCTCCGTCAGACAAGGGTGCAGAACTATGGGCTGAATTCATTCGCCAGATATCCTGTAACGATGAGGAATTAGCAGGTTTTCTTAAGCAGATTGCAGGAATGGCCGCTATTGGCAAGGTATACGAAGAGAGACTGTTCATCGCACTCGGAAGTGGCGGCAATGGAAAGAGCACATTTTTCAATGCTCTCCAAGAGGTACTCGGCGATTACGCATGCACTATACGCTCTGAGCTGCTAGTAGCGAGCAATGACAGCGGGAAAAAGTTTGAATATGCAAGCTTACGAGAAAAGCGATTTGCCGTTGCAGAAGAACTCGGAGAGAACAGGCAACTGGACTCCGCACAAGCAAAGCAGTTGTGCAGCACTGGAGATATCAATGCTCAATTCAAAGGAAAAGATGTGTTTACCTTTAAGCCCTCGCACACTATTGTGCTGTGTACGAATCACATGCCGTCCGTAAAGGTAATTGACAGCGGCACATGGGATCGACTGATTGTGCTCCCTTTCAGCGGGCGATTTAGAGGGCAGGCCAATGAAATAAAGAATTACGGCAATTATCTTGCAAAGAACTGTGGTGGGGCTATTTTGCAGTGGGTGATTGACGGTGCTCGGGAATATATACAGAACGACTATAAGCTTATCATACCGAATTGTATCAGCAGCGCAATTGAACAGTATCGTCAGGAGAACGACTGGCTTACTGACTTTTTTAACGAGTATATTGCACTGGACAAAAATGAAGATACATACGGCAACGAGCTTTATGAAGCGTATACCACGTTCTGCAACGAGCATGGAGAACGCACCTTGCCTATGTCGTCAGTAATCCCGATGATAGCATCCAAGGCAGGCGTTATGAAAAAGCGCACAAAAAGGGGTAATGTGTACTGTGGGCTGCGAATAAAGGATGAGTTTGAGAGAGCCGGTTAATGCAAACCAGCGGAAGGTGGTGTAGGTGTTTTTATCCGATTTTATTTTGAACAAAGAATAAGAGAGACAATTAAACCCTACACCGCTATACACATCTTGACACCCTTTCCACCGCTGCGCGGCGGAGCCTTTGCTTAACAGCGCTATCGTCGCTTCGCTCCGACAGCTCGTTTGGTCTCATAGCTGTTCTATTCGCCCCGGTTAATCATTGCTACCGTTTTTGATGTTGCTATCGGCTAATGAATAACTATCGTATACAAATACGCCCGGCATTTATAGTAGGCTGCATATTGACCAAAACAAATCGTCCTGCTTTCGGTGAGTCAATAAACTCACCATGAATAACACGATGGTATACAAGCTTGGCTATCGCTTGCTTTTGCGTTAGACTATTACCATAAAATGTGCCTATCTGGTACGAAAACTACGAACAAATCCAGCCTGAGAAATCAACAAAACAGAGCCGTTCAAAAATGCCGTGTTGCCTTGATGTATCAACGCTTTGCGCTCTTAACGACAACTTCGTAAAGCTCATGGCATGGTACGATAACGAGTGGGGCTTCTCTTGCAAGATGCTCGACCTGACCCGCCACATCGACAAGGTCCGCAAGGCATAATTTTTGCCGAAAAACCGCCGATCTGCATGAAATCCGAACGGTTTCTGAACTTTTAAGCTAAGTACGAAAACTGCTGCCAAGTACGATAACGATCGGCTGATACGAAAACTATTAAAAATGGCCTCTTTTTGCTTGATAGTTTCAGGCAGAAAGAGGCTGTTTTGCTGATAGAGAATCGCCCTGCCGCATTAGGCCGGTTGATACAATAAAACATAAGAATAAAGACTGCATCGATGCGGATTTATTATACGTTTTTCATCCTATGACCTCGCCGAGCACTTTCACGAAGAATATGACGAGGACGCATATCATTATCGGCTTTACGGCCTTGCTGCCGCCTTTTTTGAAAAAGCTTGAGCCGAGCCAGTTGCCGGCAATGGAAAACAGCCCGGCGACGAGCCCGACTGCAAAAATGACCTTGCCGTTTATGAGGAAAACTACAAGCGCCGAGATGTTCGTTGCGAGGTTTATAGCCTTGCTTACGCCGTTTGCCTCTGTTACGGGCATATGAGCCGCGGCCGTGAGCAGTAGGATGAGAAACGTTCCCGTGCCCGGGCCGTAAAAACCGTCGTAAGCGCCGATGAAAAATGCTATGACGCAGCTCAAAAGCGTGGTCTTGAGCTTTGAATACGGCTCGCGCTCGCCGCTGAGCGCTTTGCCTTTCATGACGTACAGCGCCGTCAGCGGAAGAATGACGAGCATGATTATCTTGAACACACCGTCGTCAATAAGCAGCGCAAGGTTTGCGCCGCAAGCTGAGCCTGCCAGCGCGAACAGCACGCAGAATATCGCCTGTTTCCAGGGGATAAAGCCGCTTTTCGTGTAGCGCACGGTGGTGAGCGTCGTGCCCATGGCGGAGCTTACCTTGTTAGTCCCTATGGCAAAGTGAACGGGGAAGCCGGCTATGAGATACGCCGGGAGCGAGATAAGCCCTCCGCCGCCGGCAACGGCATCGACAAATCCTGCAAGAAAAACGAGCGGACAGACGATGAGATATTGAATTATCGAAATTTCCATGGCCTTACTCGGCAGTCTCCCACAGCAGCATATTGTTTTTGCATTCTGCTTTCAGCTGCCCCTTGTCCATCAGCCATGCGAGGTATGACTTCACGGTGCTGCCGACAAGCGCGTATTGCTCAAAGCTCAGCTCAAGAGCATATTCGTCAAAAAGCCGTTTGAGAAGCGCTTCAAAATTCACGGGCTGCGTGCAAATAGACTTGATACGTCCGGCGATCTCATTGACAGTGTCGATATTATACTGCGCAAGCTCGCTTACATCCTCGCAGGCCTCCGCGTGAGCCGGAACGAAAAATGCACCGCTGAGCGACTTGACCTTTTCAAGCGTGTCGAGATATGCCTGCACGTCGTATATAAATCCGATGTGGTATTTTTCGAGTGTCGCGCGGCTTGAAAGGCAGTCGGCGATGAACACAACATCGTCCGGAGTGCGGAAGCCGACCATTTCAAAACAGTGTCCCGGCAGAGGAATGATCTCAAAGCCCTCGGGAAGCTCGGCGGATGCAAGCTCGTCCGCATCCGACTCCTGTGCCATCAAGAACTTGTGCCGCAGCGCCTTCGGAGGAAAACCGCCGTAAAGAAGAGCCGGCTCGAGCAGCGTATGACGCGTGAAGTTGCGCTCTATGCCCGGAGCATAGACCTTGCATCCGGTCTGCGCCTGAAGATATTTGCAGCCGCCGATGTGGTCTGCGTGAGAATGGGTGCACAGTATCGCACGCAGCGCCCAGCCGTTTTTGTCAAGTATCTGCCGCACCTTGCGCCCGGCTTCCTTGTCGTTGCCGCTGTCGATAAGATAAACGTCCTTATCCCCGTCGAGATAAAGCCCGATCTTGGCAGGGCAGTTAATATAATAAGTGCTGTTTAAAACCTGAATAAGCTCGTACATTGTATCACCTCATTTAACCGATACAGTTTATCATAAGTTCATTTTCCGGGCAATAAAATCCTTGCAGAAATATTTAATTGTGCTATACTTACTTCTGTTCGTTTGGAACAATTTTGATTGAAACCGGGCGATAATATTGTTTGTAAATGAAAATGCCGATCTGTACAGGCACCTGACGTTTGCCTCGGTCGGCGGATTTTTCGGTGCGTATGCGATACTGTGCCGCAGCGGAATACTTGCCAGCGCGCAGACCATGAACCTGCTGGAGCTTACGCTCAATGCGCTGCGCGGCGACGCGGTCGCGGTGCTGCTGCATCTGGGTGCGCTCGTGCTGTACGTTGCAGGCACGATGATGACAGTGCTCTTGCCGCACTTTTTCGGCATCGATATGCGCCGTGCAGCGCCTGTTATCGACGCGCTTGCCTGTGTTGCCCTGTGCTTCATTCCGGCCGATGCAAACGTTATCCTCGCGCTGTATCCCATATTCTTTGCGATGAGCGTGCAGTGGAGCACCTTTTCCGGAGCTAAGGGATTTGTAAGCTCAACCATATTCTCCACAAACAATACAAAGCAGGCCTCGCTTGCTTTTGCGCAGTATATAACCGACGGCGACCGTGTGCATTTCAAAAAAGTGAAGTTTTATCTCTTCACACTGCTTGCTTTCCACGTCGGCGCTGCAGTAGGCTTCTTTGCCGTCAAGCTCATGGGAGTCCAGGGCGCGTGGGTCAATATCATCCTTGCCGCCGCGGCCTATTCAATGGTCGTCTGCGAGGACAGATACTTAAGCCTCTGCGAGGACGAGGATAAGGAAGAGGAAGTCGCATAAATTTAATAATGATTAATAATGTAAAACAGCTCCCAACGGAGCTGTTTTTTATGTTTATGCGAAATTATATTATCAGCCCGTATTTATCACACAGGGGAAGCAGCGCGCTTTCGTCAAGTGCGCCCTCGTACAGAGCGCGGCCCTGATACACGCGCAGAGCGGACTCAAGCACATCGGCATCGTCGCAGACTATGCACAGGGGCTTATTTATCATGTACTGACAGTCGGCAAATGCATCGACATCATCCCAGCCGGAAAGCTTTATTGCTATCATTGCGTCGTCCGAGTCGAGCGCATCGGCGAGAGCGTCCTCAAGCTCGCTTGTTACGGAAAGCACCTTGCCGTGCTTTGCATCGACCGGAAGATACATCGGCTCTTTCTCCGTCGAGGCCGGGAGCATGTCGCCGTGCTCGGGAGCCGGACGGACAAACCTTGCTCCGTCGAGTGCCTTGGAAAGCGCCGCGATGTGCTCGCTCGTTGTGCCGCAGCAGCCGCCGAACACGGCAACGCCGGCATCGAGCATTTCGCCGACAAGGGCGACAAACTCATCGGGAGGGCAATCGTAAACGGTCTTGCCGTCAACTATCTGCGGCATACCGGCGTTGGGCTTGGCTATGAGCGGAACGCGCGCAAACTCTCGCAGACGCTTGAGATGCACGAGCATTTGCTCCGGGCCGGCCGAGCAGTTAAGGCCGAAAGCGCTTATGCCCATGCCCTGCAAAACGGTCAGTGCCGCCGTGACGTCGGTTCCGGACAGGCTGCGCCCGCTCTCGTCGCAGGTGAAGGTCACAAAAATGGGCTTATCGCTCACGCTGCGCACAGCCAGCACCGCCGCGCGCGCGTCGGAAAGAGTCATCATCGTTTCTATAACGAAAAGATCTACTCCGGCCTCTTCAAGGCCGGCGGCCTGCTCGGTGTAGATATCCACAAGCTCCTCAAACGACGCCTCGCCGAGCGGACTTAAGAACATGCCGGTCGGCGAAATGTCTCCGGCGACCCACGCTTTGCCGTCGGCAGCTTCCTTGGACAGCGCGGCAAGACGGCGGTTATATTCGCCTGTTTTGTTGAAAATGCCGTGCTCTTCAAGCTTTCTTCTGTTTGCGCCGAAGCTCGGCGAATACAAAACGTTGCTGCCGGATGCAACATAGCTTTTTTGAATATCAAGAATGCTCTCGGGATGCTCGAGCACCCACTGCTCGGCGCTGACATCGCCCATGTAGCCGCGCTTTTGCAGCTCGGTGCCTGTTGCGCCGTCAAGAATAAGAGGAAAACGGATCTCCATATTAAAAACCTCCGTAATGAGTTTAAAAAGACATGTTTTCGGCGAATGCCGCGGCAAAATCCGCGCGTCCGGACAGCTCTATATAGCTGCAATCATGAGCTATGCGCCGCACCGCGCCGCGCTTTTCCGGTGCAAGCGCCATCATTGCCGCCCCGGCAAGGGCTGTGTTTCCAATACTGTGCAGCTTATCCTTCTCAACGCGCGGCAGCATGCCGATCTTCATCGCGCTTTCCGTATCGACATAGCTTCCGAAGCCGCCTGCAAGATACAGACCGTCAATATCGGAGCCTTTCATGCCCTTTGCCGCAAGCAGAACGTTGATTCCTGCTGCGACAGCTGCCTTAGCAAGCTGAAGATTGCGCACGTCCTGCGCGGTGAGACAGGCCTCGCGCGTCAAGTGAAAAATACCGTTGCCGTTTTCGTCGCGCGTTAGATATCTGCGCATTTTTTCGGGAGCTTCCTCCGGAGGAAGAAGTCTGCCGCCTTCGTCAATGCAGCCTGTTTCCGTCAGCGCGGCGGCAAGGTCGATAAGCCCCGAGCCGCACAGGCCGCAGGGGGCCTCTCCGCCTATGACGTCGTACAAAAATCCGCCGTCGTATCGAACATGGCTCACGGCTCCGTCAACCGCTGCCATTCCGCAGCTTATGCCGGCGCCCTCGAACGCAGGCCCCGAAGCTACGGCGCAGCATGCAAAGCCGTCGCTTCCGCCGAGAGCCATCTCGCCGTTTGTGCCGATATCAAGAAACAGACTGCGCCCCGGCTTTTTATAAAGCCCGGATGAGAGCAGCCCGGCGGTGATATCGCCGCCGACGTAACCGGCAACGCAGGGCGAATAGTGCACAGGCGCGCCGAGCAGTACATCGTTGCAATCAATTTCAAAAAGCGTTTCGGGCTTGAACGGAGCGCGCGCTATGCCCTCAACGGGGAGAGACGCAAATATGTGCTGCATGACGGTGTTGCCGACAAGGACGGTGTGCCGAAGCTCCGACTTGCTTTTTCCGCAGTCCTCGAGCGCGCGGCTTATCATATCTTCGACCTGCGCGCGGATGATGCGCGAAAGCTCATTCAGCCCGTTGAGGGTCTCCATAGTATATTGAATGCGGCTTATAACGTCGCCGCCGTAGGCCGCTTGGGCGTTCCACGCGCTTATGGTTTTTAACTCACGTCCGCCGGCAAGCTCGTAAAGCCGAACGGCCACAGTTGTCGTTCCGAGATCGACCGCGGCGGCAAGGCCGCTCATTTTTCCGGCGCAGGAGACTATCTCCGGCGTCTGCGTGAGTATTCTGCCGCCGGACTTTTCCGGCAGCGTGACCACGTCGCCGTCGTTGGGAACAACGCGGCAGGCAAGGCGCGAAACGGAGTTTACGCCGACGCGGCATTTGCCGCATTTGCCTCTGCCGCCGCATGCGGCCGGCAGGGTAAAGCCCGATCTTCGCAGAGCGCTCAGCAGCGTTTCGCCGTCTTCGGTTTTAATGTCAAAACTTTTGCCGCCCAGCAGCACCCGAACGCTTGACACGGACATCACCCCTTAATATAATATAACATATTACATACAAAGCTTGGGCTTTGTCAAGAGGCTGAGATCATATGACGGATATTCTTACTCTTGCGCGTGAAAACGGATTTTCGCATATCGGCTTTGCCGATATGGCAGCGCTCACGCCGCTGGAGGAAGTGCGCAAAATGTGTTCTGCCGACAGATGCGGACAGTGGAACACAAACTGGTCGTGTCCGCCGGCCTGCGGCAGCATAGAGCACGCGAAGCGCCGTATAGCGCAGTATAATAAGTGCCTTCTTGTGCAGACTTCAGGGGAGCTTGCCGATGAGTTCGATTACGACGGCATGCAGAGCACCGCAAAAAAGCATAAGAGCGCGTTTTTGAACTTTGCGAGGCAGGCACGAATCCTGTACCCCGGCTGCCTTCCTCTCACGGCGGGGGCATGTACGATATGCAAGAAGTGTACGTATCCGAACAAGCCGTGCAGATATCCGGCAAAGCGCCTGTCGTCAATGGAAGCCTTCGGCCTTTTTGTAAGCGATATATGCTCCCGTTCGGGACTTGGATACAACTACGGAGCGCGCACGATGACTTACACCTCGTGCCTTCTGTATTCTGAGGAGTGAATGTTATGCAGACTGCAAAAGAGATCTTTCTTGAAATGCTCAAGCCCGACGCTCAGCCCGAGCGTCAGCTCAAGCAATACGAGGCGCTGCATATGTGCCTGTATGACCCCATAAATGCTTATCTGCGCGGCAACCGCAAGCGCGGCACAATCAGCGTTGACCGTTGGGGAACGACCATAAGCTTCCCGGAGGATGCGCCGGGCGCGATGCCGCTTAACCACGGAGATATGGCAGTGTGCCGGGATGTAACGCGCTGGCGTGAAACGGTGCACGCGCCGGATATCGAGAGCGCCTGCACCGAGGGCTGGGAAGTGTGCCGCAAAAAAGCTCGCGAGGCGGCCGGAGATGAGCAGCTCGTCGCCGGATTTATGGGCACGGGCATATTCGAGCAGTGCCATTTCCTCATGGGCTTTGAGCCGACGCTCACCAATCTCTATGAGCATCCGGACGAGATGCACGAGCTTATCGAGTACATAACCGAGTACCGCCTGCGCTATGTGAAAATGCTCATCGATAATTTGCAGCCGGACGTCATATTCTCACACGACGACTGGGGCACGAAGGATGCGCTGTTCATGAAGCCGGATATGTGGCGCGAGTTTTTCAAAGAGCCTTACAGCCGCTTTTACGGCTATATCCGCTCGCGCGGCTGCATTGCCGTGCACCATGCCGACTCGTACCTTGTGCCGATAGTTGACGATATGGCCGAGATCGGCATTCAGGTCTGGCAGGGTACTCTGCCGGAAAACGATATTCCGGCATTGCAGCGCCACCTTAACGGAAAGCTCGTTCTCATGGGCGGTATGGGAGCCGCCATCGACAGGCAGGATATAAGCGGCGAGGATATCCTCGCTTACGCAAGAAAAACGCTGAGCGCCTGCTGCCCGGGCGGACATTTTATTCCGTCGATAACCTACGGTGTTCCCGGCGCAGTGTTCGGGCATGTCGATCGGTATATTAATCAGGCGATAGACGAATACAACGCAAAGCTTCACGCGCCGTCGTTCAATCTGCCGCCGGTGCCGCGCCGCGTGCTCGGCGATAAGGCCGCGAGCGCCGTTGAAGAGGCAAAGCCCGTATCCGAGGAAGAACCGGGCGATGACCTGCTTGACCGTATAAGCGCTGCGCTTTGCCGCGGCCAGCAGAAGAAGCTGCTTGCGCTGTGCAAACAGGCGCTCGACGAGGGCATTGCCGCGCAGGAGATACTCTCCGACGGCCCTGTCAAGGGCATGAACAAGCTCGGCGACGATTTCTCGGCAAACCGCGTTTTCGTGCCGGAGATGCTGATCGCTGCGCGCTGCATGTCGGCCGCGACCGAGCTTTTGAAGCCGTATATGGTCGGCGAGGGCGGCGAGAGCGCGACGGTCGGCAGCGCCGTTATCGGAACCGTGCGCGGAGATATGCACGATATCGGCAAAAACCTTGTAAAGATCATGATGGAGGGCAGCGGAATAGAGGTCTATGACCTCGGAACGGACGTATCCGCCGAGCAGTTTGTCGAAACCGCCGTTGAGCATGACTGCGGCATAATAGCCTGCTCATCGCTGCTGACAACGACAATGAACGAAATGCGCCGCGTTGTTTCGCTTGCGCAGGAAAAAGGCATACGCAAAAAAGTAAGGATACTTATCGGCGGCGCGCCCATAAGTCAGAGCTTTTGCGACGAGATAGGCGCCGATGTGTACACGGAGGATGCCGGCGCCGCTGCGCGCGCCGCAGTGGAGATGCTGAAGACATGTCAAAACGGCAAGTAAGAGATGAGAACAAAATGCGCGTTGTGAAGATCGCGCAGGACTTATTCATCGACGAAGGTGTGGCAGCAACAAGCGTTAACCGCATTGCCAAGGAGGCCGGCCTTACTCCTATGTCGGTCTACCGCTATTTCGGCACAAAGGACGGACTTGTTATTGCCGCGTGGCGTGATGCTCTTGCGCAGTTTTATGAAAAATTCATGGAGCGCTACGTCCGGCACAGCGAAAATCTGCAGACCGGCTTTGAAAAGTACGTTGCATGCATGGAGGAGTACACAAACGCCTACACGGAGTTTCCAAAGTGGTATGCCTACACGCGCGAGATGCTCAGCTACGCGATGGAGGAAAATATCGAGACCGAGCTGAATATAAACGATGTGTTCTGGCAGTTTACCGACAGGGAGATACCTATCCCGGCGCTCGTTGCGCTGCGCGAGGGGATCGCCGACGGCTCGATCCGGCCGGACATTGATATCCACATGATCTATCAGATACTTGTCAACGCTTACACGGGAACAAACATCTATGATGGTACAAAATACGCCATCGACCCTGTTGAAACTCTGCGAACCTCGTCTGCAATTATAGCTAATTACATAAAAAACGACACTTGAGTTTATGCAATTTATACGGAATTTTCAAAATGACCAAATGTTTTGCCGGTTAAGTAACAAAAGATGCGGAAATGCTTTGATAATTTGATAAAATTCAAACAAATAGAACAAAGCGTTTCCGCACAAATTTTTTTGGGCATAGATGTTAGTACCTATAACATAAAATGCTCGTGGGAGAAAAATATTTGATGCAGGAGTGATATAAAATGAAGCACAGCATAAGCGAGTGCATTCCATGCTGGAGCCTGCTTGCCGAAAAGCACAGGCGCAGGCTTCAAGACAACGCGATCTTCCGCAGCTATAAAAGGAGAGAGCACGTTGTTTTCAAAACGGTGAAAAAGGACGGCATCGTGTTTGTCCTTGAAGGGGGCATAAGAGTTTACCTCGCATCTGACACCGGACGCGAGGTGACTCTGTTCCATTTAAAAAAAGGCGATGCGTTTAGCATAATGACGGTCGATAATGCCCTTGAAACGGACGTGATACCGTGCCTCCAGTCGGATGGCGAAACTACTCTCGCGTATTTGCAGCGGCCTGATATGGCGGTCGTTGCGCATGACGAGTGGCAGATGGCGCTTTTCATTTACGAAACCTGTGCAAAGAGCGCTCAGGCCATACTTAACAATATTTCTTACTTCGTGTTTAACGATCTGAGGCATTGCATAGCGCGCGAGCTGCTTGAAAAAAGCCGCGAGCTGAAAACAAATTCGGTTTTTGTGACTCATGAGGAGATCGCAAACAGCCTGGGTACGACACGCGTGGTCATAAGCCGCGAGCTTGATAAGCTGCGTGACCTCGGCATTATCGGAACCGGACGCGGAAGGATAAATATCCTCGACAGAGCAGCGCTTGAAAAAATAGCAGGTCTGTAATAATTGTCTCTCGCACCTTATTCCCCTCTTACACATCGGCGGCAGAGGGAGCTGTCGCCGATGTGGCTTTAAACTCGGAAGGACAACACTGTGGATACATACTTTGTCAGCGAAAAATGCGTTGGCTGCGGCGGCTGCCATTCAAGGTGTCCCGTCGGCTGCATCGACGCGACGAAAAAACCTCTGATCATTGATAATAGCAGATGCATAGGCTGCGGTGCATGCTATTTGGCATGCCCTATAAGAGCCATTGTAAAACGCTGAAACTCCAACGTACCTTACTGCACTATGTGCAGACATAATAAAAATTTTTAGGAGGAATCATAATGTATTACAGCAGCGGTAACTACGAGGCATTTGCCACACCGAAAAAGCCGGAAGGCATCGACAAGAAATCTGCCTACATAGTAGGCACCGGCCTTGCAGGCCTTGCAGCGGCGTGCTTCCTGATCCGTGACGCACAGATGCCCGGCGATCACATTACGCTTTTCGAGCATCTGCCTCTCGCCGGCGGTTCATGCGACGGCATCTACGACGCAACCAAGGGCTTCATCATGCGCGGCGGACGTGAGATGGATAACCACTTCGAGTGTATGTGGGATCTGTTTAAGTCCATCCCCTCTATCGTAAATCCCGGCGAGACCGTTTTCTCCGAGTACTATCATCTGAATAAGGAAGACCCGAACTTCTCCCTGTGCCGCGTCACCGAAAAGCAGGGCCAGGACGCGCACACCGACAGAAAGTACGGTCTGACTCCCGGCGCCGCCACCCAGCTGTTGAAGCTGTTCATGTCCACTAACAAGTCCCTTGAGGACAAGAAGATCGACGATATATTCGACGATGAGTTTTATGCAACGAACTTCTGGACCTACTGGCAGACCATGTTCGCGTTTGAAAAATGGCATTCCGCACTTGAGATGAAGCTGTATCTGCAGCGCTACATCCACCACATCGACGGTCTGCCCGATCTGAGCGCACTGCGCTTCACGCGCTATAATCAGTATGAATCCATGATCCTGCCCATGTGCAAGTACATCACCGATCACGGCGGCAAGATCCTTTATGACACGACCGTTACCAATATCGTCTGCGACTGCACCCCCGAGAAGAAGGTCGCAAAGAAGATCGAGTACACTCAGGGCGGCGTAGAGAAGGTCATCGACCTGACCGAGGATGATCTTGTCATCTGCACCAACGGCTGCCAGGGCGACGCATCGGCATACGGCGATAACACCCATGCACCTGTTGTCACCGTTAAGAACGGCGAAGGCCCCTCTATCGAGATGTGGAAGAAGATCGCGGCTCAGGATCCGGCATTCGGCCGTCCCGAGAAGTTCTTCGCAGGCATCAAGGAGACCTCGTGGGAATCCTGGACCGTCGATACAGCAAACAAGCAGATCCTCGATGCTATCCAGAAGATCTGCAAGCGCGATCCTCTGTCCGGCAAGGTCGTCACCGGCGGCATAGTTACCTGCCGCGATTCGAGCTGGCTCGTAAGCTGGACCATCAACCGCCAGGGCCAGTTCCAGGAGCAGCCGGCAGACCATTGCCTGATCTGGGTCTACGGCCTCAACTGCTGGGACGATGAAGGCGACTTCATCAAAAAGCCCATGTACCAGTGCACCGGCATTGAGCTTGCTGCAGAGTGGCTGTATCACATCGGCATCCCCGAGGATCAGATCATGGATCTTGCAACCAATGAGTGCAATACCACTCCGTGCATGATGCCTTATGTAACCACATTCTTTATGCCCAGAGCCGAGGGTGACCGTCCCAAGGTCGTTCCCGACGGTTCCGTTAACCTCGCATTCGTCGGCCAGTTTGCAGATACTCCGCGCGACACCGTTTTCACCACCGAGTACTCCATCCGTACCGGTATGGAAGCAGTCTACACGCTGTGCAATGTTGACCGCGGCGTTCCCGAGGTCTGGGGTTCGGTGTATGATATCCGCGACCTGCTTTATGCAACGAGCAAGCTGCTCGACGGCAAGAAGCCGGCAGAGTTCCTGCTCCCGACCATCATGCCGATCCTCGGCCTGCTCAAGGAGCCTCTGACGAACAACGTTGTTGCCGATCTGCTCAAGAAGTACAATATAGTATAAGTAAAAAGTCAGTGTTGCCCCCGATTTGCTGTGTCCGGCGGATGAACGGTTCATCATCCGCCGACCGGGGAAACGGAGGTTTAGGGTGCGGCTCTCCCACGCCGCACCCTTTTTATATGCTTTATAATTTAGTAAAAAAACAGTTCATGCAAATGAACTGCAGCCTGTAGAAAAAGTCTGTCTTAGCAGTCACGCCAAGGCAGGCTTTTTCGTTT
>ERZ773147.766-NODE-766-length-37393-cov-10.312738_pt1 | contig 37393 bp, 58 predicted proteins | sample MGYA00580851_ERZ773147 | MGnify/ENA primary metagenome ERZ773147 (study PRJEB29015, sample SAMEA2737818) | human gut metagenome | biome: human gut; feature: human-associated habitat; material: faeces | place: China | collected 2012 ... | reverse complement strand
AAGGCACGAGTCTGCAAAACTCTGATCATCGGTTCGATTCCGATAGGCGCCTCCACAAAATAAGAAAACAATGAAATTTTATTAAGTTTCATTGTTTTATTTTATTTATATATTATTCAGTAAATTCAATACTTTCAAGCTATTTTTAATTTGTTATATTTTCTATTGTTTTTTATTGTTTTCGTATTACTTTTTAATGTAAGGTTCAAAAATTGCATTCAAATTACATTCAAAAATGGTCTTAATTACATTCAAATTACATTCAAAAATTATTTTGGCACAAAAGGAACAATGTTATTTAAAGAAACACTAATATTTAATCCATTACTAACTTTTTTAGATTTCTCAATTTCAGTTTCTATAAATTCGTCGAGTATATGAGCATAGGTCTTGTCTAATTCTTCCACACTAGTACCTACAATTTTGGAAATTACGCGGATGTTTATTCCTAATTCTATCATACGTGATACAGCAGTATGCTTACACATGTGCGAATGGCAACCCTGTGGCAATTCCAACTTTATACCGGTTTGTCTACAAATTCTTTTGAATATTGCATTAAATGAAGAATGTGTTATATACTTACCTTCATTTGTACAAAATAGTAAATGTTCAGTGTTATTTGAAATACCTTTAGCAATTGAAATTTGCTCTCTGTACAATTCTTCCATTTCTTCTTTAGAAAACAAAATATCAAATGGAACTAACCTTTTATCTGATTTTCCTCTTTTCCTTGCTTTTCTTCCTGTTTTAGTTTGAGTTCCTTTTATGATATTTCCATCTTTATCTCGAGTCAAAGTTATTGATACAGAAACTTTAGAATTGTCAAAGTCAATGTTAGATGTGGATAGAGAACAAGATTCGCCAATTCGCATACCTGTTGCTAATGAATGTTTAATAAGATTTTTAATAGTTTTTCTGTCAATATTAGATTTATTATTTATAATTAACATATCCTCATGTTGATTTATATAATTCAATAGTGTCTGTTCTTCTTGAAGTGTAAAGGCAACAACTTCTTTTCTTTCTCGACAACTAATAAAAGTATTTCTTTTTATATTACAAAACAAAGAACTTAAATTACTAATATTACATGCGCCTTTAATTTCATCGTACACTTTATCTAACTGGCTCTGGCTGCAGTTTATATCTATAAAATAGGAAAGTATTGACTTTATATCATATTCTGTTAATTTAGCCATTTGAATGTTTGCAGATGGGTGTTTTTCTATTGCAGAAATAGTGTCTTTATTTCTGCAGTATGAATTTTCTCCTATAAGATTATATTTTAGTTTTGTATCTTCATTATATTTCATAGTATCTATTAGAGAAAGTTCTTTGTTTCGTACGTTCTCAGCGATATTTAATTCTTCTTCTTTTTCTTGTTTTTTCTGTCTAACTTCCTTTTCTTTTGTGCCTCTAGCAATAGATTTATGATTAACTTGTGCCTCTACAGTTCTATAACAGTAGAACCTGTCGCAATATTTTAAACAGTCTTTGCAATTTTTACATTTATCACATTTCTCAAAATTTAGTCTATTACATTTTTGAGTACAATTTCTGCAAGTTTCACATTCATCGTTTAAAAATACCTTTCTTTTATTCTTTTTTATTGTCTCATAAATTGAGCCCTCGCCATTACTTCTTCTTTTTCCCATGAAAATACCTTCTTTCTTAAAAATTAATAATTTTCTTGAAAAAAGGCTTTATGTTATGTTATAATATGTAACATAAAGATACCTTCTTTCAAGGTTCTTTTGAGTGAGAATTATGTGTCGTATCGCCAAATAGAGACATAGTTCTCTTTTTTATTGACTATTTTTTAATTGAATCTTATTTATAATAGTAAAATTTTAAAGCTTGTTTTATTTGCTCATCTGTATAGTCGTTTATGTTTATGTCATTATCTATTTTATAATCATAATATCCCATTCTATGAGCATTGTCTTCTATAAATTGTTCTACTACATCTTTTTGTTTTTTTTCAATATAATAGGTATCTATAATATATTGTCTTAATTTACAATGACAATAATATGTAAAGGCATAAAAAGACAATATTAATATAAAAAATACTTCAGGTATATGAAATTGTGTTAATACATATGCAAAACAGAAAACACTAATAGTATTTAAAATGTAAAAGAATATATTCATTATTTTTTCAGATTTCATATAAGTTACTCCTTTAAAATTCTCTTTTTAGTTGCTTAACAATTCCAACAATTCTAACTGGAATTGTGTCCATTTCTTCTTCTGTAAAAATAAGTGGATCATAATTTGTATTAAATGGTTGTAATAGTATTTTACTTTCACTCTTTTTACCTTTTTTAATTGTAGCTTCATCACCATTAACTATGGCTACAACAATATCTCCATTTTCAAAATCATCTTGTTTTTTTATTATAACTATATCATCTTCAATTAAAACTGGAGCCATGCTATCACCTTTTACTTTAAGTGCGAAAAATTCTCCACTGTCAGCAAGTTTTTTATCTATATCAATAGTACCAATCCAATTTTCCTGGGCTAAATAATCATAACCAGCTTTGACGGTACCAAGAATAGGAATTTCGACAACAGGATTACCTAATTTGTCCAATTTAGATTTTTTTCTCATATCAACATCATATCCCATGAGCCAGATAGGGTTAACGTTGTAATATTCAGCTAGATATTTAACAGTTGTTATTTTTGGAGACATTTCTGCATTCATATACCTATATATAGTAGACTTACTTTTTATTCCCATCTTTTGAGCAAGAACATTAACATCAGTATTATTTTCTTTAACAAGGCTAAATAACCTTTCAGCAAATTTATCTAAAATTATTTCATCATTCATACTTACACCTCATAAGTATTATACACTAATACTTTTCGTTTTGCAACTAAAATTTTTATATTTTTTTGCAAAAAGCTATTGACAAAGAAAAAAATATAATGTATATTATAGTTGCGAAACGCAAAAGAAAGGAGAATAAGATGAAAAAATATAGAGAACTTGTTGAATTAAAAGGATTACTAAGAGAAAAGAAAATAACTTATGAAGCACTAGCAAAATTTCTAAAAATGTCATTAAGTGCACTGTCAAACAAAATAAACGGAAAATCTATTTTTAATCTTGTAGAGGTTGTAAAAATTTCACAGTTAGCAGGAATAGCTAAAGAAAATATATCTATATATTTTTTTTAACAGAACAGTTGCGAAACGCAAATAAAAGGCGATACGACACGAAAAAAAGAAAGAGGTGAGAAGATGAACGTAAAAAAAGAACCAACAATGAAATGGGAAGATGCACCAGACACTATAAATCCTGAAATTTATGCAAAGATACGAGGAATAAGCGAACAATCTGCTAGAAATAAATTCAATTCAAAGGGATTTCCAAGAATAGAAGGTGCAGGAAATAAGCAAATAGCAGAAAAGACAGCAGTTCAGCTTTATGATATTGGGTTGAATCCAAAAGAAAATCCAAAACAAACTATAGAATATCTAATTTTATTAGAATTGAAAAATTTAAAAAGGAGTGTGTAACAAATGATAAATTACTGGTTAGATGTAGCTTTATGTAGCTTAGTAGTATTAGTCGAACTTGTTGGAGCAATTGCACTAGCAATAGCAGTACAGTTCATTTTTGTGAAAATGTTTAAAATAAATCCAGTTTTAAGATTTTTAAAATTCTTAAATAGATTTGATAAAAAATTAACTGAGATCTTTGGGTAGAAAGGAGGAAAATTAGATGCCTAGTTGGTACGAAAAATATAACAATTTATTAAATAGAGCTAAGAAAATAAGTAGAGCTAATTCTATATATTTATGGCATGAAGAAACTTTGGCAAGAATGAGAGCTAGACTAACGAACTTGGAAGTGCAAAAAATAAGAACTAGAATGTTAGCTAAACATATTATCTAGTTCAAACAAAATAAATCATATAAATTCATTTCTATTTATATGTTAACACAAAACAAATAGAAATGTCAAGAGAAGGTGAAATTTATGGTAGTTACAGATTTGAGTAATAGTTTTCATCCAGTGCCTAAAGTGAAGAGCAAAAAAGATACTAAAAGCACAAGATTGAGGAAAAGAAGTAGAAAACTAGCAAAATTAGAAAGGCAAAGAGATAAAGACATAATTAAAGAAGGAATATGTGAGGTTTGTGGTAAATACTCAAAACAATTAGATCCACACGAAATTTATGGTGGAAGTAATAGAAAAAGAAGTATAGAGAATAAATTTGTAAAGCTATTATGCAGAAAATGTCACGACGATGAAGATATTATAAAACAATTAAGAATAGAGACACAAAAAGAGTATGAGAAAACTCATACTAGACAAAAATTTATAGATTTAATAGGAAAGAGTTGTATTAAGGAGGATTTAAAATGAAATTTAAAGTTGGAGATAAGGTAAAGGTAATTGCTACATTACATAAACAAGCTTGTAATGTAGGAGATATAGTCACTATTAAGAAAGCAGATGTATGGGATTCGTCTTATTTATGTGATGTAGACAATGTATATGATGCTTGGTTTTATGAAAGTGAGCTTGGAGCAATTGAAAATGGTGAAAATAATAGTTTTACAAAATCAGACTTAAAAGATGGAGATATAGTTACGTATAAAAACGGTATTAAAAGACTAGTGAATGCGACAAATAAAAAAATAGTTTTTATACAAAATCCAAATATTTCATCATTTGATTTTTGCGACTTTAGAGGCAATTTAACAAATAAATATGGAAAAGAATACGATATAGTCAAAATAGAAAGACTTTTAAAATATGAAACAGTTTTTAAAAGAGAAGAAGAAATACTAGACGAGGCAGAGAAGAAGTACCTAGCTGATGTTATTAGGCCATTTAGAAAGCACATTATGTTTATATCTAAAATTGGATTTGATGGAGAGGAATTTTTAAAAATAGACTTTAAAAGACCAGTTAATTCTTTTTCTTTACCATTTTTTGAAAAAAATAGTATGTACAAAGGAATGAAAGTAGACCAAAAATATACGTTAGAAGAATTAGGAATATAGGAGGAATGAAAATGATAATTATAACAATATTAGTTGAGATAATGATATTAGTAGGAGCTTGTATCTTTAAATATTTAGCTGATGATAGATATGAATTAGGATGGGGTATTTTATCAGGAATACTTTGGATAGCACTTTTAATTGTTCCATTCGCAATAGGAGGATTGCATGGATATATAGATTATAAGCCAAGCAGTGATAAAGATTTAGCAAGAATAACATCAGTAACACAAGAACAAGATGCATTCAAAACATATTACAAAGTAGAAGTTGAATACCTTACAAATACACCAACGCAAGAAGGAATGATACAAAATAAAAACATAGAAAAAGATAGATTTTATTGCTATTACGAAGATAAAGAATTAGTAAATAAATTAAAGGATAATATGTATAAAGAATTATGGATAATTAGTGGTCGTAAAGGCGGATACGAAAATTTCAAAGACTTTGGTACACAACTAATTAAGGACATAGAATTAAAAGAAGATTAAAGACAACAAGGGCTAGGCAACAAAAAAACTAGCCCTTTATTTTACGAAAGGATAGACAAAAAGAGATGAACTATATAAAACAAATAAACACATTTTATAAATTGATTCAAGATAATCCTTTGAGCTCAAACGCACAATGTTTATATAACTATTTGTTAAATAAATGTAGCGAACTTGGCTGGAAAAGTGAATTTTCAGTTTCTAATTTAATAGTTTGTGGTTTTACGAGTTTAAGTAGACAAGCACTTGACAGAGCAAGAAATGAATTAACACAAAAAGGATATTTAAAGTATAAAAAAGGTTATTCTAATCAAGCTGGTAAATATTTAATCGTCTGTTTTGATACACAAAGCGATACACAGGATAATGCACAGAGTGATACACAATGCGTACACAAAGTGAGCACATTAAATAAACTAAAAGAAACTAAACAAAAAGAAAATATTAGTATGCAGTCTGTAATAGATTTTTATGACCAAAACATTAATCTTATAACTCCGTTTGAATTTCAAAAGTTACAAGATTTTTCTAGTATGGAACCAGAACTAATTATTTTCGCAATGCAAAAAGCAGTAACAGCCAATAAGAGAAATTTTAATTACATAGATGGAATACTTAAAAATTGGAAAGTTAAAGGAATTTCAACGCTAATTCAAGCAAAAAATGAAGAACAGGAGTTCAGAAGATTAAAAGAAAATGTGGGACAAAAAGAAGAAACGGACGAAGAAAAAAATGCAAGAATAATAAGGGAAATGGAGGCGACTGTTAATGGAAATAGCGGAATTTGTTGAAGAAACAGGAAAATTAGAGAAGTTTTATGATAAAGAATTAAGACCGTTCGAAAGAGATATATGGTATCAACAGCTAAAATTCTTACCAATTAGCAGATATAGACAGATAGTTAATAAAAGTTTTGGTGAGTGTAAGTTTTTGCCTAAATTGGCTGATATTTTAGAACTTCATAAACAATTGCCATACAGAAGTGAGAATGTTCAAGCAAAACAAAATGTGAAATGCGATAAATGTGGTGGTAAAGGAATATTTATATACACAAAAGTGCTAGACAATGGTGCAAATAAAATAAAGTATCAATATGCAGCAAGATGTACCTGTGAAAATGGACAAAATTATGCTTATGATGGAACTAAGGTGTCTGATGCGAGATACAGAAGTAAATATTATGTACCAATAGCAGAAAAAATTGGAATATAGGAGAGTATCAAATGAAAAATATAGAGAATTGTTTAAATGCTTATAAATTAAAGACTAGACAAGAATTGGCAGAAGAAATGCAAACTTCTGAAAGAGAAGTAAGAAGAGAAATTAGTCAATTGAAACAAAAAAGAGTAGTTTTATACAATAGCAGTACAAAAGGCTATAGACTAGCTAGAGAAATAAAAAGCATGTCTACAGTTGAATTAGAAAGGGAAATTGATTTAGTAAATAGATGTATAAGAGATATAGAATCAAGAAAAAAAGTATTTAATAAACAGTTGAGAAAATATATTGCTTACCAAAAGAAAGCAGAGCAATATCTTTTAGAAGAACAAAATTATAATCATATTCCTAGAATTGATTAAGGAGAGAGTATGAATATTGTAGAGCCTATAAGAACAAAAGAAAAAGTTGAAGAAATATATAAATTTTTAGTAGAAAAAAATAAAAGAGATGCACTGCTATTTTTATTTGGGATATACACAGGTTTGCGAATTTCAGATATTTTAAAATTTAGAGTAAAGGACTGCTATAAAAAATACTATAACATAAGAGAAATGAAAACAGGAAAGCAAAAAGTTTATGACTGGAATCCATTTTTAAAAAGAGAAATTGACAAATATATCGAAGGAAAAGAGCCAGATGAGTATGTATTCAAATCGAGGAAAGGTAGGAACCAGCCAATAACAAGATACAGAGCATATAAAATAATAAAGACAGCTTGTAATGCTTGTGGAGTGTATAATGTGGGTACACATACTTTGAGAAAAACTTTTGGACTTTTTCTATATGAACAGTCTGAAAAAAACATTGGAATGATTATGGATATTTTAAATCATAGTAGCGAAAATATAACTTTGCGCTATATAGGGATCCAGCAAGAAAAAAATAATAGTGTTATGAAAAAAATGAGGTATTTTTAATAAAAAAACACACGAATGTCACATAAAAATTAAAAGTGATATTCAAAAGATGTGTGACAGCAAAATATAATGAAATGTGTATTTATAGAAAAATACTGAAAGTCACACAATATAAGATAAGTAGTATTCGAGGGTTTTTGAAATTTCTTCGAAAATAAAAAAAGGAGGAAAAATGGAAATATATTTTATATTAAAAACAATTTTAGAATTTTGTGTTCCATTAGTAGTCATAGCTTTAATTTTAATTATTGGTATTGCAAAATATCTTTGGACCAAGATAAAAGAAAGTGAGAAGAAAGATGAAACAATTAGATAATATGCCAGGTATTTGTAAATATTGTGTAGGATGTCTTAGATTAGAAGATGAAAATTTTCAGAGTAGATACAGATGTAAAGATTTTGAAGCTAATCAAGTGAACTGGGAAGAACTTATTAGAAATGAGTTAGAAAAAAATTAGGAGGAGAAAATGAATAGAGGAACAACAAGACATCCTGAATATTATTGTGATAAATGTGGAATCAAGATAACAAGAGGAAGAAGACACACATATTACAAATATAATTCAAAAGCTTGCGCTGCAACAAAAGATTTTGAATTATGCACAAGTTGTAATAATCGATTAAGAAATTGGCTAAAAGAAAAAGAAATACCAACAATAGAGGAAATATTAAGTAAGTTTCCTGTATATGTGGAAGTAGGAGGAGAAGAATGTTAACATTACCAATTAAAAAGAAATGGTTCGATATGATAAAAAGTGGCGAGAAGAAAGAAGAGTATAGAGAGATAAAGCCATATTATGATAAATGTTTAGGTAAGGCTGTTATAGGGTTTCCATTTACAAAAGAAATAGTAGAGAATTTTGAAAGTATAAAATCATATGATGCAAATCAATTTAAAGATATAGAAATAGTTTTTAGAAATGGTTATCAGGCAGATAGCCCTAAAATCAAATGTAAATGTAAATTAAGAGTAGGACAAGGCAAAGAAGAATGGGGAGCTAAAAAAGGTAAAGAATATTATGTATTAGAAATATTAAAGATAGTAGGAGGAGAAGATGAATAGAGAATATTATAAAAGAATAAATAATTTAGATATAGCCCTAAAAAAAACAAATCATAAATATATAATGATTAATCAATGGGCAATAGATAACAGCCATAAATGGGGAATTGCAAGTTTTAGATACAATGAAGATGAAGACTATTGGTATTTACAAACTTATGGGAATTTTAATTCTAATGTAGATTGGTATGACTTTGGCTGTTTAGTGCAATTAGGCTATAAATGGATTAAAGATGGTTGCTTATACAATAATAGTGAGTTATTAGGAGGAGAGGATGAAAGTACCAGATAATATAAAAAGAGCAATAAAAGAATGTGCAGAAGCAGAAAACAAAGCTAAAATTAATGAACGAATAATTATGAGATGGCTTGAAGATATGAAATTAACAGAAGATACTTGTACTGATATAGAAAAGGATATGACAGATACTTTTATAGATTATTGCAAAATGAGTTATGCTCCGGATGAATTTATCGAAGTATTAGAAAATTTAGGAGGAGAAAATGATGGATAGAACTATAAAATTTAGAGGAAAAAGAATAGATAATGGCGAATGGGTTTATGGAGATTTATTACAAACAACAGAAATATGTGATATATATGAAATAGCGAATTGCGAAAGTATAGATGGAACGAGATATGAAGTGATTCCAGAAACAATAGGACAATACACAGACTTGTACGATAAAAACGGAAAAGAAATATATGAGCGGAGATATAGTTAAATATGAAACTTTCTGGGAAGGTGATTGTGAATACGAAGGTGGCATGGCAGTTATATATTGGGATAATGAAGACACAGGTTTTTATGGTGAATGTCAAGAGTATCATTACAGTTTAGACATATTTAATTTGACTAGAAATTTATCTCCCGAAATAATAGGAAACATTACAGATAATCCAGAGTTATTAGGAGGAGAATAGATATGAAATATAAATACTTTTTATTAGCCTTACAATGCAATAGATTATATAGTAATTTTATGAGAAGTTGCGGTTTACGGAATAAGTGATGTTGGAATAAATGTAGAAATATCCTTTATTACAGATAAAGAGCCAACAAAAGAGAATATAGAAAAAATTGAAAAACTATTAGAAAGTTCTAAAGAAGAGAAAAGCTTATCAAGTTATTATGCAACTGTAAAATTTATTAGAGCAGAAGTGGTTTTAGGAGAGGAGTAAATAAGATATATGGAATACACAGATATAAAATTAACTGAAAAACAAAGATTAAAATTACAAGCATTATATGAAGCTGAAAATCCAGAACCAAGAAATAGAGAAGAAAGAAGAAGACAAAAATTTGGAAAGAAACGTAGAAGGAGTAAATAAGATATGGATAAAATAGATAAATTAAAAATATTTTTACAAGAAAATTATCCTAACGAACAGGCATTTAATACAAGAAACTTGATAGGTGACAATATGAGAACAGTATATGATGAAGATGGAATAATAGTTGATTATTGTTATGAGTATGAATATATAGAAATATTTGGTTTAACAGATGTAGAATTTGAAAATTTAATTGATGATTATGGAATGTTAAAAAATTTTAATGATGAGATGATGGAAGAAAATAGTATCAAGAATGAACGAATTTCTATAGAAGAAGCTATAAAAATAATGGAACATTGGATAGAATACGAAAAAAACAATAAAGAAAAAATAAATAGAGCTGATGAACTAATAAATATTCAAGAAACAATTTTATCAGATTATAAAAGAGCATTAAAAGAGAATGAAATATTAAAGAAAGAAAAAGAGCAAGCTTGGGAAGAGTGGAATAATTTAGAACAAGGAAGTTATGAAACAGAACAAAAATTAAAACAACAAATTAAAAAACTACAAAAAGAAAATGAAGAGTTGGAAAATGACAATAAATATTTAAGAGAAAGAGAATCGTATTTAGAAAAAAGAAGAGAAGATATAATAAATATTTTTCAAAATCAACAAACAAATACTACAATCCCAATTCAAAAAATAAAAGACAAGATAGAAGAGGAAAAATTGCCGCTGATAATAGTTGGTGGAAGAAGAAATAAAAAAACATTAGAATATGGCATACAATTAGGAAGAAGGCAAATTTTACAAGAGCTACTAGAAAGTGAGGAAAAACAAATGTTAGAAGTAAAAAAATTAAATTTGAAATTAAATAAAGGACATGCGGTATGTTTTGACTTTGATGGTGTAATACATAAATATTCAAAAGGTTGGCAAGATGGGAGTATATATGATGACTATAATAAAAATGTATTAGATTTAATGTTATTTTTACAAAAATCTGGAATACCAATTTTTATATGTTCTACAAGAGAGCCATACCAAATAATTAGTTGGTGGAACAAACAAGGTTTTTGGTGTGAAGCAGTAAGAGTAAATGGCAATGAAACATTTTGGAAAGAAACAAATTTAATAGGAGTAACTAATAGAAAATTACCAGCACAAATGTACATTGACGATAGGGCTTATAAATATACAGGACAAACAGTAAAACGATTTATATTAGATAACTCAGAGGAGGACTAGACTATGACACAAGAACAAGCACAAAAAGTATTAGATGAACTTCAAGATTTTGAAGATGAATTAAATAAATAAAAAAATATGGAGGTACAGATGACAATAAATTATGTGCAAGAAGTGATTATTAAGGCAATGAAACAGTTAGAGCTTATAGATTTCATAAACATCGAGAAAAGAAGAGAGAATCAAAAGCAAGTTAATAAAGCTTATAAGATGTTAGATAACTTCAATGACGAGCTTGTAAGAGAGATAATAAAAAACAAGCAAAAGAAGGAGGGCACAAATGAATAAAAAAGATTTAGAACAGGTTGTAGCATTAAAGAACGAAATAAAAGACTTAGAGAGAAGATTACAGAACAATAATATTAGCAGTACTGTAGCTGACAGTGTAAAAGGAAGTTCAACTAATTTTCCATACATAGAGTGCCATCGAGTAATACAAGGAGTAGATTATAAAAAACAGATTAGAGACAGAAAATATAGAAAGTTATTAAAAAGTAAGAGAGATAAAATAAATAAACTTTTAGTGCAAATCGAATATGATCTTAATTACATAGAAGACAGCGAGATAAGGCAAATAATAAGGTATAAATATTTTGATAATTTTAATTGGGTTAAAATTATGCATTTAATGAATTATAATACAGAGGATAAGGCTAGAAAGAAAATTGAAAGATTTTTTGAAAAAAAATAGTATTTGTCCGTTTTGTCCGGTTTTAATGTGTTAAAATGTTAATAAGTTAAAAAGTAGTTATTCATAAATATGGATAAGCCCATAACTACTAAGTTGTTTATATCGTGTGTGAAAGCTAGAGTAATCTAGCTTTTTATATTGCAAGAAAGGAAAAATACAATATGAAAATAATGATAAGTCAGCCAATGAAAGGCAAGACAAATGAACAAATCAGAGAAGAAAGAGCAGAATTAGTAGAGAAATTGAAAGTAGAAGGACATGAAGTTATAGATACAGTATTCGATGATTTTCCAGAAGGTAAAGCTACACCAGTACATTATTTAGCAAAGTCAATAGAATTTATAGCAAATGTTGATGGTGTTGTATTTATGCCTGGTTGGGAAAATGCAAGAGGTTGCAAGATAGAACATCAAATAGCAAAAGAATATGGAAAATGGGTAATGGAGGTTCATTAATATGGGAAGTAAAGAATTTATTGAGAAATGCAAAGAAATAGTAAAACAGTATGCAATAGAGCATTTAGACAAAAGCGATGATATACCGGAATTTGAAGTATTTGATGTTTGGTATTGTAAAACATTACAAAATCATAAAGCGTTGTTAAGTACAACATTGTTTGACGGTATGTATTACGAATTAACATATAACGGAGACAAAAAAGAATTATACCTTGACGCATATAAAAAATTTGAAAATAAATGTATCAAGTTAGAGGAGGAAAATTAAATGGATTTTGGTAAAGCAATACAATTATTAAAAGCAGGCCAAAGAGTGCAAAGACAAGGCTGGAATGGAAAAAATCAATACATAGAATTAGCAACCAATATCAGTTATAAAAATGCTAACAATGAAATAGTAAATGCAGAGCATGATGCAATAGGAAATAAAGCAATAGCATTTGTTGGAACATCAGGAGTTCAATTAGGTTGGTTAGCAAGTCAAGCTGATATGCTAGCAGAAGATTGGAAAATAGTTTAAATTAGCTATTAACTAATACTAGATACAGTTAATATATAGGCTTAGAGCCTCCTTGAAATTTCTTTAGATTAAAAGAGCAATTCTAGTTAAGCTCATTAAATATTGCGATTGTAGAGAACTGGAATCTCGTTAGCCTCATAAGCTAAAGGCAGTTGGTTCGATTCCAACCATCACAACCAAGAAAAAGAAATATCTTTTACGGAGCTATGTTCATAGAACGTGGCTCTATTTTTCTATAATTTAGTATGCAGTGATATAAAGAGCTACTTAATAAAACTGACTATTTTATTAAGCAAGTATGCAAAAACTAGTCAATTTTGTGAAGAACGATTGCTTTTTATCGGTTTTACTCGTTCTAAAATAAGTGAAGAAAGCCGGTCGGAGAACATATCATTGCATAGTGAGTTATAAAACACAAATGAGGTAAAAAAGTATGGAGTTATGTGAAACTTGTAAAAACAATAACTGTAGCAAGAAGATAATAACAAAGCAAGAGAACAATGTTCTAACAATTAAATGTTTAGAATATAAGAAAGATGAAAACAAGATTAAAGGTTATAGAAAACCACTAAAAAGAACAGCAACTGTATGTCGTACAGTAATGCCTAGTCTAATAACAGATTGGAGTACAATATGAAAATAGGTGAAATTATAAGACTAAAAGATGAGAGACTATATAATAAATTAATGCAGATGGCATTTGACTATAGTCAATGTATGAGGAAAAAGTGCAAGGACTGTAAAAATAAGAAAGAGTGTTTTAAAAATGAGAGAGACAACAGTATTAAATAATATTGCTAAATTAGTTGATAAATTAAATTACAAATCATTATACATTGAGATAGATACAGGAAAAGATAAGTACACGTTAGAAAAAAATAATGTAAGGCAAATAGGATTCGATACTAATATAAAAAAATAGGAGATGATAACATTTGAAGTTCTATAATGAAAATATTGATCAACAAAAGTTAAAAGAAGAATATTTAACAGCATATTCAAGATGTAAATATAAAACAGCTGAAGAACTTGTTGATGTCATTACTGACTATTTTAAGCAATGTGATAAAAAAAATAAACCTTATACAATGTCAGGGTTAGCCCTATATATGGGACTTACAACTCAAACATTAAGAAACTATGAAAAAGAGTATCCAGGAACAGAATATTCAGATATTATAAAAATGGCTAAACAAACTATTGAAACGTACACTGCGGAAGCTACATTTGATAACAAAAAATTTCAAGGAGCTAAATTTAATTTGCAAAATAATTTTGGTTGGTCAGACAAACAAGACACAAATTTATCTGGACAAGTTACAGAAATTGTTAAGTTGGAAGATGTTCTATGATTAAGATTACAGCTGAATTTCTTATAAACAGAAGAAAAATGCAATGGGAAAGTCATCATGATATAAGAAAAGATGAATATTTTGTAAAAGGTGTAGCTTATGAAATTACTCAAAATGATGAATTACGAGAAGAAATAATTGACGACCCATCAAAGTTAATAGAACTATGTTTTACAGTTGTTAATAAGGATAAAAGAGAAGAGCCTTTCTTTTTAAATGAAGTACAAAAAGAGTTTATGAATATTTTAAATCAAGCAATTAAAGATTTTGACGAAGGGTTAATAACTGATATATCTTTATTAGTCTTAAAAGGGAGGCAGCAAGGATTTACAACTTTAATTTCAGCTTATCAATTAGCAGCTACAACAACAAGAAGAAACTTTGAAGGTTTAACTTTAGCTGATGAATCAAGTAATGCAGAAGCAATATTTCAAAACAAAGCAAAATTTATATATGATAGATTACCAGAAATATTAAAACCCACAGAAAAATACAATTCTAAAAGGCAATTATTGTTTGAAAAATTAAATAGTAGCTGGACAATAAATACAGCAACTAAGGAAGTTGGTCGTTCAAGAACAATCAACTTTTTTCATGGTTCAGAATGTGCATTTTGGAGAGATGGAATTTCCAGTATTCAAGCTTCATTGGGAGAAACATTTACTAAAAATGCAATAAAGATATATGAAAGTACAGCAAACGGATTTAATGATTTCAGAGAGATGTGGAAATCTGGAGCACATATAAATTGCTTTTTTCAATGGTGGAAAACTAAAGAATATAGGCTTAATTTTGAAACTAAGAATATGCGTACAAAGTTTTTAAATGACATTGATAGAAATAAAGGTGAATGGATATATGACAGATTAAAATGGCTTAGAGATGAGAAAAAATTAGATGAAAACCAATTATATTGGTACTTTAAAAAGTATCAGGGATATATTGATAAAGAATTAATCAAACAAGAGTACCCATGTACACCAGATGAAGCATTTGTTGCTTCTGGCAAATGCTATTTTAATAAGGATAATATCATTAAAAGAATTGATTTACTAGAAGAACAAGAAAACACAATTGAAGACATTGGATATTTTAAACATGATATTGTTATAAAAAATGATAGAAAAGTAATAACAGATATAAAGTGGATAAGCGATCCATTAGGGTGCATTAAACTTATAAAAAAACCAGAAGAATATAAGCCTTATGTACTGGGAGGAGATACAGCAGGTGAGGGAAGTGATAATTTTACTGGTATAGTAACAGACAATACAAATGGAAAAATTGTTGCAGTGCTAAAACATGAGCAAGATGAAACATTTTATACTAGACAAATTTATTGTTTAGGTTGGTACTATAACAAAGCTCTAATCGGATTAGAAACTAATTTTAGTACGTATCCAACTAAGATGTTAGCTGAGGAATATGAATATCCGAATTTGTATGTAAGAGATAAAGAAGACGACTACACAGGAAAAATTGTAAAAGCTTATGGATTTAGAACTGATAGAATTACAAGACCACTAATATTAGCGGAACTACAAAGAATATTCGAAGAAGAAATAGAAAAGATTACAGATATAGATATTCTAAAAGAAGCATTAACATTTATCAAAAATGAAAAAGGAAGAGCAGAAGCACAAGAAGGCTGCCATGATGATCTAATAATGGGAACGGCTATAACTTATTATATAGCAAGTCAACAGACAACATCTAGAATATATCCAACAGGAGAAAAGCCAAGAGATAGTATTTATCAATTTCAAGAAGATGAATATATTGAAGATGAAGGTCAAGAGATAGAAATAATTTAGGAGGAATTTCAATGGAAAATATATTACTTGTTGTGATAGTAGGGCTATTTAATCTACTATCTTTTATTTTAGGAGCTACATTAGGACAAGAATGTGTAAAGCTTAAAAATCCAGTACAACAATATAGACAGTACAAAGAAGAAAAGGAGAGTAACGATATTTATATTAAAGAACAAAGAACGTTGGAGCAAAATTTAAAGAACATTGATAATTATGACGGAACTTCAATGGGACAAGAAGACTTTGAAAATTAGGAGGAAACTATGGATTTAGAAACTTTAAAAGAGACGGATATATGGCAATTGTATTCAGAAGCACAATCTTATGCCAGACTGATAGGAATGTATTCTGATACAGATAGAAATTTTAGAATGTACAATGGAAATCAATGGGAAGGTGTAAAAGTAAAGGACGTAGAATTAGTGCAATTAAACTTCATTAAACCTATTGTAAAATTTAAAGTTGGAACCATAAATCAAAATTTATGGGCAATAAATTTTTCGGCAGAGAACTTTGAAAATCCAGAGTTTATGCCTACAGCAGTAAAAGTCTGTGAATTGTTAAATAAAAAAGCAGCTAAGATTTGGGAAAGAAATAATATGGACTATTACATAAGAGTATTATCAAAAATTGCTGCAATTAATGACGAAGCTGTAGCTTACTTCTATTATGATAAAAAAGAAAATATGCCAATCTTAGAAGTATTAGCTAAAAATGATATATATTATGGCAATGAAAATGATGATAACATAGAAAAACAACCATATATAATAATAAAGCAGAGAATGCCAGTAATAAATGCTAGAGATTTAGCAGCAAAATATCAAGTACCATCAGACCAAATAAATCTTATTGTAGGAGATATGGAAACTTCTGAGGAATCGGGCGAATCTGCTAAATATGAAAAAGATGACATGGTTACAGTTTTAACCAAACTATATAAGAAAGATGGAAAACTCTATTATAGTAAGGCAACAAGATTTGTAGAATTAAAGAAAGAAACTAACACATTATTGGAGCTATATCCTGTGGCACATTTGCCGTGGGAACCTAAAGAAGGAAGTGCAAGAGGAGAAGGAGAAGTAAGAAATTTAATACCAAACCAATTAGAAGTTAATAAAACACTAATGAGAAGAGCATTGGTTACTAAAAATACTGCATATCCTCAAAAAGCAGTAAATGTTGATAATTTACAAAATCCAGATGCCATCAATAAGGTTGGAGGAATATTGAAATTTAAAGGTAAGGAAGTTTCAGACATTAATAAAGTGTTCTCAATATCTAATCCAGCGCAAATGAGTACTGATGTAAAGCAGCTGCAACAGGATTTAATTGATACTACTAGAGCACTTGCAGGAGCATCAGAAAGTGCAACAGGAGAAGTAAAACCAGATGAAGCATCAGGTAAAGCTATTTTAGCTGTTCAACAAGCCAGTCAATTACCTTTAGTGGAGCAAATAGGAACACTTAAAAACTTTGTAGAGTCTATTGCTAGAATTTGGCTAAACATGATTATTACTTATAATCAAAATGGTATGAAGTTAGAAGAAACAGTTACTGATCCAACCACTGGACAAGAAATTACTCAATTAGTAGATATACCAGCTTCAGTAATGCAAGAATTAAAAGCAAGTGTTAAGGTAGACGTTACTCCAACAAGTGCTTATGATAGATTTGCTCAAGAGGTTTCTTTAGAAAACTTATTAAAAGGAGGCTGGTTCTCACCACAACTTATAGGGCAACTAAAAATGTATGTGAAAGCACTTCCAGACAATTCAACAATGCCTAAACAAAAAATATTGGAAATGATAAAAGAACAAGAGAAAGAACAACAGAGAATTGCCGAAATAAATGCACAAAGTCAAATGATGATGCAACAAGCTCAAACATTTTTAGGACAAGATCCAGAAACACAAAAGTCTAGATTAGAAGATGCAGAAATGCAACAAATTGAACAGGTTTAAAATGGGACATTAATTGTCTTTTTTTATTGCTCCAAAACATGTGTAAGAGCCTAAACTGCTATCAAGAGATAATAGTCTACACGGACTTAAAACGCGGGAGGTATAAATGGAAAACGAAAATGAAGAAATCGTTGACGAAGTGTTAGAACAAACTAACGAATCTGAAAATACAGATACACAAACTGTAGAACAAAATGTGGAGGAGAATCAATCAGAAGAAAAAAAATCATTTAAAGACTTATTGAAAGAAAATCCAGATTATCAAAATGAATTAAATTCTATGGTGAAAGATAGAATCAAAAGGTCTGAAAACAGAATTAAAAAAGAGTATGAAAGTAAATATTCTCATTTTGAAAATGTTATCAAAGCAGGCATGGAAACATCAACTGCTGATGAAGCAATTTCAAAAATGGAAAAATACTACGAGGACAAAGGCATTAATATACCGAAAGAAACTCAATATTCTGATAATGATTTAAAACTTCTTGCAAAGGCTGAAGCTGATTCAATTACTGATTATGATGAATTGGTTGATGAAGTAGAAAGACTTGTGGAAAAAGGATTTGATAATTTATCTCCAAGAGAGAAGCTAGTTTATAAAAACTTAGCAGAAAGAAGACAAGAGCAAGAGAGAAAGAGAGAACTTGCTAAAATAGGTGCAAAAAGAGAAATATTAGAAAGTAAAGAATTTAAAGAGTTTTCTAATGATTACAAAGCTGATGTGCCAATGAGTAGAATTTATGAAAACTACTTAAAACAGAAGCCAGCGCCAGAGGCTGAGCCAATGGATAGTTTAAAAAATAATAATTCAAAAGAAGAAAAAACTTATTATACTCCTGAAGAGGTTGACAAACTTACTTCGAAAGAGTTAGACAATCCTATTGTGCAAAAAAATGTTAGAGCTTCAATGTTGAAATGGGGCAAAAAATAACATTTCTGGCAATATATAAAGAAAGAAGGGAAATTATATGGCTAGTAATTTTAAGCCTATGTATTGGTCAAAATATTGCCAAACAGAATTAAAGAAAGAATTAGTTCTTGCAAATTTTTGTGACTACAAATTTGAAGGAGAAATAAAACAAGGAGCAAGACTAAAAATCGTAGGAGCTGTAAAACCTACAATCCAAAAATATGTGAAGGGAAAAGATTTAGTACCAGAAGATTTAGGAGACAACTCTCAATATTTAGATATTACTGAAGCAGATGCTTTCAGCTTTAATGTTGAAGATATTGATAGAGCTCAATCTATGGAAGGATACTTAGAAACAGAGTTTGATGAAGCTAAAACTGCACTTGCAGAAGAAGCTGATAAATTTGTTGGTAAATTAGCTAAGAAGGCTAATCCAGATATGATAAGTTCTTCTACAACGCAAGCAAACATGAAAGCATCTCCATTAGAAACAATAAATAATGCTCATGTAGCTTTGTTTAAGAATGATGTATCTAATAAAACAGAATTAGCTGCAGACTTAGCACCTGAACATATAGTTGCAATTAAAGACAAATTAGCTAATTTATTTACTGAAAACGTTGAATATATTAAACGTGGCGCAGTAGGTAAATATTCTAACACATTCCTAAGAATGTCAAACAATTTATATGATGATGGTACTGACATTCATGAGATGGTTAGAACTAAAAAAGCTATCGCTTTTGCAAATAGTTTTGACAAACTAGAAACAAAGAGACATCCATTTAGGTTTTGCGATATCGTAAGCGGATTACACGTTTATGGTGCAAAAGTTGTAAGACCAAAAGAATTATATGTTATTAAACTAAAAAAGGCATCTTAATAGATGCCTTCTAAATTTTTTATAAGGAGGAAATTATAATGGCAAAAAAAGATATGACACCAATAAAAGCAGATTTTAACGAAATTACAAAAGTTACTTTAGAGGCTGCAACTACAGCTGCAGATGGAATGGGATTTAAACTTCCAGCATCTGATGAATACGTGGTAATTTTAGTAGAAAATACTGATGCATCTACTAGTGGTACTATAAGTGTAAAAGCCCCAACTAATGGTGGCTACGCAGCTGCGACAAGTGATTTAAGTGCATCTTTGGCAGCTGGGGATAAAGCAATTATCAGGCTTGAGAGTGCTAGATATGCTGATAATTTAGGAAATATTCTTTTAGTTCCTTCAGCTACTTCAATTAAAGCATGTGTAATATATTAATAAAAGGACCGAAAGGTCCTTTATATATGATGGAATTGTGATAGGCACATCAAACCAGTTCAAATCTGGATTCCATATTAAAATAAGAAAAGAGGTTTTTGTATGAAACAATTAACAGAATTAACTAAATATGTAATAACTCCAAATGTAAGATTTTATGGAGGATTTGTTTATGATGGAGAAGATATATTTTTATGTGATGACAAAGATGAAGACGAAGACTTCAAACTTCATATTAAACAAAGAATAGTTAATAACATTTTGATTACTGATGGAGAAAAGGAATATCAAACACTAAAAGGTAAAAATGTAAAAGAGAATTGGCATCAAGAAGTAGAAATCGAGAAAGGACAAAAATTAATTTATTTAGAAGGTCAAGGCTTTACTTTGTCAGAATATAAGATGGTAACTATTGATGAGGCAAAAGATATATATGAGTTATTGAAAGGGGATAAAGAAGATGACTCTGGAAGAAATGAAGAAAAAAACTCTTAATCTAATTGAAGAAATAGATACTGAAAATGATAACTTAACTGCAGATATAGACATAGCGAATAAAATAAATGATGTTATAAACCAAATTATGTTTGAATTGTGCAGATATAAAAAGATACCTGCATACGAAAAATTAGAAGTAAAACAAGATGAAGAAATGGAATTGAGCGAATTAGATAACTTTTACCAATTAAAATCTATACAAGGTGTAGAGTTTGATTTGTTAGGAAATACAGTAATTTTCTTAGAACCAGGAACAGCCACAATTCAATATTATAAATTCCCTAAACGAATTACAGAAAAAAACCAAAGCAATTATAAATTTGAATTGTCTGACGATGTATTAGAGATTATGCCATATGGCATAGCAGCAGATTTACTTAAAAGTGATGTATCTAATCAATACGGACAAGTTTATGCAAATAGATATGCAGAATTAAAGCAAATGCTTGATCCTCGTTATGATGTTGGAAGTATTGTGATGGAAGGTGGATTAGATATATAGGAGGATAAGAAATGTCTGAAAGTGGAGATTTAATAACAAGAATATATAATAATTTTCGTGGAGTTGACTTTACAGATAAAAATGTTGTACTACAAAGAAGTCCTGATGCATTAAACATGTGGAAAAACTATAGAAAACTAGGAAAATCTATACAAACTAGACCAGCAATGGAATTATTTAAACAAATGGATAATTCTGTGTATGGTCTATTTTTTTATACAATTAATACAGTAGAACACATGATAATTCATTGTGGAGTGTCTTTATATGACTATAACATGTCTACAGAAGAAATAAAAACTATAAAATCTAAGAGTATGAACCCAAGAAGAAGCGAAAGCTTTATTTTTAACAATATATTTTATATAAAAGACGGAATAAATTATTTAGAATATGACGGAGAAACTTGTAAAGAAGTAGAAGGCTATATTCCAACAACTACCAACTCAAGAGCACCATTAGGTGGAGGAACTATGTTAGAAGATTATAACATGCTTACAGGTTATAGAAAAAATAGTTTTTGCGCAGATGGTGAAAACAAAGAGTATCATTTAGATTCAAGAGAGATAGAGGCAGGAAAAACAAAAGCATGGATAAATGGAGTTGAAACTACAGATTTTACAGTAGATACAACAAATGGAATTGTAACATTTAACGTAATACCAGAGAAACCATTAACAGATGGCCAAGATAATGTTGTGATTCAATTTTGTAAAACCATATCAGGGGACAGAGAAAAAATACTAAAATGTAATTTATTATGTGTCTTTGACAATAGAGTGTTTTTTGGAGGAAATCAAGATTATCCTAATACCATATTCCATACCAGCTTAAATAATCCAAGATATGTAAGCAGTACGGATTATTACAATGAAGGGCTTGATATGTCACCAGTCAGGTCAATGGTTGTGGGGAATAATGCTTTGTGGGTATTTAAAGAACCTTCACAGGCGAACACATCAATTTATTATCATAATCCAGCAACTTATGAAGATGGAAAGGCATATCCAAGTATACATTCAAGTATTTCAACAGGCTGTGTGGCAAAGGCTATAAACTTTAACGATGATATAGTTTTCTTTTCAGATAGAGGTATGGAAGGAATAAATGGAGATGTAACAACAGAACAAGTGGTAGCACATAGGTCTACATTAATAGATAGTAAACTGTTAGAAGAGCCAAATTATAAAGCTCTGATTTTGCAAGAATGGGAAGGATATTTATTAGTTATTATAGATAATAAAATATACTTAGCAGACAGTAGAGCAATGTATACAAATTCTACTCATAATGAATATGAATGGTTTTATTGGGAATTAGAAAAGAATATTACTTTTGCAACAGTAAAAGATAATATTCTTTATTTATGTTCAAATGATGGAATATATACACTAACAAAAAAAGATGGAAAAATAGATTCGTATTGGACTACTTGCTTGGATGACTTTGGCAGTCCATCAATGCAAAAAACAACAAACAAAAGAGGTTGTTTACTAGAAGTGGAGTCAAATATTTTAAATGTATACACAAAAATAGATAATGGTGAATTTGAACTGATAAATAGATTTAATGAAACAAAAGGATATGTAGTACCAAGAATTAAAAAGAAAAAATGGAAAGATATACAATTAAAAATTGCATCAGATACTCCTTTTAAATTGTCAATGTGCACATTGCAAAGTTTTATTGGAGGTTATGTAAAAAGATGAGGAGGATAAATAATGTCAGATAAATATGCTGTTAATTATGACGATGAAAAACTTACGAACATACAAAACGAGCAATTGCAGAAAGAAACTGAAATATCAAATAATTATAACAAAATGATTGATAATACAGACCAATTTTATAATGCTCAAATTGAAGCTTCAAAAGACTGGGCAAATAAACAAAATGAAATCCAACAAGCAAATACTAATTTTACAATTGAAAAAATAGAACAGGAAAAGCAAAAGGCACAAAAGGATTATACAAAAGAGCAAAAAGGAGCTTATGCAGATTATACAAAGCAAACTAATGACTATAGTGTAAATGCAGAAAAGATGGCTGAATTAGGTTTGACTAATACAGGATATAGTGAAAATTCAAAAGTTTCAATGTATAATACCTATCAAAATAGAGTTGCATCAGCGAGAGAAAGCTATAATCAAGCAGTATTAAATTATAATAATAGTATTAAAGAAGCACAATTAAACAATAATGCTAAATTAGCAGAAATTGCAGCAGACGCATTAAAAAATCAATTAGAACTAGCATTAGCTGGATTCCAATATAAAAATACACTAATTCAAACTAAACAAGAGCAGTTAGCAGCTAATAGTGATAGATATAACCAAAGATATCAACAAATGTTATCTCAAATTAATGATGAGTTAAATAGAAATATGCAATATGACACATGGAAATCAGAGTTTGATGAGAAAAACAGACAATGGGAGAAAGAAATGGCACAACAAAACAAACAATGGCAAGAAGAAATGGCTATGAAAAAAGACCAATTTAGAAAAGAGTATGCTCTAAAACAAAAAGAATATCAACTATCAGCAAGTAGAGCATCATCATCTTCAAGGAATTCATATGCTGTCAAAGAGACAGGAACTAAGAAAATGAGCAATACTGCAAAAAAGATAAATGATGAATTTTTGAAGATTTATAATGGCTCATCTAAGAGTAGCTATGTAAAGCAAAATGTTACTAATCTTCTCGTAAATGCTAGTAATAAAGGAACAATAACTACAGATGAAATGTATCAAATTTTAAACAATTTAGGTTTAAGATAGGAGGAAATATGTCATTAAGAGATGCTATAGAAAGTGGAAATTATCAAAACTATTTCACTGATGAGAGTAACCAAAAGAAAAAGAAAAAAACATTAAGAGAAGCTATAGAAGATGGTACATACCAAAATTATTTTGAGGATGATGTACCTGAAGAAAATCAAAGTGATAGTTTTTTTAAACAGTCCGAAGCTAATACTTTTGAAACTATATTAGGAACTACTGGAGATATAGCAACGCATACTGTAAAAGGAATTATGAGTATAGGAGAAGGCATAGGAGATCTGCTTACTTATGCACATGCAGGAATAGAAGAGAAAAAAGGAAATAAATCAGAGGCAGATATACTAAGAAGAAATGCACAAGAAAGTGCTATGGATAAAGTATTTGAAGGAGTTGAAAAGAATGTAGATAAAAACTCAGTTATTGGAAACAGAGGAGATGCCATTATTGAAGGCTTAGGATATGTTGCAGGTATGACAGCGATTTCTTTAGCATCTGGTGGAGCAGCAACAGCATTAGGTGCAACAGCTAGCACTGCTGGTTTGGCTGCTACTGCTGCCTCAACAGCAACAACATTTGCGTCAGCAATGGGAAATTCAATGTCAGAAGCATATAAAAGTGGAGCTTCTAACGATGAAGCTTTTAAGTATGGAGTTATAGGTGGTTTAGCTGAAGCTGGTTCAGAATTGTTATTTGGTGGTCTTGGAAAGGCAAGCAAAGCAGTAGGTTTAGCTAAGAGTGCTGTTCCAGTAGATGATATGCTAGCTAAAAAAGTAAGTGGAGTATTTAAAAGTAAACTTGCCAAAAACTTATCACAGTATGCAATTAAAGCAGGAGCTGAAGGAACTGAAGAATTAGTATCTGGATTTATTTCAGCAATAGGTAAGAAAGTTACCTATATGAAAGAAGAAGATTTTAACAAAATTGTAAAAAACGAGAATTTGTTAGAGCAATTTGTTGATGGAATGATTATATCAGGAATCACTCAAGCACCTGGGCTAGTGAAATCAACTACAAAAGGAAGAGATTTCTTATCAGGATATACTGACAATGAAAATAAAGTTTATGAGAAATTAGTAAATGATAAGGTAAATAACGAGTTAAAAAATAGCACAATTGAGCAAGAGTACAGCAAAAGAGTCGATGAACAAGAAAAGATGTTGGCTCGAGATTTAACAGAACAAGAGAAACTTCAAGTTCAAAAAGAAGTAGAAGAAGCTTTTGACAAAAATGAGATTTCGGTTGAAAGTGGTATTGACAGCAAAAAGAGAAAAGAAATAGAGAAACAAGTAAAAGAAGATCTTCAAAATGGAAAAATAGATACAAAGCAAATAAGAGAAATATTAGGAGAAAATACTGATATTTCAAAAGATACTTTACTTCAAAATAGTTATATTCAAGAACAAAGAAAATCACAAGTTTATGTTTATGAAAAAACTGAAAGTGCACCTAAAAATGCAGTCATGGAAAGTGCAGTAAATGCAAATATGAATAATACTGAAATCTCAAGAAATCTAATAAATTATGTCGCAAAAGTTTCAGAAGATACAGGTGTCGCATATAGATTTGTAAATAATGAACAATTGAAAGAATTGGGATATTCTAAAGAAAATAAAATAATAAATGGAGTAGTATCTAAAGATGGAGTAGTTTATTTGAATAGTCAAAGCAAAGAAGCTATAAACTATGTTTTAGGACATGAAACTACCCACTTATTAGAAAATACAAAAGAATATACAGAATTACAAGATTTAGTTCTTGACTATGCTAAACAAACGGGTATATATGAAGAAACAATGAATAGTATCAAAGAGACCTACAGTGATATACTAGAAACAAGTGAGCAATTTGCAAATGAATTAACAAGTGAACTTACAAGTAGATTACTTTTCACTGATGAAAATTTTGTAAACCAATTATCAGTAAAACAACCAAATGTATTTCAAAAAATATATGATTATATAAAACATATGATAAAAATGACAACGTCAGGAAGCGAAGAAGCAAAACAACTTGAAAAAATTAAATACAATTTTGAAAAGGCATATAGACAAGTAAATAAACAGACTAATAATAAATTGAAGGACAAGTTTAGCATTCAAAACGATAATGGAAATAAGTACATAAAAATAGATACAGACCAAAAAGTATTTGATGGTATTGATAGAAAAGATTACAATCAAATTGCTAAGATGTATATGCAAGATTATTTAAAGGGAAGAACCACATTAAATGAAAATGATAGTGCCAATATTGGAAGAAAGGGTATAAATAAATATACAAATCCTAATCAACAAACTAAATATTTAAGTGAAAAAATGCAACTAACTCCAGAGCTTAAAAATGTGTTAGAAATAGCTGAGAAAGTAAGTGAGGGGAATCCTACTAAAGATACAACTAAATTTCCTAATTGGGAATACTATAAGTTTAGATTTGAGATAGACGGAAAGCAATTTGAAGGTTTAATAAATATAGGTGTTGATAAAGAAGGAAATAAACATTTTTATGAAATTAATAAAATCCATACTACGTCAAATTCGTATGTTTCAACGAATAAATCTAGTAGTACGGATTCTATTAAAAATAGTATAACATCTCAAAGCGAAGATGTCAATACTACTACTAAATATTCTATGCAAGAATCTGAGAACAATTCAGATTCTTTTAATTTTGATAAAAATGCAAAGCGATATGAAGATTTGAAATCTTCTAATACTGTAATATTTAATAAGAAAACAGATGGTACAATAAATGTTGAGATAACAAATGATAGCGAATTAGTAAATCAATTTACTGTTTATTCAAAAGATAATGCCATAAAACAATTAGGAAGTGATATAGCAAATTATATATACAACAATGCAACCGAAAACAGCAAAACTATAAATTTAAAACAAACTGAAAATGTAAAAGTTCAAGACACATCTCAGAAAGAAAAACAATTTGAAATTATAAGAAATACTAATCCTGTGTTAGACGATTATCATGTTGGAATAAGGAATATTGATGACATAAAAACATTTGACGAGGTAATAAATGATGGTGAAAGTTTTGCATGGGGTGACTTTTCAAAAGAAGATGCAGAAAATGCATTAAAAAATGGAAGGATAACGGTATATAGTTCATATCCAATAAAACAAGGGACTTTTGTTTCTACTTCAAAAATACAGGCAGAAGAATATGCTGGTGGAAGAAAAAGCAGGGTCTATTCAAAAACAATTCCACTAGAATATGTTGCATGGATAAATGGAGATGAAGGGCAATATGCCAAAATAGACAGTAAATATTCTATACAAAGAGAAAGTAAGAAGGATGTTTTTGATAAAGTTATTCCACGAGGAAACGATTATAAAGTTACTGCTGAAGATGTAGCAATAACTGAAACTAAAAACAATACTGAAACTGAAGAAACTAATATACCTATATCAGAGAAATATCAAAACGAACAAGAAGAAAAAGCAAGAACAAAAGCAGTTCAATATGCTAATAGGGCTAAAAATCGTTTTACAAGAAAATTCACTCAGGATATGAAGATAGAAGAGACAGTAAATAAATCAATTATAAACGACAGTTTAAAGCAGATAGAAACTGAAATACAACAAAACGGAAAATTAAGCAAACAAAGGGCAAATGAAATATTTGATTATATGTATTCTAATTTGCAAACTAAAGATGGAAACTATTACTTAGATACAGTTGACAGTAGTTATGAAATATTAGATAGAGAAAACTTTGACAGAAATTTAGAACCTTTAATTCAAGAACTTAAATTAGCAGATAGATACAATAAAGAAGAATTAAGTAACACCACATCTATTAAAGATACAGAGACTTTAAAAGAAGTATATAACCAAATTTCAATAAAACAGAAAGAATATGACAAGATTTCAAACAAAGAAGTATTAACAAAGAGAGATAGAGCACAAGTAGATAGACTAATCAACAAAGAAATAACAATAGATGAACTACCAGCAGATGTAAATAAAAAAGGAATAATAAATGTATATAATGCAAAATATGAATTAGCAGAATTAAAAAAAGAGACACAGAATTATAGAAAACAAGTTGTATCAGAATATAGAAATCTTGCTCAGAAAATGACAGAAGATATAAGAACATGGAGAGACAAAAAAGCAGGTTGGAAATATCAAATAAATACAATGAAAAGAAATTTAAGAGATATTATTCCTAATAAAGCTGAAGCACAAAAGATGTATGATACTTATTTCAAACCAATTACAAAAAACAATGCAATGATAGAAAAAGAAATAAATAATTACAATGAAAGAATTTCTAAGTATGAAATCAATAATCAAGAATCTACCTATATCCAAATGATAGGGGAGTACACTTATAATCCAGAAAGTAAAATATCTAATGAGGTTATACGAGAGTTTTACAATAAGAATGAAAAGAAAATAGATATAGATAAGTGTAATAAAGCAGTTGAAGAATTTAGAAATATCTATAATGAACTCTTTGAGAAGATAAACACTACTTTATTAAAAAACGGTTATAAACCAGTTGATTACAGGAAAGGATATTTTCCTCACTTTATTGAAGACAAAGCAGAAAGTGTAGTGGGTAAGTTAGCTGAAAAACTTGGGTGGAAAATAAAAAAAGATTCATTACCGACAGACATTGCAGGAATAACAGATACATTTAAACCTGGAAAAGCATGGACATCTTTTTCTCAGCAAAGAACAGGAGATGCTACAGATTATAATGCACTAAAAGGATATGACAACTATATTCGAGGTGCAATGGATGTAATTTATCATACAGAAGATATTCAAAAACTTAGAGCATTAGAAAATGAAATTAGATATCAATATAGTAGCGATGGTATAAAAGAAAAAATCAATGAAATATATGCTAATAATGAATTAGACATTCAAGAGCAACAAAATCAAATTACTGAAGTATTAGATGATGTAAAAAATTCTCCAATGGGAAATTTTGTTACAGAACTTAAGAATTATACTAATAACTTAGCTAACAAAAAAGCTACAGGTGATAGAGGAATGGAAGAGTTCTGGAGCAGAGAAACTTACAGTGTAATGTCAAATATTCAAAATAGAGTAAGCGCAAACATGGTAGGAGCTAATATCTCTTCAGCACTTACAAACTTTATTCCTATTACACAGGCTTGGTCCCAAACATCTACAAAGAATCTAATGAGAGGAATAAAAGAATCTATAGCAATTCAGTTTAAAGATGATGGTTTTGCAGATAATTCTACTTTCTTAACAAATAGAACTAAAAATGCAGATAGATTATATAAGACAGGATTAGATACTGTTAATGATAAACTAGGATTTATTTTTGATAAAGTTGATGAATTTACTTCTAATGCAATTGTTAGAGGTAAATATTATGATAATATTGAAAAAGGCATGTCTATTCAGGAAGCAATGATTAATGCCGACGAATTTGCCAAAGATGTAATTGCTGGTAGATCTAAAGGTGATATGCCAACAGTATTCAATAAGAAAAATCCAGTTGCTAAACTGTTTACAGCCTTTCAGCTTGAAGTTAATAATCAGTATGGATATATGTTTAAAGATATACCTACGGATTTAGGTGGAGAGGCAAAAGAAAAATTAGTTGGAGCCTTTGTGAAGATGTTTTTAGGAGCTTTCTTCTATAATATGTTAGCTGAAGAAATAACGGGAAGAAAGTCTGCATTCAGTCCAATAGATATAGCAATAGATAGCTACAAAACTGCCACTAATGAAAATTTGGGTTTAGGAGAAAAGGTAACTTCTATTGGTGGAGATTTGATTGGAGAAGCACCATTTTTGGGTGGAGTTGCAGGTGGAGGAAGATTACCAATTCAAGCAGCACTTCCATCAGTTTCAGATACTGTTAGTAGTGTAGCAGATTTATTTGATATGAATGTAGAAAATAAAACATCTGCTATAAATACTCTAAAAAAAGAATTATCTAAACCACTGTACTATATAGCACTTCCATTTGCAGGAGGACAATTAAAGAAAACAATTGAAGGGCTGAGTATGTATAATAAAGACTTGCCGATAGCAGGAAGTTATACCAATTCAGGCAAACTAAGATACACGGTAAGTGAAGACTTGGGTACTAAAATTAAAGCAGGAATTTTCGGACAGTATTCTGTAAAAGAAGCTAAAGAATATTTTGACGAAGGATATTCACCATTAACAGAAAAGCAAACACAAGAACTTGTAGAATTAGATATACCAATGTCTGATTATAGACAATATAAAAATAAACTAAAAGAAATAGATAAAATAAAACAAGACGAAATCGATGATGGTACCTCAAAATTGGAAATGAAACTAGACTATATAAATGGTTTAGAATTGTCAAATGAACAAAAAAATATACTTGCTAATAATGCAACTACTAGAAAAGAAAAAATTGATATGAGTAAGTATGATGAGTATTCTGGTTTAGAAGAAATGGATTTTGCAATAAAGAGTCCATCAGAATATAAAACGATAAAAACAATTACAGATTATGAGACCTACAATACTTATTCTAATGAGATAAAAGATTTGAAGAAAAAATACTCAACAGATACTCAAAAGAAAAGAGCAATAGTAGACTATATAAACGATTTGCCATTAAATATAGAACAAAAGGCCGTTATGATTAAATTAAACTATAATTCTATTGATGATAACAATCCAATAATAGTTAATTATATAAACAATTTAAATATTGAAACTAAAGACAAAATAGAGATTTTCCAAAAATTGGGTTTTACTTATAAAGGAGGAAGGTTGTATGACTAAACAAGATTCAAATGGCGTTAGAAATGCAAGAGATTTGGAAACAAAATATAATCTTGCACAATTACTTGGATTGAAAAAGAATTTTGAAATGTTTGAAACTAGTTTAACCAAAATAAATAATGAGTTAAACAATACTATGAATGCTCTTTTAATAAATTTATCAAGTATGTTAGATACTCAAGACGAAATATCTCTTTGGTATGCTGAAGGAGTTCCAGCATTAGATAACTTTCCATCAAATACTTGGAAAAACCTAACTGAACACTATGGAGATTTGTATTATAACCAGCTTACAGGCTATGTGTATCAATTTGGAGAAGATAAAACTTGGCATATAAATGATGATATTAATTTGATTCAGGCTATGGCACTAACTAATATAGAAGTGGATACAACTGAAGACAAGGAAAGAAAAATATTCTTTAAAACACCAACTCCACCGTATTCAAGTGGAGATTGGTGGATTAAAGAAGATGGAACTCTTTACATATGTCAACTTGGTAAAAATACAGGTAATTATGAAGAAAATGATTTTATTATTTCGTCAAAATATACTGCAACAATTGCTGTAAAAGAAAATAATACAATTAAAGTTATTAAGGGAACTTTGCAAGAAATCACTGAGGATTATGTTAAATATACGGATTTATCAACCGGGGGAAGTACAACAATCGCAGGTGAAAATGTAACTACTGGTTCTATTAAATCTCAAAATTATATAGCTGGAACAAGTGGAATGAAAATTGACTTATCTCAGGGGACCATAGAAGCCAAAAATTCAAAACTTGATGAAAACGGAAATTGGGTGCTTAAAAATGGAGCTACAGTAATTAGTGATAAAGGACTAAAAAACATATTCTTGTATAGAGAAAAAGGTTCCGTTGGACCAACAATAGTGGAAAGCGGATATAATCTTAAACATGAAGTAAATATAGATATAATTATTCCAGAAAATTTAGAAATAACCAAAGCTAATATATTACTGATTCACTTTCCACAAATATGGTATAAACCAGATAATGCAAATTATTATTATGGAAGTTCAAAGAATGTAAAAATATTTCACTCGTCTTCTTTAGATTTACATCAACTTGGTGCTCTAAATGGATGGGGAGAGGAAGTAGACAATACTGAATATACAATGATATCAAATTCATTTAATACTGCGAACGGCTCTTTTAGTGCTAATGATGCAACAAGTAGTAGTCATGATAAACAACAAATAGAAAGTGTAGATATAAAGTCATATATTCAAAAAGGTTTAAACAGATTTTGCATAAAAACAACAGATCCAAGTGTTAATTACAATATAAGTGAAAGTGGTGAACTTTCAGCTGAGGTTGTAAATGCTACCAAGAGAACAGGTTATATATATGCTTTGTTAAAAATAGAAGGCTTTATGGCTTATCAAAATAATTAAAAGGAGGAAAATATATGTTCAAGGTTGATGAAGACGGAAGAACTATAATTCTACATAGAGGCGATAAAGGAATAATTCCATATAGTATCAATAGCTCTGAAACAGAAAAATATAAATTTCAAGTCGGAGACATAGTCAGTTTTATTATTTATGCTAAAAAAGGATATGCAGAAAAACCTTTGCTAAATAAAAAAATTATTGTAGAAGCTGAAACTGAAGAAGTGAATTTAGAATTTAGTTCGGAAGATATGGAAATAGGAGAAATAGGTAACAAGCCCATTACTTATTGGTATGAAATTTTGTTAAATAATGTACAAACAATAAATGGATATGACCAAGATGAAGGACCAGCTAAGCTAATAATATTACCTTCAAATAAGGAGGTGTAACATGGGGCTAGGAAAAGTAAATTCTTTAAGTGGAAATTTAGAAAACAAAAATCTACGAGGAACTATAGGAGCAGTAAAAGGTGATAAGGGTGATAAAGGAGATCCTTTTACTTATGGTGATTTTACAGAAGAACAATTAGCAGCCTTAAAAGGACAAAAAGGTGATAAGGGAGAAACTGGAAGTAAGGGTGATGTAGGACCAAAAGGAGATCCTTTTACTTATGGTGATTTTACAGAAGAACAATTAGCAGCTTTAAAAGGGCAAAAAGGTGATAAAGGTGAAAAGGGCGACAAAGGTGAGCAAGGTGAACAAGGAGAAAAAGGAAATTCTCTGACATACAATGACCTTACAAACGAGCAAAAAAAAGATTTAGTTAAAGATATAGTCGAGCATAAATATTTCTTACATCTAACTGCAGCAGTAGCCAAAGGCGGAACTATAACACTACCATGTCATTACAAAGTAGGAACACATTGTCTTGACGTGTATTATATGGGAGAACTACTGATATTAAGTAGCGATGATGCAGGAACTGACGGTCATTATCGAGAGATAGGCGAAGCTAACACAGTAAGCAATCAGATTAAGACAACAACAGACTGGGGCTGTGAAAGTGGCGAATATTTTGAATTTGTTGTGAGGGGGGATTATAGTGTTTAATGTATGGACTAAAATTAAAGAATTAATAAATAGACCATATATCGTTGAGAGTGGTTCCAATACTAATGGCTCTTACACAAAGTGGTCTAACGGAGATATGATATGTACGCTGAACATAACAGTTACAGACCAAGCAATCAGCAACGCATACGGAACTAATTTATTTCAAGGTACACGAAAGTGGGTATATCCTGCCGAATTTGTAACACTTTCAGGAATAACTTGTTCCTTGTTTCAATGGGGCAATTCTGCAAGTTGGGGAACCGTTACAGGTGAGGCTGGTCCAAAATACGCTTACTTAAGAGGAATTGATATAACTTCTCGAGCTGCGGGAACTTCAACTAAAATATCTGCTATTGCGATTGGGAAATGGAAATAAGAAAGGAATGATAATATGAATAAAAGCAAAAACCTTGACGCTCTAAGAGAGAGAGAGAGAGAGAGAGAGAGCCATAGTTTAAACAAAGGAGGTGTCAAATATGATACCTCGATATATTAAAACAAAAAATAAACAAGACAAGTTGAATATTACAACAGGAACTGAATATGAGACTGGAAGAATTATAGATGGCAAAAAAGAATATGCAAAAAAATTTGCTGCTATAGCCTTACCAAGTTCAGCATCAAATATAACTGTTCAAACAGGTTTGACTAATATTAACTTTATAAAATTAGAAGGCAGTATTTCGAAGACGGATGGTTCTGAAAATTCAAATCTTCCGTGGTCTTATACTGGACAACCTGATGTTTATCACTATTACTCAAATACTTCTAAAAATATAACAATTAGAGTTTCTGGAGACATGAGTAATTATCAAGTTGTTGAAACAATCTACTATACCAAAAATTAAGAAAGGAAAATGATAATATGAAACAAGCTGAAAACATTGTGGCCGTACACACACACACACACTTATATTTAGCCTAAAAAAGAAAAGAGGTGTCAAAGTATGATACCTCTTTTTGGTCAAAATAAAAGTAAAGGATATATTGTTGAAAGTGGTTCTAATGCTAACGGAAGTTATATTAAATTTAGTGATGGAACTATGATATGCAACAAAACTATCGAAGGAAGTATAGATATAAATATTTCTTGGGGTTCTTTATTTGTAAGCGACAATATCTATTTAGGTGATACTCCCCAAACTTTTACTGATAGACCTGTAATTATCGTAAGTTCTCATCCTAAAGTTGGAACACAACATATGGCGGTTGGTAATGGAAATGGCGACAATGGCTCTGAAAATAGCTTTGGGTATACAGCAATTTGTAGACCTGATTCTAGGACTGCGGTTCGATATGTACTAGATGTCTTAGCTATAGGGAAATGGAAATAAAACAAAAGAAAGGAGAAAGCTATGGAAGCAATAATAGTAGCTGTTATAACTGGAGGACTATCTCTTGTAGGGGTAGTCTTTTCTAATTTATCCAGTAATAAAAAAATAGAAAACAGACTCTCGACACAACAAGCTGTTACAGACACAAAAATAGAGGAACTTACGAGAGAAGTGAGGCTACACAATAACTTTGCACAAAGAGTTCCTGTAATAGAAGAACAAATTAAAGTCGCAAATCACAGAATAGAAGATTTAGAAAGGAGGGATTAATTATGAGTAACAAATTATATGATGTATTAAAATGGATTACATTAGTGTTTTTGCCAGCTCTAACTACATTAACTGGTGTAATACTTAATTGCTTTAATGTTGGTTGTACTGACATTGTGCTAACAATAATGACAGCAGTAACAACATTCATGGGCGCAGTATTAGGAATTTCAAATATAAATTACAAAAATAAAGGAGAGTAGTAATATGAAACAAGCTGAAAACATTGTGGCTGTACACACACACACACACACACACACACACACACACACACACTTAATCTTCTAGAGAATGGAGGTGTCGAAAATGATACCTCAGTATGTTAAAAATAAGCAAAAAATCGAAAATAACACAGCAGCAATTAGTTCAGTTAACACCAATTTAAACAAAGTGGGGCTAGGAAATGGAGTTTTGCCTCGTCTTCACGAAAAAGAGCTAAATACATTAGATAACTTTAGTGGTTTTGCTTACTTATCTGATTGTAAAATTAATGGAAACTATATTAACAATGGATATTTTTTACAGTTGTCGTATGCTTCGACTTATAAAGTACAATTTCTTATTGGTGCGACTAGCGGGTTGTTGCAGTATCGAAAAATGAACAATGGAACTTGGAGCAATTTTACAAACGTCTAAAAAAGAGAAAGGAGTTTATTATGGAAGATGAAAAAATAGAAGTAATGAAGCCTGTAGAAGAACCTACAGAAGAAATTTTTGAAGAAATAAAAGATGAAATCGAGGTGTCAGAAGATGAGTAGAGTGTTTAAAAATAAAGGTAACGTAATCACACAAGCCTTTAAAAAAGGTTTTCATAACGGTATTGATTTGGTAGGTACTGGATATACTTTAGATTACATCACAGCTCATTCAGAAGGAACTGTTGTAGCAGTTAGAAATAATTATAAAACAAATGACAAAACTGGTTGCTCTTATGGGAATTATGTAAAAATTAAGCACAATGGATCTTATACGTTATATGCACACATGAAATATAACAGTGTAACAGTTAGAGTAGGACAAAAAGTATCGAAAGGACAAGTTATTGGCTATATGGGAAATACTGGTCATAGTTTTGGCGCACATTTGCATTTTGAGGTAAGAGATAAAAACGATAATTTTATAAATCCTACAGCATATATAAATGCAGATTTACCAGTAAATGATAATCCAGTTGAACCAAATTATACAGGAGTAATCACTTACCAAGCCTATGCTGGAGAGTGGCTACCAGAAGTAAAAAAATGCGACAACGCAGATGATGGCTATGCAGGTATTTATGGAAAAGCAATAAGTGGATTAAGGTGCAAACCACAATATGGCGAAATAACAGTGCAAGCACATGTTAAAAATGGGAATTGGTTAAACAAAGTTAGTTCAAAGAGTTATAAGAAAAATGATAAGAGTAATACAAACTCATATTCTGGAATTTATGGAAAACCTATTGATTGCATTAAAATTAAATCAACAAAAGGTCATGTAGATTACAGAGTACACACAATTGAGGACGGTTGGCTAAATTGGGTAAATAGTAAAACAGAGACGGGGACGGAAAGCTATGCTGGAATTTACGGACACACCATAGACGGTATTCAAATGAAGTAATAATAGCTAGGCTATATGCCTAGCTTATTTTACTTAATTATTCACTTACACTTCAATATCTTCGGGATAAATAACTTCTTTGCTATTACTAATAGATAGAATCTCTATATCAGTAACATAAGTATCATCTTCTTCTGAATAATTCATTTTAATTTCAACTTCTGCAAAACATAAATCTCTATTATCACCCAATTTTCCCAACTCAACAGAATGAACTCCATCCGTTTTTCCATTTGAATTTATATCATTTTCAATTAAATTCCAAATTTCTCTACCATCTACAATAATATTAAGTTTTTCAAACATTTTTTCAATAATTTCAAATCTATTCATTTCTTTTGTCTCCTTTTTAATTTTAATTTCTTTATCTTTAAACTCTATAACAGCTTTTTTATCATTTTCTGTGAAGCCCATCTCTCTAATCCAGCCTACTGGTAATGTGATTTTTATTGTAGTAAAACCTTGACCATTTTTGTTAAAAATTATATTTGCTTTTCTTTTTTCCATTTTTTAACCTCCTATGCGATAACAAAACTTTTGAAAGTATCTCCATCTTGTCTTATTATATTTTTTTGAATTATCCATGACGCAATACGAATTTCATGTCCTTTTATGGTAATTGCACTTTTGGGAATCCAGACTTTGATAATTTTTTCTTTATCTAAAATTACATTTTCAACCTTAACATTCACTAAATATGCTTTTTCAGTTTCTTTTTCTATAAATTTTTCCATCCTAAAATTCCCCTTTCACTTAACTTGATTATATTATAACAAAGTCGTTACGATTTGTCAATACTTTTTGAAAAAAAGTTTAAAAATTAAAAAAAGACTTTTTCGACTCTTTTTTTGAGCCATAAAACTATATGTCTCAAAAATAAAAACGCCTTAAAATCGATTCTGGAGCGTCGATTTTTCCTTG
>ERZ773147.715-NODE-715-length-39043-cov-11.302144_pt1 | contig 39043 bp, 42 predicted proteins | sample MGYA00580851_ERZ773147 | MGnify/ENA primary metagenome ERZ773147 (study PRJEB29015, sample SAMEA2737818) | human gut metagenome | biome: human gut; feature: human-associated habitat; material: faeces | place: China | collected 2012 ... | reverse complement strand
ATGTTGTAAAGAATGCAGGTGTGTTCTTAAGAGATAAGTTAGATAAGGGATTTGAATAAATGAATATAAAAGCCATTGTAATGGATATGGATGGAACTTTATTGAATTCGAAGGATAAAATTTCACCGAAAACGAAGGATGCTTTAATAGAATGTCAAAAAAATGGAATTAAGATTGTTCTAGCATCAGGCAGAAATTATGGACGAATTAAACCATATTTGGAAGAGTTGCATCTTGAAGAATTTGGTGGGTTACTTATCGAAATCAACGGTATTGCGATATATGATATGTCAACGAATCAGAGAACAATACTAAGACAAATGCATGAAGATGAAGTGCGCCCAGTATTTTCGTATTTGATGAATTTAAATGCAGAAAGCATTGCCGTATATGATGAAGGTTTATTTGATTATATGCCTGATCATATATTAACAATGAAGCAGAAGTTACGTTTATCATTAGATTTACCAGAAGATTATCCGTGGACTGCAGGCGCTTGGTCATGGTTTTGGGATATGAGAAATGGTTATCCTTGCCAAAAATATATTGAAAAAGTAGAAGAAATTGATTGTCCAATTAATAAATTTCAAATTTTGCAAGAAACAGATATTTTAAATGAAATAGAGAAAAAATTAATTTATAAATATGGGGATCATTTTGAAGTTTTTAGAACAACACCTAGACAGATTGAAATGGGTCCTAAAGGCTATACAAAAGGTGATACATTAGTTCGATTGATGAAAAATTTTGGGTGGTCAAAAGATGAAGTTTTTGTGTTTGGTGATGGTGGTAATGATATTAGCATGTTTAAACAAACAAACTACAGTTTTGCTATGGGGCAAGCACTTGAAAGTGTAAAAAATGAAGCAAAGTATATTACTTTATCTAACGATGAAGATGGAATATATGAAGCATTAATGAAATTTAATGTTATTAAAGGAGTTTGAGATGGAAAATAAAATACTTGAATTATACGCAAATCGAATTAGGAAACATATTCTAACCGAAGTATATAGTGCAAAATCAGGTCATCCAGGAGGATCGTTGAGTGCTGCTGATATCTTGACAGAACTATACTTTGAACAGATGGATATCAATAAGGATAATGTAAATACAATCGATCGTGATCGTTTTGTATTAAGCAAAGGACATGCAAGTCCTGTATTGTATGCGACATTAGCTGAAAAGGGATTTGTTGATATTGAAGATTTAAAAGGATTTAGACATATTGATTCTAAACTACAAGGACATCCTAATATGAATTATGTATCTGGGGTGGATATGTCTACTGGATCTTTAGGACAAGGCATTTCTTGTGCAGTAGGTATGGCTATCACAAATAAAGTAGATGAAAATGATCATCGTATCTATTGTTTATTAGGTGATGGCGAATGTGAAGAAGGTCAAGTATGGGAAGCTTGTATGGCAGCCGCTCACTATAAATTGGATAATTTATGTGCCGTTTTAGACTACAATCATTTACAGATTGATGGAAATATTGATGATGTAATTTCGCCAGAACCTTTCGCAAGTAAATTTGAATCTTTTGGATGGAACGTATTGGATGTAAATGGACATGATTTTAATGAATTAAGAAATGCGTTTGAACAAGCTAAACAAGTTAAGGATAAACCAACAATGATTATTGCCCATACAATCAAGGGTAAAGGTGTTTCTTATATGGAAAATAACTATGCATGGCATGGAGCTGCACCAAACAAAGAACAGTATGAAACTGCAATGAAGGAATTAGGAGGTCTTGAATAATGGCAACGGCAACAAGAGAAGCGTATGGAAAGACTTTGGCAAAACTAATCGTAGAACATGATGATCTATTTGTATTGGATGCCGACCTTACAAAATCTACAAAGACAATCGAAGCTAAAAAGGCAAGACCGGAACATCATTTCAATATGGGAATTGCCGAAGGAAATATGATGGCAGTCGCTGCTGGTATGGCCGCAAGTAATAAGGTTGTTTATGCATCAAGTTTTGCGATGTTTGCGGCAGGCCGAGCTTTTGAGCAAATTCGTAACAGTATCTGTTATCCTAACTTGAATGTTAAAGTATGTGCAACCCATGCCGGAATCAGTGTAGGAGAAGATGGTGCCAGTCATCAATGTATTGAAGACATTGCGTTAATGAGAAGTATACCAAATATGAAGGTATTTCAGCCATGTGATGCCAAACAGACTGAAGAAATCATCAAGGCCGTATACTCTATTGAAGGACCATGTTATGTACGATTAGGAAGACTTGGAGTGGAAGATGTATATGATGAAAACTACAAGTTTGAATTTGGCAAAGGAAATGTGCTAAAAAAAGGAAGCAAGGTAGCTATCATTGCTTCTGGATTAATGGTGCAGGAAAGCTTGAAGGCAAGTGAATTATTAAATTTCGAACCAACAATCATCGATATTCCAACTATTAAACCAATCGATAAGAAATTGATTATTGAAACAGCCAAGACGCATGATGTGATTGTAACTGTAGAAGAACACAATATTTATGGAGGGCTTGGAAGTGCAGTGAGTGAAGTACTAGCACCAGAAGGAATTGCATGCAGACAATATATGTTAGGTATGCAGGATACATTTGGTAGAAGTGGAAAACCGAAAGATTTATTGGATTACTATGGTTTGGACGCAAAACATATTGCAGAAAAAATCCAAGAAATAGCTGAATAGTAAAAAACAGACTGAATATCTAGATACCAATTCGTATTTGAACTGGTATCTTTTTTTCTGTTAAATTTTCAGATTTAACGTCTTTTTCACATTGGGTTGTTAAAATTAAAAATGTAGATAATCATACATAAATGATATTAAATATGATATCATATAAAAAAGGACCGAATGTCAAAAATTGAAAAGTTAATTGCAAAGATTGAGAATTATAAATCTGGAAATAAAATAGAATTTTCTGATTTAGAGAAGTATTTAAAATATTCTGGTTTTAAGAAGAAAAAGCAAAATGGAACAAGTCATGTAATATTTACACATGATTTGTTAGATAGACCTTTCCCAATTCCTAAACATGGGAATAGTGTAAAAGAAGTATATGTAAAAAAAGCGGTAGAATTAGTTGAAGAGATTAATTACAGAAAGGAAGAGAGATAGTATGGATTATGCAATGAAAGTATATCCTATGCATTTGGAAAATGGAAAAACAGAATGGTGTGTTGAGTATCCGGATTTAAAAGGATGTGTAGGTGGTGGAGATACAATTGAAGAGGCAATTGCCGATGCACAAGCTACTAAAAGTGTATATTTAAGTTATTTAAAAGATGAAGGAATAGAATTACCGGTTCCAAAAGATGAAGGGAGCCTTCCAAGTGGAAAAATAGCTTTGAGGGTTCCTAAAACGACGCATAAGCAATTGTTAGAAAATGCACAAATGGATGGAGTGAGTCTAAATACGTATATTAATACAGCTATTAGTGAAAAAATTGGACGAGTTTCATTTTCAAATCAACGTATATTGGAGTTAGAACAAGAATTAGCTTATTATAAATTCAAGGATAAAAATTTGGTGGATAAGCAAAATATAGGTCATGAATCTAAGAAATTTAGTGTTGGAAATTTTGTGTTAAGGTCATTAAAAGATTTTAATGTATAAGGAGATTATATGTTGCAAATAACTGGAGTGAATTTATATTTGGAAAGCATCAAATATTCAGTAGAACAAGTATCTACAGAAAATGAAAATGTTCAAGTTTCTCGATTGTTAGAAATTGTGGATTGTACTGAAACAAAAATAAGTGTTCGCTTAAGAAAAGAGTTAAAATCCGAAAATTTAAATGCTCCTTTTTTAGATATTTCTTCAATCGGGGAATTCTATTTGTCGGATAAAGCAATGCAAAATTTTGATAGTATAAGGGATATGGAAGACTATGTAGAAAAGCGATTGGATTTTCTAGTTGACAAAGTGCAAATGGATGCTTATCTATCGCAGTTGATTGCGAATGTTACGGGATCCTTTGGTAACGCGCCTGTTGTGATTCTATCGGAATAACGCAATTATTTCTTGATACAAAAAAACAATGCTCTAAATCATGAGCATTGTTCAAGTTAATAAATGATACTAAAATCCTTTTCATAATAATCAAGTGGAATCTCTTTTTCAGTAATTGAATCAATTTGAATACGATCAATATTTTGAAGAGATAAAATGACTTTATCAATGTTTTCCAAGCTTCCTTGTAATTGTGCAGTAACACTGCCATCATCATTGTTTTTGGCATAGCCTGTAATACCTAATGGCATGGCATGACTTTGTACTTCAAAACGAAAGCCTATATTTTGAACATTTCCTTCAAAATGAAACTCTTTGCGAATTGTCCCTGGTGGCAATTCTTTTTTTGTTTTCTCTTTCTTTTTAAATAAGTTAAACATACTAACAATCCTCTTCTTTACTTATATTATAGGGCTTATGAAAAGGGAATTCTAATAAATTGTGGAGATTGTCTATTGGTTGCGAATAATTCTTTAAAATGTATACTATTTATAGGTAGCATTTGTTATCTTGGAAAGCAAACCTTAGAAGTAACGTAGATTGTATCGTTAAAAAGTAACACATTAAATGTGGTAAAAAATTTTTGATTATCAAGAAAATTACCACATTAAAAAGGCGTGAGTTTTTACGTAAGCGTATACAATTTATGTTATTTTTTTAATGTAAGGTGATGAGGTGTGTATGAAAGAAGCAAAAAAACAATACTACAATACAGAAATACTAAATTGTCTTATTGATGGAGATGTTGTATCAACGCAGCAAATTGCAGATGCGGTTGGTATGTCTGAAAAATCTATCAGAAATAAAATTTTTGATATTAATGAATATCTTCAAGAGAACGATATGGGTATCATTCAGAAAAAGCCTCGTGTTGGAATGTGGTTAGAATGTACGGAAGAGCAGAAACAAAAATTACAGTCGGTTTTAATGAATCGAAATACGGTAGTTGTCAAAGATGATGATAACGATCGTGTGATGGAGCTTTTAAAAATATTTTTTAAGTTAAGACCATGGGAAACAATTACTACACAAAGGCTAACGGAAGAATTGTATTTGAGTGCACCTACCGTGTTGAAGATTATTCGCGAATGTGAAAAATGGTTAGCTCCATATAAAGTGAAAATCGCTAATGAAAAGAATAGAGGTTATCGCTTAGATTGTAATGAGAATGAATATCGTGTCGCAATGAAGGATTTTATCATGAGTGATTTTGATAACGAAAAAATCAAATCTAACATGGATTATTTTTTCTATAACATGGATACGAAGTTGATTCAAAAATCAATCATTGAAACTGAAAACGAATGGAATTATCGATTTACCGATGAGTCATTCTATGAAATCTTTATTTATTGTTGTATTGCATATCAGCGTAGAGAGATTGAATCGCCAAAGGTTGAAGATCGAGGAGAAATTCAAATTCTTCAAAAATACAATGAATATCCATTCACGGTGGCAATATTTAAGAAGTTACAGGAAAAACTACATGTATTCTTTTCAAATGAAGAAGTGTTATTTTTAGCTATTCAAATGATGTGTTCAAAATTCATTGGTATTTCAGCTGTAGATGAAACACTTGAACAGGTACAGAAATATGACAATAAATTAATTGAATTTGTAGATATGTCGCTTCATGTTGTTGGAAATATTTTGGACGTTGATTTATCGCAGGATGAAAAACTAAAGGAAAGTTTGATTATACATTTAAGACCAACGATATTTAGAATTCGTCATGGTTTATCTCAAACAAATTCATTAGTACATTTCATCAAGTCTGAATATAAAACGGTATTTAGAGCTACGATGTCCATAAGTATTATGTTTGAAGAATATTATGGCCTTCAATTAACAGAGGATGAAGTAGGTTACATTGTTCTCTATATACAATCAGCACTTGAAAGAATCAAACGGCATTTCAATGTATTATTAATTGCCGATTTTTCAAGAGGGCATGCACAACTATTGACAGAACGATTAAAAAAATCAATTTCAGAAATCAAAGAGATTCGTGTTATGAGCACGCATGACTTTAAATTATATGGGGATAAAACAAGCGATGTGATTATCACGCAAAAGGAATTAGATGTAAAGGATTCTCGGATTATTGTGATTCCAAACTTACTTAGTGATAGTGGAATCGTAAGTCTAAGAGAACAAATTAATGTGGTACTAAAAAGTAGAGATGAAAAAGTAACATCATTTTCTCCAGAGTGTTATCCATTATTGGATCCAGATTTGATTTTTGTACATCAAAAGTATGAAGATAAAGAATCACTATTAAGTTTTATGTCATCGGCAATGGCAAAGCGTGGATATGTTTCAACAAATTTCTTTGAAACAGTAATGGAAAGAGAAAAAGCCACAACAACTTCGATTGGAAACAATATTAGTGTAACGCATGGTGCACAAAGCGAAGTGATTGAACCTAAATTATCAATTGCCGTATTAGATAAACCAATACGCTGGAATGATGATGAAGTTGATCTTGTATTCTTGTTAGGATTTAAAATGACAACTCCAGAAGAAATCAAAAGAATCCAGTGTTTCTATAAGGAATATATTTCAATTATAGAAAGAGAAGAAAATTTGAAAAAAATTAAATCAATGAAATCAAACATAGATTTATATAAATTTTTAATTCAATAGGAGGTAGAAGGAAATGGAATTAAAAGACGTATTAGATGAAAGAATTATCGATTTAAACATGGAGGCAAAAAATAAGGATGAAGCAATTCGTCATTTGGCTGCCAAATTAAAAGATGCCAATTATATTGGAGATGTTGATGAATTCGTAAAAGATATCTATCTTCGTGAATCAGAAGGTGTTACCGGTATTGGAAACTTTGTTGCGATTCCACATGGAAAAAGTGATTCTGTAACACAAGTAGGAATTGCGATTGGTAAATTAAACAATGAAATCGAGTGGGAAACATTAGATGGCCAAGGCGTAAAACTTATTTTCTTATTTGCCGTAAGCAATGATCATGAATATGCAAGAAATCATATGAAGTTATTGGCACAGATTGCTGGTAAATTAGGAAATGATGAAAACATCGAAAAATTATTAAACGCAAAAACAGTAGAAGAACTAAAAGAAGTATTTAACTAATTGGTATATGATGAAGCAGATCTTGTGGGTCTGCTTTTTTTTCTGTGATTAACAAATAAAAGTTACCACAATTAAATCCGGAAATTTAATACGGACATTTGAAAAAGTACCACATTAAAAAGTCTTTCCATTTTATTTTCTGGAATAAATTACCACAATAAAATGCCCTCTATTAATGTGTAAGAAAGCGCTTTCCGTTGTATCATTTAGACAGTTAAAGAGAGGACATAAGTCCTAAAGAAAGGAGATAGTAATATGAAAATTGTTGCCGTTGCTGCTTGTACATCAGGTATTGCGCACACTTATATTGCTAAAGAAAAATTGATCCGTGCCGCTGAAGCATTAGGACACGAGATCCACGTGGAAACACAAGGTACTATTGGAACTGAAGATGAATTAACTCCAGAACAAATCCAAGAAGCGGATGTTGTTATTCTTGCAGTTGATATTCAGATTACTGGTACAGAACGTTTCAAAGACAAAAAGGTTGTTAAAGTTGGAACTAGCTTAGTAACTAAAGCGCCTAAACAATTACTTGAAAAAGTAGAAGCAGAATTAAACAAAACTAAATAAGCTTAATAATAAAAAAGGAGAGTAAAAAATGAAAAAAGCATTAGGAGAAATTAAAAAGCACTTGCTAACAGCGATTTCTTACATGTTGCCACTAGTTGTTGCATCTGGTTTGTTAATTGCCGTTGGTAACTTAATGGGAGGAGAAGTTGTAACAGATCTTAGTAAGATGACTGTTCCTAGCGCATTCACTTCACTTGGTGTTCTAGGTATGGGATTATTACCATCATTCATTGGTGGATACATTTCTTATTCTATCGCTGACCGTCCAGGTATTGCCCCAGGTTTCTTAATGGGTCAAATCGCATCATTCTTAGGAGCAGGATTCCTTGGAGGAATGATTGGTGGTTTCGTTGCTGGTTATATTGCATTAGCTATTCGTAAATATGTAAAAGTTCCTAAATGGGCTGAAGCTTTAATGCCAATGATGATTATCCCAACATTAACAGCTATGATTGGTGGATTATTAATGTACTTCGTATTAGGTGGACCAATCACTGCTATGACTAACGGATTGAATAACTTCGTAACTGGATTAGACCAATCTCAAAAAACATTATACGGATTCATTATTGGATTCATCGGATGTATTGACTTCGGTGGAGCAATCAGTAAAGTTCCTAACTTAATTTGTGATGGTTTATTATTGGATGGAATTACAGAACCAGAAGCAATCAAAGTATTAGCTGCTATGGTACCTCCAATTGGTGTAACTTTTGGATGGCTGTTATCAAAAGCATTGAAGAAGAGAATCTTTACAGCTCAAGAAGAAGATGCAATCAAAGTTGCATTCCCAATGGGATTATGTATGATTTCTGAAGGTGTTATCCCTATCGCAATGAACGACTTACTTCGTACAGTTGCTTCAACTTCAATTGGATGTGGTGTTTGTGGAGCAATCAGCTTTACATTCGGTGTTGGATCTAAAGTTCCATCAGGTGGAGTATTCGTAATTCCAGCAATGTCAAATCCATTTATTGCAGTAGTTGCATTATTAGCAGGAAGCTGTGTAACAGCAATTTTATTAAATGTATTGAAGAAAAAATTAACTGATGAAGAATACGCTGGCGGATCTGTTGAAGATGAAGAAGCCGAAGTAGATTTATCAGGAATCTCATTCGAATAAAAAATTTAAGCTTAAGAAGAAGGATAAAAAAATATGTATGTTTCAATGAAAGGAATGCTTGAAAGAGCAAACCAAGGAAACTACGCAGTGATGGCTATAAATTGTTTTAACATCGAAACGACTCGTGCATGCATTGAAGCTGCACAGTCGCTTCGAGCACCAATCATTATTAACATTGTGCAAGAACACATGGTCAATCATTGTGATAGCGATTTAATTGCTCCAATTGTAAAGAAATTGGCAAATAGAGCAAGTGTGGAAGTTGCACTTAACTTCGATCATGGGCAAGAGGTGCCTTTATTAAAGAAGGCGTTGCACGATGGATATTCAAGTGTAATGGTAGATGCTTCCAGATATGATTTGGAAGGTAACATTAAAATGACTCGTGAAATTGTTGAGTTTGCTCAAGAATTTGACGCATCAGTTGAAGGCGAAATAGGATGCATGGGAGCCACTGAAGGAGAAGAATTCACTAGTGATCAGATGAAAACGAATCCTCAGCAAGCATTACGATTTGCACAAGAAACAGGTATTGATACATTAGCTGTATCATATGGATCAAGTCATGGAAATTATCCTGAAGGATATGTTCCGGAATTTGATTTTGAGAGATTAAAAGAAATTAAAGAACTTACAAAAATGCCACTTGTATTACATGGTGGATCTGGTTCAGGTGATGAAAACATCTTGAAATCAGTAAAATATGGAATCAACAAAATTAATGTTGGTTGCGACTTTATGAATGCGAATACAGAAGCAATTAAAAAACACTTAGCAGCAGATCCAGATATCAATTTCTGGGTTATGATGCACCAGGTTGAAAAAGAAAGTCAAGAATTAGTTAAACACTATATCCGCTTATCCGGATCAGAAGGAAAATCTTTATAGTTTATATAGGAGGTAACATATTATGTTAATGAACATGAAAGATTTGCTAACAGTAGCACAAAAGAACCACTTTGCAGTACCTGCATTCAACATTGGATCTGACCAATTGTTAAAAGTAGTTATGAAGACTGTGAAAGAATTGAAATCACCAGTTATTTTGGAGATGAGTCCAGATGAATTCAATTTCGTAGGATATGCACAAATTCAAGCTATGCTTTACGAAGCAGCTCATACAGATGTTCCTGTATGTATTCACTTAGACCATGGTGATTCATATGAGACTGTAGTACGTGCCATCCAAGCAGGTATGACATCAGTAATGATTGATGCATCTAAACTTCCTTACGAAGAAAACGTTGCTATTACTAAAAAAGTTGTTGAAACAGCTCACATTGCAAACGTTTCAGTAGAATCAGAATTAGGTACAATTGGTACAACAGGTAACTCTATTGAAGGTGGAACACAAGGTGTTATCTACACAGTTCCTGAAGAAGCAAAACAATTCATTGAAGATACAGGAATTGATACATTCGCATGTGCTATTGGTACAGCTCACGGTATCTATCCAAAAGATATGAAGCCAAAATTACGTATTGATATCTTAAAAGACATCACTGACCAAGTTTCAGTACCATTAGTATTACATGGTGGATCATCAAATAAAGATGAAGAAATCGCTGAAGCAGTTAAGAACGGTATCTGCAAAATCAATATTTCAAGTGATATTAAAGTTGCATTCTACGAACAAGCACGTAAAACATTAAATGAAAATCCAGGATACAGAGAACCATTAGAAATCTATCCTGCAGCTATGGAAGCATGTGGAAAAGTATGTGCTGACAAAATTAGATTATTTAACTCTCAAGACAAAGTTAAATGTTATTACGAATAATAGTAAAGTAGCAGATAATTACATATAAAAGGAAACCTTGAGTTTCCTTTTTCTATAGAATGGAGAATATAAAATGAAATATGCAGTCGCAATTGATATTGGTGGAACAAACACTCGAGTAGCATTGGTTGATGAAGAATATAAAATTGAGGAAAGAGCACAATTCTCTACGGATGCCGATAATCCAGATATTACCCTATTTAAAATTAAACAAGCCATTGAAAGGTTTGATAAAGAAATTGTTGGAGTAGGAATGTCATGTCCAGGTCCATTAGATTTGATTGAAGGGAAAATTTTAACTACACCAAATCTACATGGAAAGTGGCATGGACTTTGTATCACAAAAGAATTAGAAAATCTGATTCATAAACCTGTCTATTTAGAAAATGATGCAAATCTTGCAGCTCTTGCAGAAGCTATAATTGGGGAAGGAAAAGAGTATAATATTGTTCAATACTTAACTGTTTCCACAGGACTTGGAGCAGGACTTGTAATTAATAAAAAAGTATTCCAAGGAGCCCACGGATTTGCAAATGAAGTAGCCAATGTATGTTTATGGGATAATGGGCCAAGTCACGGAAGCATTTATCCAGGCGGCGTAGAAGCAATTTGTAGTGGAACTGCCATTGAGCAACGTGCAGAAAAAGCAGGCTTAATTGTAGCTCATGCAGGAGAAGTAAATGATTTAGCTTTAAAAGGAAATTTAGAAGCACAAAAGATTATGGACGATGCTAAATTGTATTTGGCAAACTTTATTGCTGGTATTCAAGCATTTATTGATCCGGAAATTGTAATTCTAGGAGGATCTGTAGCTTTAAAGATTCCTGGATTTGTAGAAGATGTTGAAAGCTTAGTAAAAACAAAGGTATATCCAGTAGTTGAACCATTAGTAAAAGTAAGAAAATCAACTTTAAATGAAGATAGCGGACTATTAGGAGCGGCTTGTTTAGCATTTAATAGTTAATACACGATAAAAGGACCGATATTCATAGGGAAAAGCAGAATATCGATCCTTTGTTTTATATAGAAACAGATAACTACGATTAGGATATTTTAATGTAAGTATATTGTTGGAATAGGAGGAATAAATACATGATAGGAATCTGGTGCTGCCAAATAATTGGTTTATCTTTGGACGCGGCCTGAACCGTCTCCACCAGCTAATTGCAACACTTCGTCCATACTCACTATATTGAAATCACCTTCAATGGAGTGTTTTAAACAACTTGCGGCTACCGAAAATTCGATTGTTGACTTCGCATCATAGCCTTCTAGACTTGCTGTAATCAATCCAGCTCCAAAACTGTCTCCACCACCTACACAATCTACGATCTGCATATTATATCTCTTTGAGAAATAGTAATCTTTTCCATCATACAACATAGCGGACCAGTTGTTGATATTCGCATTGATTGACTCTCTTAATGTGATGGCTACTTTTTCAAATCCAAAGCGTTTTGTCAATTCACTAGCTACTTCCTTATATCCTTCGCGATTGACTTCACCACTTGTTACATCTGTATCACTTGCTTTGATTCCAAATACATCGGCTGCATCTTCTTCATTGGCAATACATACATCGACATATTCACAGATCTTAGCCATGACTTCACCGGCCTTTTCTTTTGACTATAGCTTGTTACGATAGTTCAAGTCACATGAAATCTTAACACCATGTTCCTTTGCTTTCTTACAAGCTTCCACTTTGTCAAAATTACCGCTCTTAATTATATCTCCTTTCACCATCCAACTACCACCAATGGCTAAGATACGGTTGTATTCTAAAGAATGAATTTTTATAAACTTTTGCATTGTTTCTACCTGGTATATTTTTAACGTTCGATGTAAGAGATTACACATAATGATCCTTTTTTGAATAAGTTAAGAGGAAAGTATTAAAATTTTATAAATATGTATGTTTCATATTTTTTTTGGTAAAATGAAATATAGAAGAATATGAATATACCCTTTATTTATAAGTGCTGAAAACTCCATAGCTTGCTGTAAAGATGAAAGCCACTTTTTGTATTGTATAATGCGTATAAAAAATATATAATATATGTATAAATGGTTCGGAGTTGATATCATGCCTAGACCTAGAACGAACAATGTTCAGATCAATATTGCCATTCCTGGTGAATGGAAAAAAGAACTGGAAAACCTTGCCAGAATCTATTCGGTTGAAGAAGGTAAAACGATCACTTTTCTGGATCTGATGCGTAGAGGTATTCAGGAAAAGTATCAGTTAAAAGATGTGAATGATCATGAAGAATGAGAATTATCATCGTGCTTCTCATTGTAAGTATTTAGTTCAGTATCATATTATATGGTGTCCAAAGTTCAGATGTGATGGTATGGATGAAACCTTGAAGAAGATTCTTTCTGAAGTTTGTGATGCGTATGGATATATTATAAAAGCTTTAGAGGTCATGCCTGACCATATACATATTTTTGTAGACTGTCCTGTAACGGTTGCACCTTGTGATGTTGTTCGAACATTGAAATCTATGAGTGCAATCCAATTGTTCAAGGCGTATCCGGAATTGAAGAGATTCTATGCGAGATGTGGAAAATTATGGTCAAATGGATATTTTATATCTTCTGTAGGGCATATCAGTGAAGCTGCAGTCAAGAAATATATCGAGGAGCAGAAAGATGATACAACCCGAATTGAAAGCCTATCGTAGATGTTCAGATAGACATGTATTAGTATTAGAAACGAATCTGACTTATGTAGAAAAGTGTCAGATTTTTCATTATGCCGATTTGATTCGTAAGGCTGGTAATGAACTGACTGGAATCATGAAAAAAAGATATGATCAGCTTGTTCGTACGAAAAGGTATCGCAAGCTAAAAAGTCTTTATAAGAAATATAAGGATGCCGATAATAAGAAGGCATTAAAAGATATATGTGATCAGATGAAGGAAATGCAGAAACAGTATGATGTGACATGGGAATACTGCAGAACCTCAATGATTCCCATTAAAAAGAAATATGGAATCGATGCCGTATTTGCACTGACGAAAGCGGAGGATGTATTTCGAGGAATCGAAAAATGTCTTTATTCGGATGGAGAAACGATTCACTTTAAAAAGCGTGGAGATCTTCCGTGTATTCGTGCTAAACAACTCAATCGTGGAATCATAATGAAACAAATGAATTTCAAATTCAAGGATATGGAGTTTGGTGTAAGAATCAAAGACCGCTATGAACAAGAGGAAGTGGATTCTGTACTTTATTATTTGAAGAATGCAGAATTAATGGATTCTATAGCGGCAAATACATATAAAGAAACCAACATTTGTGTCTCAACATACAGACCTTGTTACGTTAGTCTTGTATGTAAAAAGATTCGTAGTAAGTTAAGAGTCTATGTACATATCACTATTGAAGGTGTATCTAAACCGAAACAGGATCGTTTTGGCAATTTTAAACACAACAAGGGAAAAGGTATTGTTGGATGTGATATTGGAACTCAGACAATTGCGTATACAACAGAAACAAAAGCTGGTTTAAAAAATCTTGCGGAAAGAGGAAGTTGTATTGAAGTTAATGAACGAAAAGAAAGACGGATCTATCGTGCAATGGATAGGAGCCGTAGAGCAATGAATCCAGACAACTACAATGAGGATGGAACTATCAAAAAAGGAAAGAAGAAGTGGACATACTCGAATCGCTATAAGAAATTGAGAACGAAACATACAGAGCTATGCAGAATCAATGCGACCAATCGACATTTAGCTATCCATGAAGATGTGAATGAATTAAGAAGCTTAGGGGATATCTTTGTGACAGAGCCAAAGAATGCCAAGAAACTGCAGAAGCGTGCAAAGACTGGAAAGCGAAAGAAAAGATTTGGTAGATCTATAAAAAATAGATGTCCGGGCTATTTTCAGAGTCAGGCTAAAAGGAAGTTCAGAATCTATGTTGAAGTGCCAAATGACTATAAGGCAAGTCAATATGATCATACGAGTGATGAATACATTAAGAAATCGTTGTCACAAAGAATGTATAAACTAAGTGATGGAACAATGGTACAAAGAGATCTATATTCATCCTTTCTTTTGTACTGCATTGATCTAAATACAAACAAAATCGATAAGAATAAGTGTATTCATGAATTTGAGAAACAGTATAAAAATCAAAATGAAACGATTGAATATATCCAAATGAATCGGATCAAAGTCATGAACAGTGGAATAAGAGTAAATTAAATAAATGTTAAATAGGGAGATTGACTATGCTTCCATGTAGAGATACAGAAAACAATCGCTAATGTGCTAAATGTAGTGCTTGATTGTAGAGTTCACTGCTCCAACAGAAAGACAGGAATCCAAAGTTTGAAAATAATGTACGATTGCTGCATAATGTTGTCAGTTCAGAACCCTCACTGCTTGTGGTGAGGAGTAGTCAGGAATGAGTATGATTATACACCGAATGTGTTTGCAAGAGGTTTAGGCTTAAATTCAGTCAAAACAGTTGGTTTGGTTTGCCCAGATGTATCCGATCGTTATATGGCAAATGCGATTGCGTATTTAGAGAAGAATTTACGCAAGTATGGATATGACTCAATTTTGATGTGTAGTGGCTTTGACTATGAAGGAAAAGTAGAAGCTGTAAAAATATTACTAGATCGTAGAATTGATGCGATGATATTAGTTGGATCACATTATGCAGGAGATTGTGGACAGAATGATATTCAATACCTACAGGATGCTGCCCAAAAAGTTCCAGTGGTACTCATGAATGGTTACGTTCGAGTGCCAGGTGTATATTGTGTTTTAACAGATAATTATAAAGCGGTTTATGATACTGTATGTAATCTAATCGAAGCGGGAAGGAAGAAAATTGTGTTTTTGTATGATGCCAATTCGTATAGCACAACAAAAAAATTAGAGGGATATCAAGATGCACTGATTGATAATGGTTTAAAGGTGCAGGAAGCATACAAGGTGCTTATGCCAAATAACGTATTAAAGGCAAGAGATTTACTAGTAAAGAAAAAATTGGGTTTTGATGCTGTCATTGCCAGTGATGATGCGATGGCTGTTGGTGCACTTAAATATGTGCATCAAATCAATAAGTCGATTCCTGAAGATGTCAATGTCGTTGGATTCAACAACTCAGAACTATGCGTTTGTTGCTATCCGGAAATGAGTTCTATTGATTCACAAGAAGAAGAGCTAAGTGAAATTGCGGTTGATTCGCTTATTAAAGTTCTTGCGGGAAAATCAGTTCGACAAAAAATGGAGATTCCATGTAAATTTATTAAGCGAAATACAACACAGTTCTAATATTAGGATGATTACTGTGAAGTTGATCAAGAAAAGACTTTTTCGTAGGAAAAGTCTTTTCTTGTCGCCACGTTCTTTGATTTCAGGTGTTCCATCGTATGGCATCAAATTAAGCCTAGCGTGAAGATCGGCGCGACTTCTGAGCAATTCTTGTATTTCACTATATTGTACGGGCATGATTTTTCCTCCTTGTAGGGAACAATTATTGTAATTATAATACAACAATGCTCCCCAAAACTATAAACTCAAGACATATTATGTTCAAATCGCACTATATTCAAATAAAAAGGATTCCTCTGTCATCGTAGACAGAGGCACCGGATGACCGCTGTGGGACAACTTTTGTTCCAGTGTTAGCTTCATGAGTTCTTTTGTTGGAGGCGACACATCCTTAACTCCATGACCGAATGGAACAACAGTAAAGATCACGCCTTTACGGTTCTGTACAAACTGTACAGTTCCCCAGCATTCAAAGGAAATTTCTCTGATATTGAAGAGTTCACCAAGATGCTCAAGGAGCTTTTCGATGTAGCCGTAGTGGACAACTTTCCTTTTGAGGTTTCCAGATAGCTTTGTCGGTCCCAGATATCGTATAAGACCTGAAAATACATATTTGTATTAATCAAACAATGGAAGTTGAAGCAAGAAGCTGGGTTGTTTGTAGCCGAGTAGTTCACTACCTTAAGTAAATAAAAATACTCAAAAGTGAAAAATCAATTGAAAATATTCTTTTGGAGGTGTCATAATTTAAAAAAATGACACTTTTTCTTTTGAAAAGAAATCAAAATGAGTCAAGGCTGACTCAAAATGGGGTAAAAAAGCATAAAAAGGTGTCAAAATCAGAAATTTTGAACCAAAACACATTAAAAAAGCGGTAAAATGAGTCAAAATATAAAATTATGACACTTTTTTCAGGGTAAAATAAGATAAATAAAGTCAGGAGAAGGTAAAAATGACACCTTTTAATGCACGTTTATAGGAAAAAGAAATTATTAAACAAAAAAGTTGTTGGTTTTAAAATATCAACAACTTTTATTTACCTTTGGATACATCTAATAAACGCAATGAAAACTCATACGCAAATAAACTATTCGCATTTTCTAAATCAAGATTGAATAATGTACACATTTTGTCAAGACGATAAAAGAATGTAGATTTATGTATGTATAAATCTTTGGATGTCATAGAAGCACTACGATTATTTTGAAAATAAGTACGTAGTGTTTTTATATACTCTGTTTTATGTTCTATATCGTAATTGTACATGTTTTTTATTGCAGGATGAATAGCGGCCTGCAGTTCTTTAACGTTATTGGATAATTGAAATAGATTTTTTAAGAAGAAATCTTCGTGGTACGAAATGGCGCTTTCACTAAAATGGGTTAGATCATGTCTTAATTGATTGGTGCATTGGTCTAGATAAGGCTTACAGTTTAATAAATCATCAAACATATAACTAAAGGCACCTTTCATATGATTCATGTTTAAAAAATCTTCATAACGTTCTATATTGGAAAGATGGGAATCAATTGATATTAGAGAAATAAAATAATCACGATATGAATTGTGAATACTGTTTTTAAAAACCATAGACAGCTGCATGCAATAATACTCAGTTGCCATCAATCGTTCATCATTGTTAATAAAGCCACTAGCTACAAATACATATTGCTTCTTAGGTACAACCTCAAGCTTTTTCAAATCTTCTATAATATCTTCTTCTTTTTCGTAATGGTTTAAAAACAAATCTTTAAAAAAGGTTTCATATTTGATACGGAATGGACTTTGATAGCTTTCATCCTTTTGTAGCTGAATGGAAATCATTTGTGTGAAAACATGAATATAATCTAATTCATCACGAGACATTTGTCGATTATCACAGCGAATGAAGATATATCCAATGACTGAGTTTTTTATACGAACACTTTCAATAACGCAAGGACAAGGCATGGAAGGGATATTAACTATAAATGGATAAACAGAGTGAAAAATCTTATCTACAATTTTTCTATCTTTCATATCTTGTATACGTATTGTGTCTAGTGATAAGCGGTTGTTTCTAGATGTGAAAAATTCAGTATCCAATATATCGGGATACATAGATAGTACAGTGAATGTAGAATCCAATAATACTATAGGATTTTCAAGATGGTGATAGGTTGCCTTTAATAGATCGTTTAACCCGTTACCGTTATATAAACTTTGGAACAAGGTGTGTTTTTGTTGTTCTAGATAGTTATAGTATTCCATGATATCCGACATATGATTGTATAAATCAATTAGCTCGATATCATCTTGAATATACATTTTATCTTTTGGAGTTTCATTTTCTTTACATATATAAAGTACACATCCATATATTGTATAGTTCTTAAAGTTTTCATAGTATCCAATATATAAATTGTTAGGTAGAAGATGCATATAACTTGCGTCTTCTTTTGTTAGAAAACGAATGCCATTAATCAATGTATTCGGATGATATTCCCCTTTTACTTTGCATTTATAATAATCTTCAATGCCTGTAACGATAGATGAAAGATAGCTCATACCAAACCTCCATAAATATTGTCAATACTATAATATCATACGAATGTCGGAAAAAATATCGGAAAAAGCGGTTTCAAATCCATCTTTTATACGATGATTGTCTAAATCTAATTTGTTATATTATTCACATAAAGTTAAGTCTTGGGGAAGGAGAAGGAAAGATGACAATTAAAGTTATGGGCGTTTGCGCCGGAAGAAAAGACAGTAACAGTGAAATTTTATTAAAGGAAGCTCTTATGGCATGCGAGGAACAAGGTGCAGAAGTAAGAATGATCAATCTAAGAGATTTTAATGTCGTAGATTGCACAGGGTGTACAGGATGTACGATTGGTATGTCACAAGGAAAGAATGTTGGATGTACACAAGATGATAAAGATGACAAGAAAAAAATCATGGATGTTTTATTAAATCAAGATGCGGTTATTTATGCAGTACCAACATATGATTTAATGCCATCCGCAAATTATTTAAGATTCGCACAAAGAAGTTTAAGCTATGAAACAGCATTCTTAGAAGCTATTGGAGCTATCGAACATAGAGATCGTGTTGCAGGATTGATTTCTGTAGGGGGATCTACTCGTTCATGGCAATCTATGGCTCTTGAAGGATTACAGGCAACGATGTTTACAACAGATTTCAAAGTGGTAGATATGATTTTAGCAACGCGTGTACCAGCACCAGCACAAGTTTTATTGGATGATGAATTGATTGCTCGTGCAAGAAAAATGGGTCAAAACATTATGGAATCGGTAAAAACACCAGTTGAAGAACGTAAATGGTTAGGTGATGAAGACATGGGATGGTGTCCAAACTGTCACTCAAACGCATTAGTTTTAGGTGAAAAACAATGGGATGGACTCCACTATCCAGTTGAATGTCAAGTATGTGGTGCTGGTGGAAATTTAGAAAAAACAGAAGATGGAAAATGGAAATTCGTGATTCAAGAAAATGGATTATTGAAAGATCGTACAACAGTAGCTGGTCGTGCATTGCACTTAGAAGAGATTGCTGAAACACAGGGAGGTTTCTTTAAAAATCCAGAAAACAGAGAAATTGTTGGCAAAAAGATTACTCGTTATAAAGAAAAGACATTTAAAGGATTAGAAGACTAATCATGAATCATAGTACGAAATGGCGTGTAGTAAATACACTATTGATGAATATTCCAATCGCAGCAGCAATTTCAGTAAGTGCACAATTCTTAGCGATTCATACATTTATTTTTCAACTATTTTGTATAAATTTTGCGATCGCATATGCACTTTCATTTGTTGTTGGCATGTGCGTACCTGCAGTTAAATGGGGAATTGGATTTGCGACAGTATGTAAAGCAAAACCAGGCACTTTGAAATTTGGTTTATGCATCAATGTCATTGTGAATTTAGTGTATGTCGTAGCCAATGAAATTGTATTAACGTATTTCAATGTTGTTGTATTGAATCACGCACCAATGATTGCTGTACTATTTGGAATTTTAGAAATATTTATCCCAATCTATATTGTTGGATATATCGTTTCTTTCTTATGGAATCAGCCATGTGAAAAAATCACAAACAATATTGTAAAAGAATAATAAAGGAGAAAAACAATGAAACAATTACAAACCGATGTAGTAGTCGTAGCCGCTGGTTTATCTGGTTTAGCTGCTTCCATTGCAGCAGCAGAAAATGGCGCTAACGTTATTACTTTAGAAAAATCAACTACAACTGGTGGAGCAGCCAATATGGGTATGGGTCCATTGGGTGTAGGTTCAAGTATTCAAAAAAATCAAATGATCTCATTAACACCTGGAGAAGCCTTCCGTAAACACATGTACTTTACTCACTACAGAGTCGATGCACGTTTAGTTAGAGATTATTATTTTAAATCAGGTTCTACAATTGATTGGTTAATGGATATGGGTGTTGAATTTGTGGGAGTTCAAAGAGCATTCTCAGCTCCAGAAGCAACACGAGCTTATTCAGATGGAGAGTTTACTTGGCATGTCGTTAAACCATTAGATGGTGGTGTTCCAGGTCCTCGTGCTGCAACAGCTATGATCAAAAAAATGACAGAAAGAGCTGTTGAATTAGGTGTTGAAATTCTATATGAAACACCTGGTAAGAAAATCATTATGGAAGATGGAAAAGCCGTAGGTGTTATGGCTGTCGATAAAAATGGAGAAGATGTAGAGATTCGTGCAAACTCAGTCATCGTATGTACAGGTGGATTTGGTGATAATCCTCAAATGATCAAGGATGAAACTGAATTTGAATACGCAAAAACAATTTATAACTTTGCCGTTCCAGGAATGAAGGGTGATGGAATCAAAATGTGCTGGGAAGCTGGTGCTGGAAAAGAACAACCAATCATGGAACTTATGTACCAATTACCAGATAATATGAATCACTTTATTCTTGATGGAGCTTTCCGTCAACCATGTCTATGGGTAAACAGAAACGGAAATCGTTTTATGCCAGAAGATCAAATCGCAAATACAACATTTACAGGAAATGCGATTGCGACACAACCTGGTAAAGTTGCTTTCTCTATCTTTGATAGTAAGATGTTGAAAAAATATAAGAAAAAAGGACCGGATATCGTATCACATGTTCACCCTCATGATTTATTTGACAACTTTGATGAACAATGGAATCGTGACCTTGAAAATGGTTATGAACCAGTAACACAAGCGGATACGATCGAAGAATTAGCTGAAAAAGCAGGAATCGATGTAGATGGTTTAGTAGCACAAGTCGAAGAATATAACGAAATGTGTGAAGCTGGATTCGATGAAATCTTTGAAAAAGACAGAGTATATATGACTCCAATCGAAAAAGGTCCATTCTACTGCTGTAAACAATATGTAGGAGCATATGGTTCATTAGGTGGAGTAAAAATCAACCACAAGACACAAGTATTAACACAAGAAGCCAAAGTGATTCCTGGATTATATGCTGCTGGAACCGATGCATGTAATATTTTTGGAGATTCATATCCATTTATCTTATCAGGAAACACAATGGGATTCTGCTTGAATAGTGGCCGTATTGCCGGAGAAAACGCAGCTAGTGAATTAGCTGATGAAGAATGGGATTACGATTAATCAAGGAGTTAAACGATGAAAATTACAATAGATGGTAAAACAATCGAAGCAAAAGAAGGCAGTTCGATTTTAGATGCTGCACTTGTTGCAGGCGTATATATTCCTCATCTATGTAGTCATCCAGATTTAGAAGCAAAAGGAGGCTGCCGCTTATGCTCTGTTGAAATCGATGGAGTAGAAGGGGCAGTTCCTTCTTGTATGACGAAAGTAGAAGAGGGAATGAATATCACAATTAACGGACCAGAAGCAGATAAGGTTCGTAAAATGGCAATGGAATTGATTCTTGCCAGTCATCCTGCAGATTGTACGGGGTGTCCAAAATTTGGTAAGTGCGAATTACAATCACTCTATCAATATTTAGGTGTCAGTGCGGAGCGATGGAGAAAAAAATCCAGAAGCGTTCCGAATGACGATAGTAATCCATTAATCTCTCACTTGTTCACTCGTTGTATTCGATGCGGTAGATGTATTCGTGCATGCCAGGATTTAAGAGGTGTAAAAGTTCTTGATTATGTGAAGACAAAAGATGGGATTCGTGCAGGCATCGCAAGTGGAACCAGCTTAAAAGATGCAGGTTGTCGTTTCTGTGGAGCCTGTATTGAAGTATGTCCTACAGGATCGATTGTGGATCAATTAAAAATGATGAATCCAGAAAAATCATATATGGAAAATGTGGTTCCATGTAAGGCAAATTGTCCAGCGCACATTGATATTCCTCAATATATTCGTGCGATTAAAGAAGGTGACTTCGATAAGGCAACCGCAATCATTCGTGAAAAAGTTCCTTTCCCAGAAGTGTTAGGTTCTGTATGTACGCATGTTTGCGAAAGTAACTGTAAGCGAAATGAATTAGGCGAACCTATTTCGATTTGTAAGTTAAAACGTGCTGCTGCTACACAAGATAGTGGGGCATGGAAAGAAAAAGTTCATAAAGAACCTGCAACAGGTAAAAAAGTAGCTGTGATTGGGGCAGGTCCATCTGGCTTAACGGCGGCATATTACCTAGCTAAAAAAGGACATTCAGTTACAGTTTTTGAAAAGAATGAAAAGGCTGGAGGACAATGTCGATATGGTATTCCATCGTATCGTTTGCCAGATGATTTATTAGATCGTGAAATTGACAATATTTTAGAAATTGGAATTGAATTAAAGACAAATACAGAATGTCAAAGTTTAGAAGAATTAAAGAAACAATATGATGCCATACTTGTTTCAATTGGTACGCATCAAGGTACAAAACTTCCAATTCCAGGAAATGATTTACCAGGTGTATATGTAAATACCGAATTCTTAAAAGATGCACGTAGTGATAACTTAATTCAATTAGGTGAGAAAGTCATGGTTTTAGGTGGCGGAAACGTTGCGTATGACTGTGCTAGAACAGCGATTCGAAAAGGCGCTAAAGAAGTGCACATCGCATGTCTTGAGAATCAGCAACAAATGACTTCTTCTCCAGACGAAATTGAAGAAGGAGCACAAGAAGGTGTGATCTTACATGCAGCTCATTCTTTCCTTCGCATTACGGGTGAAGATAAAGTAACGGGAGTTGAATTGAAAAAAGTAAAGCGATTCTACTTTGATGAAAATCACAAAGCCGTTCTTGATTTAGAAGAAGGTTCAGAACATGTGATTGAAGTGGATAATGTAATTTTTGCGGTAGGACAAAAACCAAGTGGTACAGACAAGATGAATTTAGATTTAACACATGGACCATATATTGCTGCAAATAATGCACACACAAGTATGGAAGGTGTCTTTGCCTCAGGTGATGTGGTAACAGGAACACGCTCCGTTATTCAGGCAATTGTTGGTGGTCGAGAAGCTGCTGAACAAATGGATATCTACTTAGGTGGAAATGGAGATATTTCAGAACAACTTGTCGAAAGAACCACTCCAAATCCATGCATTGGACAAGTAGAAGGCTTTGCAGATTTAGCTCGTGTAAACCCAGACATGATTTCTTTAGAAGAAAGATGTGCAGGCTTTACTCCAGTTGAGAAACCATTGACTTGTGACCAGGCAAAATGTGAAGCGGGTCGCTGCTTACAGTGTGATTTACGTTTAAATATTTCCAATGTGAAACTTTGGAATGAGTATTAGGAGGATGACCATGACAATCGATATCAATGAAAAACAATGTGTAGTGGATGTCCTTTTAAATAAAGTGCAATCCCATCCTTGTAAAGATTGTGGAAAGTGTGTATTTGGCTATGAAGGCATTACGCAGCTTGAAATGATCTTAAAAGACATTACGGAAAAAAAGGCACATTCCAATGATAAAGCATTATTAATGGATTTGTGTTCAGTTATGAAAAATCAGTCTATGTGTGATGATGGTAAAGAAATTGCCAGTATGGTTTTAGAAGGATTAAATACATATTCAGATGTATTTGATGAACATATATCTAAAAAACAATGTCGTGCAGGTGTATGTAAAAAGTTTATGACGGTACATATTCTTGCTGGAAAATGTATTGGATGTGGTGAATGTTTAGATGTTTGTGAAGATGATGCCATCTTAGGAAAAAATAAATTTGTCCATGTCATTGATCAAGATGAATGTACACTTTGTGGCAAATGCTTTGAAGTATGTGATAAAGGCGCCATTGTTTGGGCAGGGGCAGAAAAGCCAAAATGTCCTAAGAAGCCAATCCCTTGTAAGAAAAGATAATAGAAGAGGAAAGTGAAAATGAATAAACTAGGAAAATATTCTAGAAGTGTATCTATCATTGGTGTAGGATGTACGCCATTTATGTACACAGTAGACAATGAAGAAACAAATGGTTTAACAGAAGGAGAATTGTTTGGTTATGCAGCATTGAAGGCGATGGAAGATGCGAGTGTAAATCCACAAGATGTGGATTTCTACTTTCATGGTGAAGCCAGTCCTTTAAATGGATCAAACTACTTAACACCCAATGTGCAAATTGCGAACTGGTTTGGAATGAAAGGTAAAGGTTCGATTCACCATTCAGAAGCATGTTGTACAGGTTATTTAGCTATTGAACAAGCCGTAAATGCGATTGCGAGTGGAAAATATGATTGTGTATTAACAGGAGCCGTTGAGTTTGGTGATAGTACACCTTCGCCTGCAGATAATGTTGAAACACCGAAACATCCATATAAACGTGACAAAATGACAATGGAAAAATTCTTGAAAACAACTTCATGGCTATACGATCGTACATACACTCGTATGTTAATGGCGGGGCAAGAATTGATTTATGATGATGCAGCTGAATGGTATGTTCGTACGCGTAAAATTTCAGATGAGGATATGAACAAAACCTTGAACTGGATGTGCATAAACAACCGTAAGAATGCTTCTGTAAATCCTTTGGCTATTGAAAGAACAACATATGAAGAGCTAGCTGAAAAAGCAGGTATGTCTTTAGAGGAATATATGAATTCTCCATATAATCCGAAAATGGGAGATTTCTTACGTGCAGGTGGACTTGAATTGAAGTGTGATGGAGCAGCTGCTGTTATTGTTTGTGCCACTGAAAAAATACCTGAAATTGCACCAAATCTAAAACATAAACCAATCGAAGTGTTAGGTATTGGATCGGCTGCTTGTGAAGCGACAACACCACATTTTGAAGTTCGTGCAACGCAAGAAGCTGTAAAACAAGTGTATGAGTTAACAGGAATGAATGGAAATGATTTAGATTTATTCTATGCGAATGACTTTATCATCACATCTCATTTAGTATCCGCAGAAATTGCGGGTTACTTACCATATGGTGAGGGATGGAAATATATTTGTGAAGGACGCACAGCTTGGGATGGAGATAAACCAATCAATTCAAATGGTGGTCGTACTTCATTTGGACATGCGCATGCAGCATCTGGTCTTGCAGATATGTATGAGGCTTGTAAACAAATTTGGCAGGAATGCGGTGATCGTAACGTGAAATTTACTCCAAAAACAGCGATGTTACGTGGATATGGTGGAGCGCAAAATGTGGCGGCTATCATTATTAAAGAATTAGAAGGAGGAGAATAATATGGCTATCAAATTAGAGAAGGTCGTAGAAAAATTCTATTTGGGATTAGAAGAAGGAAAGATTCTAGGTCGCAAATGTCCTAAATGTGGAAATGTAGAATTTCCTCCTGTATATGCATGTAATGCGTGTGGAAATTATGAAACAGAATGGGTAGAAATTAGTGGAAAGGCAAAATTACATTCCATTGTTTTACCGGCTGCCCTATCTTCAAAACCTGAATATAAGAAATTTAAAAAGTTCTGTTATGGTGAAATCGAATTAGAAGAAGGATCTCGCTTTAATGGCGTTGTGCTTGGTGTTAGTAAAAAGAATCGTAAAGAACTAGCTGCAAAATTGCCTCTAGATATTCATGCCAAAATCGTTGAAAGAGATATTGGTGTTAAAACGGTTGTATTTGAATTGGATGAAGATTAATTAAGAAGGAGAAATATATTATGGAAAGAAATGAAATTTTAGAACAAGTATTAGAAATGGTTGCGATGTCTTATAAGAAAGATGTTGCTGAATTATCAGAAGAAACATCTTTTAAAGAAGATTTAAGTGGTGCTTCTGTACAAATGGTCGCTTTAGTATCTGAAATTGAAAATGAATTAGATGTAGCATTAATGTTGCAAGATGCATCTGCATGTGCAACAATTGGTGATTTAGTAACTTTGATTGAAGAAGAAATGTAATGTTAAGAGGATTCAAAAATGAGTGTAATTGATCAAATTTTTGAAAAGGCAAAATCAAATCCTCAAAAGGTTGTATTTCCAGAAGCATTAAATGAAAAGATGATGCAGGCTGCTTTTGAAACTGGAAATGAAGGATATATTTATCCGATTCTTGTTGGAAATAAAGCAGAAATTGAACAAGCTATTCAAGAGCGTGGGTATGATCTTTCGGTATTTACAGTTGTGGATATGGAAGATGAAGAGTATCGAAAAAGGTTGATTGAAAAATATATTGCTTTGCCAGATACTAGATTAAAAGAAAAAGCTTTAAACCGTCGTATGCAGGATAAATTGCAGTTTGCGATGGTGATGCAAGCAGTAGGAGATGTGGATGTTACATTTGCAGGTATTGATTATACAACAGGAGATGTTTTACTTGCCGGGCAGATGATTATTGGTTTAAAGCCAGGTATTGAGACAATTTCAAGTATTGGTTTATGTGACATTCCAGGATTTGAAGGCAGTGAAGGAAGCTTATTGGCAGTAGGCGATAGTGCAGTTTGTACAAATCCTAATGCCCAACAACTCGCAAGTATTGCGATTTCGGCTTGCGATACAGTGAAGTCTTTATTAGATTGGCAACCAAGATGTGCATGTGTTTCTTATTCAACACTTGGCTCTGGTCAAGGCGAGTTGATTGATAAAGTAACAGAAGCAGTTAAGATTGCCAATGAATTACGACCAGATTTAGCGATTGATGGAGAATTCCAATTGGATGCAGCCATTTCACCAAGTGTTGCTGCTAAGAAAGTAAAGCGTGAAAGTAAAGTAGCAGGTAAAGCTAATGTTGTGATTTGGCCAGACTTAAATGTTGGAAATGTAGCTGTAAAGTTGATTCAACAATTTGGACATGCCGATGCCTATGGACCTATGTTACAAGGGTTCAAAAAAGTGGTGTGCGACTGTTCAAGAGGTGCACCTGTTTCTGAATTAAAAGGAAATATTGTGATTAGTGCAGTTAGAGCTGCTGGAGAAAGATAAGATGAAAACATATAAAGTTTTAACGATTAACCCAGGCTCTACATCGACAAAAATTGCTTTATTTGAAGGGGAAACTTGTGTATATTCAAAAAATGTATCGCATGATGCCAATGAACTAGCCAAATATGAAAAGATAGCAGATCAACTTCCTTATCGTAGAAATATGATTCTAGATTTATTAAGTGAGGCAAATATCACTTTGGATGATGTGGATGTATTCGTTGGAAGAGGTGGAGGCCTTTTGGCAATGGAAGGTGGAACATATGAAGTTACGGATTTAATGTTAGAGCATGCTCGTAATATGCAAAATGGTGTTATTCATCCTGCTGCTTTAGGTTCACAATTGGCCAATGAGTTCGCAACAAAATATGATGCGAAAGCTATGGTGGTCAATCCGCCTGATGTCGATGAGCTTCAAGATTTAGCTCGTATGACAGGTATCAAAGGAGTAAATCGTGTGATTCATTTACACGCATTAAATCTAAAAGAAACGGCGATTCGTCATAGTAAAAATGTATTAAATAAGAAATATGAAGAATGTAACTATATTGTTTGTCATATTGGTGGAGGTGTTTCTGTCTCTGCACATAGACAAGGAAAAATGGTGGATGGCTTTGACATTGTAGGTGGCGAAGGGCCAATGGCTCCCACTCGTTGTGGAAGTATTTCTGTAGCAGATTTACTTTCATATATGAAGAAAAACAATTACACAGTGGATGATGTAAAACCTTTATTGACAAAATCTGGTGGTTTTGTGAGTCATGTAGGTATTTCGGATGCTTTGGAACTCACAAATCGTGCTTCTCAAGGAGATCATTATGCTGAAATGTTGTGGAACACAATGATTTATCAAATTGAAAAATGCATTGGTTCAATGGCTGCTGTATTACATGGACAAGTGGATGGTATTTTGCTTGGTGGTGGTATGGTTTATAATGAAAATCTTGTAAATCAAATCACAGATACTTGTTCATTTATTGCTCCTGTTAGTGCATATCCTGGAGAATTTGAAATGGAAGCAATGGCTGCTGGTGCTATTCGTGTTTTAAATGGCGAAGAAGAATTAAAACAATATACAGGTAAAGTATGTTGGAATGGGTTTGAGTGGGATTCATAAAATGAGTGATAAAAAGCTAAATATCTTAACTCTTGCCTTTGGAATTGCATTATTACCTCCAATCTGGGCTGTATTATCTCCTTATGCAGGCATAACTACAGGTGCTGTCGCATTGATTTGTGCTGGCCTTTATGTAGCAAATGGAAATAAAAAAGAAGATGCATTAAAAATCACAATTGGTTTTTTGTTAGGTGATCTATGGGCAATAATAGCTATTTGGGTTATGGAAACACTACAGTTCAATCCCAATGTAGAATTATATCTAACATTGTTTATATTGGGTGGCTTGGCTGTTTTGATTGGTGAAAATATTCCAAAATATATATTTACGCCAGCATGGCTTTGTGGCTGGGCCATTGGACTTACAATCATGGGACCATTATCCATTGATAGTTTAGGTACTTTGCCTATTCAGATTGGCGCTAGCATGGTTGCAGGTGTCATCTATGTTGGTATTGGTGTAGATGCATTTCAAAAATTTATAATTAAAACAATAGAAAAATAATAATGAATCAAAATTGCAGGTATCTAAATAAGACTGTTATAAATCTCCTCCCTATTTACTCTTAGATGCCTGCTTTTCTTATAGAAAGAGGATCCTATGATTTGTGTTTATTATACAAAATATGTATTGAATGATCATGAGAATAAATACCAAAAGGAACATCAGATTGGCTTGTTTTTACTAAAATATGGATTACAAAAGATGAATATTGATTTTAGTGAAGAAGATATATCTTTAACGAATACTGGAAAACCATTTCTAACAAACACTAAGGATATGTATTTCAATATCAGTCATTGTGATGGATGGGTTGTGTGTGCTATTTCTAATCAAGAAGTAGGAATCGATATTGAAAGAGTTGGATATATGTCGGATGCCATGGTGAAAAAGGTTTTGAGTGAAAAAGAATCTGAATCAATAAATCAAAATCTTTTTTATCGTTTTTGGACATTGAAAGAAAGCTATTTAAAATGGTGTGGACAAGGCTTTTATATGGATCCTCGAAGGGTTGAATTTGAAATTTTAGAAAAGAATGTTCATTGTTTAACGGACGATGTTTATTGTGTATCAAAAAGAATGGATAGGGATTGTTATTTAGCAATCACAACGAAGGAAAGGGATGATATAAAATATGAATCTTTCGAAAAAAAGATGGATGGTATTGATTGCGAGTTGTTTGATTAATCTGTGTATTGGAGCATTATATGCTTGGAGTGTATTTGCATCTGGAATGGCAGAATATTTATCGAGTATAAATCACTCTGAAATTACAACAAGTTCCTTGGCAATTGTTTTTTCAATTGCGAATATGGTGGGGCCCATCACTATGATTGGTGGAGGAAAATTAGTTAGAAGTATTGGACCTCGCTGGGTCATCACAATGGGTGGTGTATGTTTTGGCTTGGGTATGATCATTTCTGGATTTGCACAAAGTGTAGGTATGTTGATTCTTGGATTTGGTCTTTGTTGCGGATTGGCAATGGGTATGACTTATGGATGTACAGTTAGTAATTGCGTTAAATTCTTTCCAGATAAGCGAGGACTTGTTGGTGGAATCACAACAGCTTCTTATGGCTTGAGTTCTGTAATTGTACCTATTATCGCAAATAAGATCATGGAAGAAACAGACGTCACAATGGCTTTTAAATTGATTGGAATTGCCGTGGTACTCATAGTATGTATCGCTTCCATTTGGGTGATTCCATGTCCGGATGATTTTGTTCCTAAAGGATATAAACCATCTGTTGAAAAATTGAATTCAAATGTAAAGGATTATACGTGGAAAGAAATGCTGAAAGCACCTTCTTTCTATATTATGATACTTATGATGTGTTCAGGGGCTTTTATGGGGATGATGATTATTTCTCAGGCTTCACCAATTGCGCAAAAACAAGTTATGTTATCGAGTGCAACAGCATCTTTAGTTGTATCTGTATTAGCTTTGTTTAATACAGGTGGACGTATTGTGGGTGGTATGATTTCGGATAAGATTGGTCAGGTAAATACATTAATATTACTCTTACTTTCTTCTATTGTTGGATTGTTCTTGTTAGTCATCACAAAAGAAGGAAACTTAGTGACTTTCTTAATGGGAGTATGTATTATTGGTCTTTGTTTTGGTGGCTTTATGGGAATCTATCCTGGATTTACTAATGAGAGATTTGGAGCTAAGTATTCAAGCGTAAACTATGGGATTATGTTTATTGGTTTTGCCGTATCTGGTTTTGTAGCGCCTGTGATGATTGGAAAGATTTATACTTCTACGAATAGCTATGTTCCTGCTTACTATGTGGCAATGGCATTGTCATTTGTTGGTATTGTATTAGCTTTCTTATATAAAAGAGTCGAGAAACAATCATGATACAAGTATCAAAATATTTAGATAATGTATATGTTTTACAAGATCAAGCTATGAGTAATTCAATTCTTGTGATTGGCAAAAAAAGGGCATTGTTGTTTGATACAGGATGTGGAATGGATGCTATAAAAGAAGTGGTAGAATCTATCACAGATTTACCTTTACTTGTTATTTTATCACATGGTCATTTTGATCATATTGGAGGTTCTTTTCAGTTTGATTGTGCCTATTTGGCTAAAGAAGATCGAGTTATATTAGAAGGATATGATGATGAATTAATAAATGTTTGGTTGAATGAATTAAGTGACAAGAGTATTCATTTTAAAAGTAATGGTTGGAAACAAATCAAAGATTTAGATTTTAATACTTTTGATTTAGGTGATTGCGCAGGCGAAATCATTCCATTACCGGGTCATAGTAAGGGTTCAATTGGAATTTATTTCCCTTCATTAAAGATTCTTTTGGCAGCGGATGCACTATCACCTGTAATGTGTATGATGTTTTTAAATCATACATCCTTAGAAAATCAATTAGAAACACTACATAAGGTTCAATCATTAAATTTTGATGTATTTATCACATCTCATAGTCCTGTATGGTTTGATAAATCATTGATTGATCGTATGATTTTATGTATTCAAAATTGTAAAGGAAAAAGATTCCATCCGTATCAATATCCAAAACCTCCTCATGTAAATGGGTATATCTATGTAGATTCTATTGAAGATGAACCAGTCGGATTGGTTGTAGAAAGTAAAGACATGATTCACTGATGATTAGTAACTTTTTAGGCTTTCCCCTAGAAAAATGTAATTTTCTTCAAATATTCCCCTAGAAAAGTGTTAAATACAGTGAGATTTTCCCCTAGAAAAATGTAAAAGATGTTGGAAATTTAAACCAACATCTTTTTGAGTGCTACCTGTTTTCGTTGATATATTCATTTATGCTTTGTTTGACAATATTGAAGTTGACTTCACCATATTGTAGTAGGGCATTATGGAAGTCTGCATTGTCAAATTTAGATCTTAATCTAGATTTGGCTGTACTCTTTAAATCTACAATTTGAAGATATCCATAATAGTAAGATAAGAATACGGTTGGATTGTCTGCCAATTGATTGTAAATACTTTCTAATCCTTCTGAACTAAACATATCGCCATATTCATTCTTGAAATCATTGAGTGACATATCATCATAATGAATGCTGATGTCCATTAAGACAATGTATAGATTGGTAAGAATATTATTCAAATTATAGGCTTCTAATAAGTCTTCATTATTATCTAAATAATGTAAAGACATGCTTTCCATATAAGTAGCCCATCCTTCTGACATACCTAGATTGTTGTAGAAGAATTGGATTGGGTATTTTAAATGTTCCTTGTTGTATTGCGCTTGATACATATGCCCGGCAATACCTTCATGAGCTAATGTTTGATAAAGTGTTAAGCTGGATGGATCATCGCCATAATCACGTTTGTTGTAGCGCATTTGATAGTTTTGTGAATAATCCAAGGCTGGTGTAATAAAGTAGGCAACAATTCCGCTGACAGATTGATCTTCTGGTAGAGCCTTTAAATCATATTTCATGGTTTTTACTTCTGGAAAATCCTTTTTATAGTCCTTTTGAAGGCTTTCTAGAATTTGATTGACATCTGTAAAATCTGTTGAAACAGAATCCAATTCATACGCAATCATTGGATTGGCTTTATATAGTTTTTGGAATTTAGTGATAGCCGAATTGATTGCGGATTGTGTGTTCTCTTTAATTGTAGAAATAGAGTCAGTAGAACTTGTCGCATTTTCAACTAATACTTCATAGTATTTCTTACCATTTTTATAGTTGGATAACCCTTGTAAAGGTTGTACTTTGGATTGAAGAGAGGTCAATGTATCTAACATAGCCTGATAACTAGGAAAGAAACTTATATCCATGGCATCTTTGACTTGTGCTTTATAAGATGTTGTTTTTTCTTCATCTAGATTTAAAGCGTCAATCGCATTATATAATGCACTTGTGATTGAACTATTCTCTTTATTATTGATGACATCTTGAATATCTTGAATAACAGAATCATAGTCAAACTGTAACGTATTCTTATCTGCTTGTTTTTTTGTATATTCCAATACATCATTTGTATAGCGAGGCACATCGTTGATTAAAGTAATCAAATCTTGAATATCTTTTTCACTTCGTAAAATGTATTCAGAAAAAACAGAAATCAAACTTTGGTGAAGTCCACTCATTGTGCTCCAACAATTGTTTAAATATTGAAATTTCTTGTTCTCTGCTTTTAAACTCAATTCATTCTCATACTTTAATTCATCATAGATGGTTTGTTGCGTCTTGTCTAAAGTACTGCGATTAAACTTGTTTAATTCTTTTTGATCTTTCTTAATTTCTTCTGTATTGTCTGTATAAAATTCACCAAGACTAACATCTACATTATTAATATCAATACCATAGTCTTCTGGATGTTCGAAGAATTGGTGCATCGTTGTATAGTCGTTTTCGGCATATTCAACTACCAATTGGTTTGTGTATTTTGTGAAGCCCTTGTTTTCTTTAGCTGCAAACGTATTGTCTTGCATTGTCGTTGAACCACATGCAGTGAGTGATAACACGGTAAAACCGACAAATAGTTTCTTAAATAAATTTTTCATAATTTCCTCTTATTCAAAAAAAGGACTGATTATTCATCAGCCCATGTAATTTTCTTATTCTTAACACCTGCAATAGATGCCAACGCCAAAAGGTCATATCCCTTTTCAGAAATATACGCATGTCCTTTTTGGAAAGCTTTTTCAATCACCATGCCAACACCAACAATTTCAGCTTGTGCTTGCGCAATTAAGTTTTCTGTTCCCTTGAATGCTTCGCCGTTTGCCAAGAAATCATCAATGAATAATACTTTATCGCCTTTTTTTAAGTATTCTTTTTCAATACAAATTGGATATGTCTTATTCTTTGTGAAAGAGAAGACTTCCGCAAATGCAGGATCGATCATTGTGCTTGGTTGTGTTTTCTTGATGAAAATCAATGGCACATTCAAACGGATGGCTGTCGCATAAGCTGGGGCAATACCACTAGATTCAATGGTTACTACTTTTGTGATGCCTTTGTCTTTAAAGTGTTCATAAAATTCATTTCCCATTTCATCTACTAAAGAACAATCAATTTGGTGATTTAAAAAAGCATCTACCTTTAATACCTCATCATTGATAAAATGTCCTCTAGTCTCGATTGCGTTTTTCAGTGCTTTCATGTTGGTTTCCTTCCTCTTTTCGCTTTATTTGTACAATAGTTTGTCCGATACGATGATTTTTTACTTCCTTAACATATACATCCATTAAGTCTAGACTGACTTTAAAATGTGAACCTTCATCAGGAATTTGTCCATAATGATTTAGAATGTATCCTCCAAATGTGTCACAATCCTCGTCTTCTAGTGAAATGCCTAAAGCTTTTTCGACATCTTCAATGTCAGCTTGGCCATAGATTCTAAATTGATCAGAATCAATTTGTTGGATTGGATCTGGCTCATCAATATCATCATCTTCTTGGATTTCACCAAGAAGGGTTTCAATAATATCGTGTAAAGTCACGATACCGGTCATTCCTCCGTATTCATCAAGTAAAACCGCAAAGTATACTTTTTTGATTTTCATTTCCTTCAATAAAACATCGGCCTTCATATTTTGTGAAATAAAGAAAGGCTGATCCATTGCTTTATTGATGACATTATCTTGTTCAATCGAATCTAAACGGAAATAATCACGTGTATCTAGAATACCTACGACATCATCATTATCCTCATCACATACAGGGTATAATGTGTGACGATTTTCTAGAATGGTCTTTTTCCATGTTTCTTTATCATCATTTAAATATAGACAAACAACTTCACTTCGATGTGTGCAAATTTCTTCAACGGGTGTATCATCAAATTCAAATAAGTTTTCGATAAATTCTTTTTGACTTGGTTCTACTCCACCACCGTTGATAACTTCATAAATATCTTCTTCGGAATAATCTTCTTGTTCTTTTTCTACTTCAAAACGCAAGAAGAAAGTAAATGGTGTAAATAAGGATTGAATGCCTTTCGCAATAGACATAAATGTTTTTTCAAACTTGTCTAAATGAGCATTCGCAAATTTTCTTGGTAATAAATCACTCAATAAAATATATGCATACACCAATAGAAGTACGACTATATAAAGTAATGGACCATGAATCAAAGATTGTAAATAGATTACACTCATCAAAGTGCCAAATACTTCCATGCATAGAGATAACCATTTTAATGTAGCTTGATATTTATAAGATTCATCTTCGATTTCTTTATTTGTAGAAACGATGCTGCTTGTCATTGAAAACAAGATGTTTAGAATAAATGTAAATAAAATTAAGATGGGAAGGTTCATATTAACCCTCCTAAACTATACTGTAACGGGACTGAATCATCCGGATTCATGAAACTATCACTCCTTCATTAATACCCATTATCATACACAATTTAAAGGCTTTTTTCAATGTGATAAAGAAAACAACCAGAAAATCTGGCTGTTTTAAAATTATAGATATTTACTTGCGTTATTCATTAAATATTGAATGATGGATTGTCGTGTCACAATTCCAATGAAAATCTGGCGATCATCGACTACGGGTACGAAGTTTTGTTTCAAAGATTGAGCGAACAATTGATCGACTGGGACATCGATTTGAACTGGTGGCGTAAAGTCTCCACGAATTAGTTCACGAATCTCCATTTGTTCTAGATCTTCTTTATGAATTGAAGGATGGTCTAATAAGTACCAAAGAAAATCCCCCTCTGTAATGGTTCCTACATAAACGCCTTCCTTATTAATAATGGGCATTGCCGTATATTTGTGCTTGCGCATGAGGGCAAGTCCATCTTCAACACTGATATTATCGTATAAATATTTAACACTATTTTTAGCCTTCAGAAAAAAGAATACATTTTCCTGCATTGTCTATCACCTCAACTCTATACTACCATAATATTTATAGTTTAAAAATCATACAATTATGGGAAATTGTGCAGAAGTGTGATAGAATTTCTGTAAAAGTGGAGGCAAGAAAATGGAACAATATAAAAAAGAGTTTATTGATTTCATGTTGGAATCTAAAGTGTTAAAATTTGGTGATTTTACACTAAAATCAGGACGTAAATCCCCATTCTTTATGAATGCTGGTGGATATGTTACAGGTAACCAGTTAAAAAGATTAGGTGAATATTACGCAAAGGCGATCGTCAATCAATATGGTAAAGACTTCGATGTATTATTCGGACCTGCATATAAGGGAATTCCATTGGCTGTTGCGACGACAATCGCATTAGATCATTTATATGGAATGGAAGTTCGTTATTGTTCAGATCGTAAAGAAGAAAAAGATCATGGAGCTGACAAGGGAAGTTTCTTAGGAACAAAACTACAAGATGGTGATCGTGTCGTTATGATTGAAGATGTTACGACATCTGGAAAATCAATGGAAGAAACAGTACCAAAGGTTCGTGGTGCAGCAAATGTTGAAATCGTTGGATTGATGGTTTCTTTAAATCGTAACGAAAAGGGAAAAGGTGAAAAAACGGCACTAACAGAAGTGAGTGAATTATATGGTTTCCCAACAGCTGCAATCGTGTCAATGCCAGAAGTAATTGAATATTTAGGAGATAAATTAGATCCTGAATTAAAATCAAGAATTGATGCATATTATGAAGAATATGGAGCTAAGGAATAGAGTCGAAAGATTCTATTCTTTTTATATACTTTGCGCATTGCGGTATATTTTGCATAAAAATACTTTGCGCACTGCGGTATATTTTGCACTAAATTACTTTGCGCACTGCGGTATGTATATCTATAAGTTCTTTATATAAAGTAAATTTAAATGTTCTGCTTTTCTTGCGTTAAAATGCAACATTTTACGTTACTTTTGATCTATTGTGAATTAAAATATAAGTAGATAGTGCAGTATATAAAAGCGAGGTGATGGTGTATATAATATGCTGTACCATGACTTTAAGGAAAAGACGAATAATAATTCTTACAAAAAATTTCTAATTTTGATAAAATGTCTACAACAACGAGTCTTCTTGCGGGATATAAATCCAGTTGTAGAAGGCTCGATTTTCATTAATAGGAGGTATCTTATGATAATTACAATTACACGTGAATTTGGAAGTGGTGGAAGAACCATTGCCAAAAAATTAGCTGAAAAACTAGGCTATGCTTATTACGATTATGAAATTGTGCAACAAATTGCTCAAGAAAGTGGTTTTGCGAAAGAGTATATTGAAGAAAATGGGGAAGATGCATCAAGCACAAGTACATTTGGTTTTATTTGGAATAATTATGGATATAACTTATCGGATGAACTCTATGTTGCACAAAGAAATGTAATTTGTGAATTAGCCGATAAAGGAAATTGTGTCATTGTAGGAAGATGTTCAGATTATATTCTTCGTGATCGTAAAGACGTATTAAATGTATTTATTCATGCAAATTTTGAATATCGCAAGAATCGTGTTGTTTCGGTTTATGGGCAAAATGAATTTGCGCCAGACAAACGAATCAAAGACAAAGATAAACGTCGTATCGCTTACTATAAATATTACACAGATCGTAAATGGGCGGATGCTAAAAACTATCAATTGTGTTTAGACAGTGGTGTTTTGGGCATTGATAAATGTGTAGAATTAATTGAAAAAGCCATGTAATTTTACTTTGACAAATTAAAAAAATAAAAATATAATCACTTCGTAACGAGTAGCGGAAACAGCGTAAATCCAGTTTTCTGCTACTTTTTTATATTTTTGTAAAGTGTGTTGCTCAAAAGCGTAAGTCCGACTTATGCAGACAATGCACTTTTTTGTGTTTTAAGGAGGAAAAGAATGGAAGAAAACAACAAAATGAAAAATGAGCCCGTCAATAAGTTAATGCTTCAAATGGGTGTGCCCATGATTTTATCTATGGCTTTGCAAGCTGTCTATAATATTGTGGACAGTGCCTTTGTAGGAAGTATGAAAGAAGGAAGTGAAGCCGCATTAAATGCACTTACCTTAGTTTTCCCTATCCAGATGTTGATGGTGGCCTTAGCCATTGGTACAGGTGTTGGAGTAAATGCCTTACTCGCAAGAACTTTGGGGCAGAGAAATCGTGAAAAAGCAGCTCATGTTGCAGGTAACGGTTTATTTTTAGCGACAGTTATTTATATTATTTGTGTATTGTTTGGATTATTTGGCATTAAAGCCTATATATCCTCTCAAACAAGGGATGCACTTGTATTATCAATGAGTATCGATTATCTAAGAATTTGTTGCCTATTATCTTTTGGTGTTGTGTTCTTTTCGATATGTGAAAAGCTGCTTCAAGCTACAGGACGCTCCTTATATTCTACAATTGGACAAGTTACAGGAGCCGTAATCAATATGATTCTAGATCCTATCTTGATTTATGGATTTAATTTAGGTGTACAAGGAGCGGCTTATGCGACAGTCATTGGACAAATTTTATCGGCTCTATTATTAGTTGTGTTTCATATGCGTTTGAATAAAGAATTTGATCATGGATTTACTTATACAAAACCCAATAAACGAATCATCAAAGAAATCTATTCCATAGGACTTCCAGCCATTATTGCTCAGGCATTGATGTCATTCATGGTATATGCGATGAACTTAATTCTAAAATTTGATGCATCTGCACAAACAGCCTATGGACTTTTCTATAAGGTTCAACAGTTTGTTTTGTTCATGGCATTTGGCTTAAGAGATGCGATTACACCCATCATTGCCTTTTCGTATGGTATGCAAAATAAGCAGCGTGTTAAAGATGGAATTAAATATGGCTTAATATATACTATAGTTTTAATGGCTTTGGGTACTCTAATTACAGAACTATTCCCAAACTTTTTTGCGACACTATTTAATGCAGGACAATCCAGAATATATTTCATCAGTGCTGTTCGAATCATATCCATTAGCTTTTTGTTTGCGGGTGTAAATATCGCATTTCAAGGTGTGTATCAAGCTTTGAATGGAGGTATGGAATCCTTGATTGTATCCTTGCTTAGACAAGCCATTTTGATTTTACCTTTAGCTTGGGGATTTTCAAAACTTATCATTCAATATGATAGGGATGTATCTTTGATTTGGTATGCATTTGTGATTACGGAAGTTTTATCTTGTGTTGTGGGATGGGTATTTTTAAGACGAATTGAGAAAAAGAAGATGGTGTTTGATTAAGGTCAAACACTTCAGATTGTTGACAAAAGCCTATACCTTTTCGTAAGGACATAGGCTTTTTATTGT
>ERZ773147.714-NODE-714-length-39044-cov-45.977404_pt1 | contig 39044 bp, 37 predicted proteins | sample MGYA00580851_ERZ773147 | MGnify/ENA primary metagenome ERZ773147 (study PRJEB29015, sample SAMEA2737818) | human gut metagenome | biome: human gut; feature: human-associated habitat; material: faeces | place: China | collected 2012 ... | reverse complement strand
GCTGGGCGCGCTCACCGGCGGAGACCTCGGTGATCTCCTGGGTGATGGCGGCCTGGCGCGCCCGGTTGTACTGGACAGACAGGTCCTTCAGCAGCTCCTCCGCGTTCTGATCCGCCGCGTTCATGGCGGTCATGCGGGCGCTCTGCTCGCTGCAGAAGCTATCCACCAGCGCGCTGTAAATATAGCCGGTCAGGCAGCTGCGGGCGGCGTTGTCCAGCACCGCCCCTGCGGACGGCACGAACTCATACGCCTTATCCCCGGCGGCAGCCGCCGCGGCGGCGTGAAAGTGCTCCCGGTGCATCGGCAGGATCCTCTCCTGCCGCACCACAGCCTCCAGGCCGTTCTTCATGTCAGTATAGATGACCCATACCGCGCTGATCTCTCCCGCATCGAACCGTTCCAGCAGCAGCTCCGCGATGTGCCGCGCCCGGTCCAGCGTAGGGTTCTGCGCCGTGTAGTGAAAGCTCTCCTCGATGGCGATCCCCCGCTGGCTGAACCAGCGCCGGCCGTACTCGCCCACCACATACAACGCCGCGTCGCCCTGGGCGGTCAGCAGCTGCTGCGCCTGCCGGATGGCGTTCTGGTTGTACGCGCCGGCCAGTCCCTTGTCCGCCGTGATCAGCAGGCACGCCGGCACGCCGGGCAGGGGCTTGGCGTTGGGATCCACCGGATCCACATACCGGCTCTCTATGGTGCTGTCCGCGTTGAACACGCGGCCGATCTCCGTCTGCAATGCCTGGAAATAAGGCCGTGTGTTGTCCAGATCCTGTTTGGCCTTCCGCAGCTTCGCCTGGGAGATCAGATACATGGCGTGGGTGATCTTCTGGGTCTGCCGTACGCCTCCGATGCGCCGGCGGATCTCACTGGTGCTGGCCATGCGCTCACCGCCCGCCTGCGCGCTTGAATTTCTCCAGCGCCGTCTTTGCAAAGTCGTTGATCTGGCCACGCAGCTCGTCGTCCAGCGCCGCGCCCTGCTCCAGCTGGAGCATCAGGCTCTGCCGCTGCGCGGCGAACTCGCCCAGCAGGAAGTCCCGCAGGGCGCACACCTGGGCCACCGGCACCTGCTGATAGAGGTGCGCCATAGCCGTCACCAGCGTGACGATCTGCTGTCCCTGGCTCAGCGGGGCGCTGCGCCCCTGCCGCAGAATATACATCAGGCTCTGGCCGTAGGCCAGCTGGCTCTTCGTCTCCTCGTCCAGATCGCTGGAGAACTGGGTGAACACCTCCATCTCGCGGTACTGGGCCAGGTCCAGACGCAGGGTTCCCACGGCCTTCTTCATAGCCTTGGTCTGGGCCGCGCCGCCTACGCGGGACACGGACAGACCCACGTTCACCGCTGGCCGGTGGCCGGAGAAGAACAAGCTGCTCTCCAGAAAGATCTGACCGTCGGTGATGGAGATGATGTTGGTGGGGATGTAGGCCGACACGTCGCCCGCCTGGGTCTCCACGATGGGCAGGGCGGTCATGCTGCCGCCGCCGCGCTCGTCGCTGAGCCGCGCCGCGCGCTCCAGCAGACGGGAGTGCAGATAGAACACGTCGCCGGGATACGCCTCGCGTCCGGGGGACCGCCCCAGCAGCAGGCTCAGCGCACGGTAAGCGATGGCGTGCTTGCTCAGATCGTCGTACACGATCAGCACGTCCTTGCCCTTGTTCATGAAATATTCGCCGATGGCCGCGCCGGCATAGGGCGCGATGTACTGCATGGACGCGGACTCGCCCGCGCCGGCGCACACGACGATGGTGTAGCGCATGGCGTCGTGCTTCCGCAGCAGCTCGGCGATCTGCGCCACGGAGCTGGCCTTCTGGCCGATGGCCACGTAGATGCAGATCATATCCTTCCCCTTCTGGTTCAGGATGGTGTCGATGGCGATAGCGGTCTTGCCGGTCTGGCGGTCGCCGATGATCAGCTCACGCTGGCCCCGACCGATGGGGAACATGGAGTCGATAGACAGAATGCCTGTCTGCATGGGAGTGTTCACCGGCTGGCGGTCAATAATGCCGGGTGCCGGGCTCTCGATCATGCGGTATTCATCCACCCGGATGTCTCCGCCGCCGTCAATGGGCGCGCCCAGGGCGTCCACCACGCGGCCGATCATACCGTCGGACACGCCGATACCGGCGGTCTTGCCGGTGCGGTACACCGCCGTGCCCTCGCTGACCTCCTCCACGCGGCCGAACAGGATGCAGCCGATACGGCCGGAGCGCAGCTCCTGCACCATGCCCCGGATGCCGCCTTCAAACAGCAGGATCTCGCCGTAGGTAGCGCCCTCCAGGCCCTCCACATAGGCGATCCCGTCCGCCACGGTCAGTACGCTGCCCACCTCGCGGGCGCATACCTCCGGCACCCAGCTCTTCACCGCGTCCCGGATCAGGGGGATGACGGAGCCCTCACTCTTCAGTCCGGTCAGCCGTTCCTTCAGCTGCTCCAGCCGGCCCTCCGCCGTCCAGTCGATGACCTCGCTGCCCAGCTCAATGCGGAATCCGCCCTGTGCGGTGCGGTCCTCCTGCCAGACCAGCTCGACGGCCTTGCCGTACTTTTTCGACAGCACATCCTCCAGCTTCTCTTTCTGCGCGCTGTCCGGCGGACAAGCGCTGAGCAGTTTCGCCGTCAGGCGTGCATCAGTGTTCATTCTGTTCCTCCTTCGCGGCATTCACGAAGGCGTCATAGGCCTGGGCCGTCTGGGCGGCCATCAGCTTCTCCATGGCGTCCTCGGCAATAGCCACCGCCTCGCGGTTGGCCTCGGCCACGATCTTCTGGCGCTCGCTCTCGGCGGCGTCCTTTGCATCGGACAGGATCTTGTCCGCCTGCGCCTTGGCCGCGTCGCGCTGCTGCTGGGCAAAGGCCTCCGCCTCCTTGGCGGCGGCGGCACGCTTCTCCTCCAGCACGGCGTCAAAGTCCGCCTCCCGCTGGGCCATGGCGGCCTTCAGCGCCTCGGTGTCCTTCTCCCGGGCCACGGCGGCGGCTTCCATATCCGCATAGTGCTTCTCCCGCTTTTCCATAAAGCGCTTCACCGGCTTGAACAGCAGCAGATACAGACCGCCCACCAGGATGGAGAAGTTGAAGAAGTGCAGCAATATCTGCTGCCAATCAATATTCAGAGGGATATTCATAGCGTCTCTCCCCGTTTCTTACAGCACGAAGATGATCAGGATGACCACCAGCAGGGCATAGATGATAGCCGTTTCCAGGAACACCAGACCCAGCATCATGGTGGTGCGGATCTTACCCTCGGCCTCCGGCTGACGGGCGATACCCTCGGCGGACTTGGCGATAGCCATACCCATACCGATGGCGCCGCCAGCGGCAGCCACACCGATGGCAACACCGGAAGCGATGGCCTTGGCGCTCACGCCGCTGTCGGCCGCTTCCTCGGTCTGGGCGGCGGTGCCGTCGGCAGGTGCGGTATCGGCGAACGCGGTCACGGTGAGCAGGGCGGTCAGTGCCAGCACCAGGCACAGCAGCAGGGCAAAGGCCTTCTTATTGAACAGCTTTTTCATGGTTTCTCTTTCCTCCGTCAGTTATTTACAGTTTCAGCTTTGATTTTTTTGTTTTTCTTGGGCTTGGGTGCGTGCTTTTCCGTAGTCTCTCCGTAGAACATGGAGGTCAGCGTGGTCAGCACGTAGGCCTGGATCAGCGCGTGGAGCAGCGTGAACAGCACGCCCACCACCACCGGCACAACGAAGCTCAGGGACACATAGTAGTACACCAGCTCCGTCACCAGCAGGCCGCTGAGCAGCGCGCCGAACATACGGAAGCTCATGGAGATGGGCAGGGAGAAATCCTTGAGGGCCTTGCCCGCGCCCTTTGCGCCGTTGGCCACGATGCCGCCCACCAGGATCACGCCGTAGGACAGGCAGCCCAGGGAGATGGCCGCGTTCACGTCCGACAGCGGGGCCGGCAGTGCGATGGTGTGTCCGCCCGTGGTGATGGCCTGGAAGCCGAACAGCTCAAACAGCGTGCCCACGAAGATGTACACGCCGGCGCCGAAGATGTATGCGCCCAGGAACTTGTTGCGATGCGGGCTGTTGCCCTTTGCCATGCCGTCGAACAGCCCTACCGCCGTCTCCAGCGCCATCTGCAGCTTTCCCGGTACCATCTTGAACCGGGGGATGACGAACACCCGCAGCAGTATCGCCGCCAGCAGCAGTGCGCCCACCACCACCAGCGAGGATATGTACGCCGGGTTCACGTCCTTCAGCCCGAACAGGCTGATGCGGTTCGTCCCGTGGAGCACTGCGTCACGCATGGCCTCCTGCACCGACTCCGACTTCCCGTGTCCGGGAACCAGCAGAGAACCGGCCAGCAGAGCCGCCGTGATCAGCAGCCACCCCACAATGAACCTTGTTTTCTTCTTTTTTTCCATTCGTCTTTCACCTTTTACATCCGGTAAAATTTTTGTGCCGCGTCGCGTCGTAAAACGGCAGAAGCGGCACGGCGCCGACCCCGCCCTTCCGATTTCTTGTCGAAATCTTAACGTGCGGTACCAGCATCTTGACACTTCCTTTTTATTATAATAAAAACCCCGTGCTAACACAAGCTTTTTTTCGCCGCATTGCCTCCAACATTCCGCAGAAACCGTCACATTTTTTATCATCCCCCCTTATCTGACAGTCCCACCGTCTTTTCCCCCGCTCTGCCGCCCCGGCCGCCCCGCAAAAAGCAGAGCGCCCCACAGCAGCGGGGCGCTCTGTCGTCGTTATTTCCCGTTTCGTTTCTTGGCGAAGGCCGCCTTCTTCCGTGGCGACATCTTCCCCTTCTGCGCCAGCGGCTTCGCCGTGGGCGTCCCCCGCCGCCCCCGGTTGCCGGAGGCCTCCTTTTTCCGCCGCGGCTGTCTCTCCGGCCTCTCCGGCTTCTCCGGCTTGACCGGCGGCTGACCGTAGGGCTCCCCTTTCCGCGGCCGGATCAGGCACTTCTTCTCGTACCCGATCAGGTCCGTCCGCCCCGTCTCCTCCAGGGCCTCCACCACCAACGCCCGCTTCTCCGGCCGCGACCACTGCAAAAGCGCCCGCTGCATGGCCTTCTCCTTGGGGTCCCTGGCCACATACACCTCCGACATATCCCGCGGATCGATGCCCGTGTAATACATACAGGTGGACAGCGTTCCCGGCGTGGGATAGAAATCCTGCACCTGCTCCGGCGTCCTGCCGTTTTTGTGCAGGAACTCCGCCAGCTCCACCGCGTCGCTGAGGGTACACCCCGGGTGGCTGGACATCAGATACGGCACCAGATACTGCTCCGTGCCGCCCTCCTCGTTCAGCTTCTGGTACTGCCGCCAGAACTTCAGAAACACGTCAAAGTGCGGCTTTCCCATGTAGTCCAGCACCGAGCTGACGCAGTGCTCCGGCGCCACCTTCAGCTGTCCCGAGATATGGTACTTCACCAGCTCCTTAAAGAACGACCTGTCCTTGTCCTGCAGCATATAGTCGTACCGGATGCCGCTCCGCACGAACACCCGCTTGATCCCCGGTATCTCCCGCATCCGCCGCAGCAGCTCTGTGTACTCCGAGTGGTCCGCGTCCAGATTGGGGCACGGCTCCGGCGCCAGGCAGCTGCGGTTCTTGCACATACCGCACCGCTTCTGCTTCTGGCAGCTGGTGTGGCGGAAGTTGGCGCTTGGCCCGCCCACGTCGTGGATGTACCCCTTGAACCCCGGCTCGTGGGTCAGCAGCTCCGCCTCCTCCAGCACCGACTCGATGGACCGGCTGGTGACCATCCGCCCCTGGTGGAAGGCCAGCGCACAGAAGTTGCACCCACCGAAGCATCCCCGGTTGTGGGTGATGGAAAACTGTACCTCCTCGATGGCCGGTATGCCGTTCTTGTACATGGGATGCACCTGCCGGGTGTAGGGCAGGGCGTACAGGGCGTCCAGCTCCTCCCGCCGCAGTGGCCGCGCCGGCGGGTTCACCACCAGATACCGCCCCTCGCAGGGCTGCACCACCGCGCAGCCCCGGATGGGATCATGCTCGTCGTATTCGATCTTCGTCGCCCGGGCATAGGCCGCCTTGTCCGCGCATACCGCCTCATACCCCGGCGCGTCCGCCCTGTGGAACTTCAGCTCACCCACCTGGTCGGTGATGTACGCCGTCCCCGGTATATCCGTCAGCTCCGACGGCGGTGCCTTCCGCGCCAGACGCCGGGCGATCTCCGCCGTGGCGCTCTCGCCCATGCCGTACACCAGCAGGTCCGCCGGCGCGTCGAACAGTATGCTCCGCCGCACCTTGTCGTCCCAGTAGTCGTAGTGGGCGAACCGCCGCAGCGACGCCTCCAGCCCGCCGATAACGATGGGCACGTCCGGCCACGCCTCCCGCACCCGGTTGGCGTACACGATGGTGGGCCGATCCGGCCGCTTGCCCATCTCTCCGCCCTCGCTGTACAGGTCGCGGGTCCGCCGCCGCTTGGCCACCGTGTAGTGGGCCACCATCGAGTCCAGGTTCCCCCCGCCGATCAGCACCCCGTACCGGGGCTTGCCCATGGCCCGGAAGTCCTCCGCCGAGTGCCAGTCCGGCTGGGGCAGTATCGCCACCCGATAGCCCCTGCTCTCCAGCAGCCGCGCGATCAGTGTGGTGCCGAAGCTGGGGTGGTCGATATACCCGTCCGCCGTCACCACCAGAAAGTCGTAGTAATACCAGCCCCGGTCGATCATCTCCTCCCGGCTCACCGGCAGAAATTCCATTCCTTTTTCCATGTGTTTTCACTCCCAACTTCCATCCTATCTTCGTCCCCTCTCCCGTCCGCAGGCGTCAGCCTTCCCCCTGATGAGGTCACAGGGAGACGGGTACCCAGGCCGCACAAGCTCAAGCCTTCCCCCTTGATGGGTCCGCGGTATTGAATGACACGCCGGTGGCCTGTCAGACCCGCGAACCGACCGACCCGCAGGGAGACAGGTGGCACGGCGAAGCCGTGACGGATGAGGCGTCGCCGCGCAGCGGCGTAAGCGCATTATTTGTCTCCGACAGGGATAATTTCGCGCCCCGGCGCGGGAACATGTCTCCGACGGGTCACTTTTGTCAACAGCGACAAAAGTGACCAAAAGCGCCGGCAGAAACTACGTTTCTGCACTTCCTCAGCGCGCTGCGCCTGTTCGCTGCCGCCCGCGCTTTCCCTCACGTAACCGGCGTTTTCCTGATCGTTGTCGTTCCCCCGACTGTGCCAGCACAGCTTTCCGCTGCCGCTTCCGCTTGCTGTGGCAGAAATCTCTCCTCTACCGAATTACAGCCCTCAAATATAGCATACCCTGTGCCCAACGGGCACACCTACCTTTGCCGCCTTGCGGCGGCAAAGGCGCGATTTGATAATCGCTAACCCGGTAGAAGCAAACACCCCTACCGTGGCTGAGGCAAGCGGTCGCGGAAGCCTCCGCGCCGGTGAACGCAGGCACAGTCCTTTTGACCGACAGTGATGACCGCCGCACCCCGCCCGCGAGTACACACCGCCAAATTCGCACTTACCCGCCCCGCGCCAAGGGATCCTTAAACCGTAGGTTTAAGTGGTTTTCTTTGGTAACTTTCTTTTGACAACAAAAGAAAGTTACTCGTGCCGGAGCACGAAACTCCCCCAACCCGGCAGAAGAAAACGCCCCTACCGTGGCTGAGGCAAGCGGTCGCGGAAGCCTCCGCGCCGGTGAACGCAGGCACAGTCCTTTTGACCGACAGTGATGACCGCCGCACTTCATGCGCGAGTGCATACCGCCAAATCTGCATAACCCATAGCGCGCCAAGGGGTCCTTAGACCGTAGGTCTAAGCGACTTTCTTTCCCACATTTCTTTCTTCGCAGAAAGAAATGTGGCCGCCGGAGGCCGCCTCCCCGTCAGGGGGAAACCGACTCGCCGCCGGGGCGGCGAAACCCTCCCCGCGCCAAGGGTCCTTAGACCGTAGGTCTAAGTGGTTTTCTTTGGTAACTTTCTTTTGACAACAAAAGAAAGTTACTCGTGCCGGAGCACGAAACTCCCCATCCCGCGCCCGCAGGCGCAACACCTGCTCGCCCCCGCGCCAAGAAAGTCTTGAAACGTAGTTTCAAGCGGCTTTCTTTGGCAGCTTTCTTTCAACGATGAAAGAAAGCTGCTCGCGCCAGGGGGCGGCGAAACCCTCCCCCGCCGCGAAGTATTGACGCAAAATCCCCCGCCGTTACTGCCACGCCGCCGGTACCGGCGGCATAATACGCCGCACATCTTTCTCCATGGTATCCCCCGCCGTGGGCACAAAGCCCAGCCGCGCGAAGAACAGCCGCAACCCCTTGTCCGGGCAGTCCACCCGCAGGATATCCCTCCCCCGCCGCAGGCAGGCGTCAACAGCCTGCCCCATGGGTGGGATACCCAGGCCCTTCCCTCGCCATTGCGGAGTCAGGCCGTACCAGCTCAGCCGCAGGGCGTCCCCCTCGTCGGACAGGCTGAAGGCTCCGATCAGCGCCTCGCCGTACCACACGCCGGTAGCCTCGCCCCCGGCGGGCATACCCAGCGCCGCCCGCTTCTCCTCCGGCAGCGGGCCGTAGCCCTCGCCGGACTCCACCATGTTCTTCTCCTTCCACCAGCTCTGCCTGGCAAAGGTGGACAGTCCCCGTTCCGTCAGATGGCTGTTGTCGTCCCGGTATACCACCCGGAACGTCCCGTTCTCCCATTCCAGCAGCGACACGGCGGTGTTGTCCCCGTGGGGCGTCTGCCCCACCTCCGCCAGCGTCTGCCCCTGCAAAACGCCCAGCACGGTCCGCAGCGCCATCCCATGGGAAAATACCGCTGCGGTGCCGCCCTCATGGGCCCGGGCCACGCGCTCCAGCGCCGGGATAAACCGGTCCACCACCTGCTGTGCCGTCTCGGCCCCCGGCACACGCCACAGGTCGGCCCGCCGGTTGAAGTTGTACATCTCCTCCGGGTATTTCACGTTCAGCTCATGCCAGGTGTGGTCCTCCCACTCCCCCATGCAGATCTCCCGGAACGCCGGTTCCAGATGCAGCGGCAGGGCCTTGGGCAGCCAGATGGCCCGTGCGGTGATCTGCGTCCGGTACAGGTCGCTGCTGTACACCGCGTCGATGTCCACCTCCCGGAACCTCTCCCGCAGAGCGTCGATCTGCTGATACCCCCGGTAGTTGGTGATCAGCCCGTTGCAGTGGCCGTGTGCAACGCGGTACAGGTTTCCCTCCGCCTCCGCGTGGCGGATCAGATACAGCCGCGTCATACCACCGTCACCCACTGCTTCCACGCGCGGACCGCCTCCTCGACCGCCGCCGCCGGCTCCGCCGCGTACTGCAAAGCACTGTCTGTCGCCAGTGCCCCGTGACCCATATCATCAAAGGCCGGCAGCGCATTCTCCCCGTCGCAGTCCTCCAGCAGCAAAAACGCCCCCGGACATACTCTCCGCACGTCCCTCACATCCAGACTGTACCCCGTGGACACAGCCAGCGCTGCACCCCGGCGTGCCATCTGCTCCGCCACGGACAGCCACAGCGCCCGGTCGCCGGCCACCAGACTCTGCACCTGTCCGCCGGTCCGTACCGCCGCGATGGGCAGCATCTCCTCAGCCTCCAGGCACCCGCTTCCGCCGTAGGGGCACACCGTCACGGCGTCCGCCTCGTACCCGGCCCAGCACTCCGGCTCCGCGGTGTTCATATCCAGTATCACATACAGTCCCTTGGCATGGGCCGCGCTGACAAGGTTCGCCAGCACGTCCGCCCCCATCATCCCGTGACGCAGATACGCTCCGCCCCGCAGCACCACCGCGGGCAGCTTTCCCGCCGCCGCGTCCAGCAGCGTCGTGCCGTGATACCGCAGCGCCTCCGCCTGGGCCATGGGCGTGTCGCCGAACATATCGATAAAGTTCTTCACAAACTTCCCATTCAGCTTCTCCGCCTCCGGCGCCAGCGTCAGCGCCAACGGCGTTTTTTTCTCGCGGATACGCCGCTGCAATTCCAAATCAAACATCATGTTCTCCTTTTTTACCTTTGCGCTCCCATATACACGCGCTAAGAGCACGCAAAATGACAAATGGCATATAAATAGTGTATAGATAACCTATAAACAACATCTACGCAAGTGTCTGACATCGTCCCATGGTATTATACCAATTCCGCCCCCGCTTGGCAAGAAACACCGCCGTCTTTTTCGCATTTTTTCACCTCTGCCGGGCATACTGTACACAGGCCGATAAAGGATAAAAATGCAACGAAAAAGAGGTGAACACGATGAAAACGTGTACTTTCCTCAAGGGAATGGTCGCCGGCATGGCTGTCGGCGTCCTGCTGGACAACGCCCTTCGTCCCTCGCCCAAGTTCCGCAAGACCCAGGCGGGCAAAACCCTCCACCGCCTGACCTGCGCCCTTGACGACGCCGTGGACGAGGTCTGCTCCAAGCTGCAATAACCGCGGTATCGCATCCGGGCGGTGTATGGTTATGTAAACCATGCACCGCCCTATAATCAGCATATTTCCATTGTTCAAAATTACACATTATGTTAACTTAGATATTTGCTGTCAATTCCACAACTCACCCCGAAAATTCCATCTTGACAAACCTGGTATTTTTGGTATAATAGTCCATGCTGTTTGTCAGCAAATCGAATATGCAGTGGTATCGAAGAGGTCATAACGAGCACGACTGGAAATCGTGTTGTCGTCAAAAGCGGCACGAGGGTTCGAATCCCTCCCACTGCGCCATATGAAAGCACCATTGACATCTGAACCCCCCAAGGTTCGGACATCAATGGTGTTTTTTTGTTTCCTTTGATTTATAAGGGATTCAGGGCTTCAAGGAGCAATCTCCTTTTCGGACATTCTTGATAAATCGTTGAATTTTAGGCCGTAAAACAGCGAAAACAATCAATCTGAACCCCTTTGTTCAGGACATGGTCTCTGGCTCCCTTTGCTCGCCAAAATAGATAGATTCCAGTTTCATTGGTGTCTTGTAACCGTTTTTAGCGTGAGGTCTGCGCTCGTTGTAAAACACCATATACGCATCTACTGCCGCTCTGAATTCTGCTTCAGAGCGGTATTTTGTTCGGTACAGTTCTTCTCGTTTCAACGAGGAGAAAAAGGACTCCATTACGGAATTATCATAGGGAACTCCCGCCTTGGAAAATGATTGTATCACGCCAAACTCCCTAAGATACGAGCACATGGCATAAGGGCGATAATTGCTCCCCCGGTCTGTATGGAATAGCAGTTGTCCTGCAGGCTTGCGGGATTCGTATGCTTGCTTGAATGTACTTTTCACAAGTTGTGTGCTGTTACGCTTTCCAACTCGATAGCCTACAATTCGCCTGGCATACAAATCGATAATGGCACAGATGTAGTACTTGATATCCTTACAAAGAAAATATGTAACATCACTGACCCATACTTCATTTGGCCGCGTTACCTCAAATTGCTGGTTTAAATGATTTTTCAAACTGCGTCGCTCTTTGGCATAGACCTTTTTGGCATCCTGTCGAATGCTTAGCAGGCCCATATCCCGCATGAGTTCCCGAACCATTTCCTGACTGACTTTATAACCTTCCTCTTTCATAACTGCGGTAATCTTTCCTGCTCCAAAGATTTGCTTACTTTCATCATAGATTTGTTGAATTCTGATTCGAAGTTCCTCTCTTCTCTTTGCATACCAAGTATTGTCCCGTTTGTTCCGGAAGATATAATTGTAGAATGTTCCGCGGGGAACTTTCAGCGCGTCACAGAGCATATGCACATTGTATTGGCCATGGAGTTCTTCTAACGCTTGGAGTTTTTCATTGAGAGGTGCGTTGGCGGTACAGTTTGCGATTTGTAAAATTTCCACGATTCCTTCCAGACGTTTGACCTTTGCTTCCAGCATCCGAAAATTTTTGCGAGTAAACTCTACCATACCCGGCTCAATCTGTGCGGACTTGATCCAAGCATAGAGAGTACTTCTGGAGATACCAGTGTCAGCGGCAATCGTCGCTACGGATTCTCCACCGACTAAAAAGCGTTCAACTGCTGCGAATTTTTCAGATTCCGAATAGTTTCTGCTTTTCATCCTTATCATTCCCTCCTAATGGTGTAGTTAAAATGTGGATATTTAACTCCATTATAAAGGATTAAATAATGTAGGGTTATTGGGCAGATATTATCCGTCCTACTCTTGCAAATAGCGGCTTTTTTTGCTAATATATAGGAGGAAATACTTAGTAAATTATATGGCTTAGAAAGTCGTATTGTGCTTTGTGTTAAACAGAGCCAGAAGAATTGTGAGGATTACAAGCAGTTGCTGCGTCACGCTTGTAATTTCTCATTACAAGCGCGCCGCAGCAACTGCTTAGTTGTAAGTATTTCCATTCTGACAGGGTAGGTGATATTTTTGCAGGCGAAGGCATTTGGAGAGAATCAAATTAAAAACATTCGCAACCATCTTGATACAAGAGATGCAAAATATATCACCTACCCTAAATTTATATTTCTTTGTGGAAAAGGTTTTGATAAAAGCGTTGAGGACTCTTATTGGAATACTAACCGTGGAATAATTCACCGATATATGGAAAAATTGTTGCCGGATATAAATGTTGTATTATCAGAACAATTGTGGGAAGATGGATTTGATAGTAAAATCGATCTCTTGACATTTGAAGAGTTCCTTGCTGAAGTTAGTGACGCAATTATTCTTTTTGTGGAAAGCCCCGGATCATTTTGTGAACTTGGAGCATTTGCTTACGCAGATTCACTGTTTAGTGACAAAATGATTGTTGTATTGGATGAGGCATATCGCAATAGCCGATCTTTTATCTCAACAGGTCCAGTTTTAAAAGCCTCAGATAACGGTTCAAAAGTTGTATATGCCGAAATAAAATACGGGGCGCTATTAGCAAGTGAAGAACTAAGATCGGTTGTGCTTGACTTAACAAGCAGAATGAAAACGAAAATTTCATCTATTAATAAACGAACAATCAATAAAGATACTAATGTATACATTAGCTCATTTATTCCTGAAGTACTTGAAATTATCAGACTGGCACAACCAATATTGAGTGCCGACTTAATTCAACTTTATAAGGACATCAAGGGTATTGACACTTTTACATTTATTAAGCGCAATGGCGAAGCTTTTTCACGTGAAATTCAAGTAACCTATATATGGAAAATGCTTGAAGTTGCACAGATAGTTCGTATAGACGAAGGATACCTATCTTTGCTGAATTATTCCAAAACGCAAAATTTCATGCTGAGATATTCAGGAAATGCTATGGATCGTGAGCGTAATAGAATTATATGCAGAAAATATCGTTATGGTGAGAAAGTATGAGCTCATTGATTACTCGAATTTCTTCAAATCTACAATTAAAAGACGATTACATTAGTTCCATTATTCGTCGTAGCAATTACTATTATAAAGATTATTATATTCCCAAAAGTAACGGCGGACGGAGAAAAATATCTCAGGCAAGTCCTGAATTAAAAACACTGCAGTATTGGGTCAAGACTAATATACTTTCTCTGCTACCAATTTCTAAAGCAGCTTTCGCTTACAACAGAGGAAACAGCATCAAAAAACACGCTACATTTCATAAAGAGTCTTACTTTATTTTTCATACAGACATAAAAGATTTTTTTCCCAGCATAACCTCAGAACACCTGGTCGCCGAGCTTGCTGCAAATCGCGGCATAATCGAAGCAGCAAATCTATGGGATGACGACATACTCGATGTTGTGTCAAGTATCTGTTTCCGACGCAATCATTTATGTATTGGCACAGTAAGTTCTCCTATCATATGTAATATCGTGATGTATGCATTTGATGAATATTTTACCAATTATTGCAATCGTCGTAATTGGAAGTATTCAAGATACGCCGATGATATTTACATATCTGCACAAGAATATCTACCTTCTTCTTTGCAGAGTGAAGTTAATGAAAAATTACACGAGATAGGTTTTTCTTCTAATGCATATAAATCATGGTTCTGTTCAAAAAAATGCCGGAGAGAGATTACTGGCCTGATATTAACAGAAACCGGAAAAGTTTCGGTCGGTCTGGAAAAGCGATTAGCCATAAAGAAAATGGTATATGAGCGCATTATGCATGGTCGGGGAGATCCAGACACTATTTTAGGAAGTTTAGCGTTTCTAAAAGATGTCGAACCAAACTCATACAATAGTCTGCTCATCAAATATGCGGCATATTGTGACGGAGATGTAATTGACGCAATTAAAACCGGGCCTAAACCACACCGCGTAATTACGCTTGATTTACCTGATATCTAAAATCCTCACTCTTCGTCGCTTTTATTGCACATAGGTTCAAGATCAAGATATGTTTAAACGAAACGATCTTTTGCAGATGTGTACCATCGTGATATCCGGATTTGCTTGGCATCTATAGTGTTGCAATATTCCAGTGAAAAGCCCTGTAACCATGCCGGTTACAGGGCTTTTCTTCTGCGCCAGAACGGGGATTTGACCATAATTTTGACCACAAACACGCCGGTGCTTACTGACCGCGCGGGCTGTCACTCCTCCACCAGCGGCGGCTCAAAGCTCTCAATAGCACTACGAAGCTTGGCGTGACGGATGGCAAAATGTATGGCGGGTGATTTTTCCTTGGACACCATGGCCCACCGCCCCTCGTGCATGACGATCTGCAAATTGCGGAAGGCGCTGTCGGCGGTCAGTTCCAGGCGGCAGCGCGGGTGCACTGCCGCGAACTGTTCTGTCTGATCGATGTGTTCCAGATACTCCTGATAGGTATACGGTATATCACGTTCATAGAACGATCCTGACAGGGGCAGGGACATCGGGTATCGTTCAAAGGCTTCCTCTGTCAGTCGGGGCAGCGCCAACACCATTTCATTGTCCCGCAGGATGGTTTCGGCCTGCTCCCGGCGGCTTTTGGCGTGGGCCAGAATACGCTCCTGATCCGGCGCAGGCACATCGTGTCTTTGCAGCACCGCCGTCAAAAACGCGGGGTCCGCGGTATACAGCGGCGGCGCCGATAGGACACACCGCCGTCGGCCGGGGGTGCGGCTGTCTGCCAACAGAAACGCGTTCAGCCGGGAAGCGCCGTCGGCACGGTATATCTCCATCAGCGGCTTGGCGTTCTCCAGCAGAGCGTCGGCCCGACGGCGGTAATAGGCCACCTCTGCGCGGTTGTTGGTCAGGTAATACCGCCCCTCGCTATGGTGGCCGGACACAGCCTCGCCGGTCAGCGCGGCGGTGCCGGATACCCGCAGGAAATGCAGGAACACACCGCCCTGGGGCGCTTTGAAGTAATACGGCTCGATCTGGCCGGTCATATACATGGGGATGAAGCTCTCCAATCCCAGCATCATCTCCGGCAGATTGCGGTCAATGTTGTGGATGATCTGCAGCCGCAGACCTTTTTTCAGCAGCAGCGCCATGCCGAACATCCACTTCTTGGGGAACTCCGGGTCCTGGGCCATCTCTGTCATGGGCATATCGCTGTACAAAAACACCGGCTCTGTGGAGCGCGACAGCACCGCCGCCTTCATAAAGTCCAGCTCGCTGTCCATCATCTGCCGCAAACCGGAGTAACTGCGGCTGGTGGGCAGCTGGAAGGGCGCCACAGGGACCTTCAGCTCGTCAAAATGGACGGAGCGTATGTACGCATTCAGATCGAACTCATCCAGCTTGGTCAGGAAGCGGGAGACGCTGTCCTCCCGGGGCGCATGGCTGCCCAGCAACCAATCCTGCACCCGCCGGCAGTAGGCGGCGCGGTCGCCGAGATCTTCAGCGGCACAGCCCAGCAGCGCGGCGGCCACCTCCCGCTGGGCGGGGCCGTCCATCTCCCGGGAAACATAGGACGCCACGGCGGCGGCGAACTGCTCCGGCTCCGCCGGCTGACGCTCGCCCCGGCGGATGCGGAAGATGGCGGACGGGTCGTAGTTGGCGCAGCGGCACAGCTTCGCCACGCTGAGCCCCATGACCTCGATCAGCGCATTGAAGTTCTCCCGCAGCATTTTCTTGTCCGTGCAGGCATATTCATCGCATTGCAGGAACGCGCTATGCAGTGTGTCCGCGTCCATATCCGGCAGCGCCTTTGCTTTGGCCATATCGGCCAAAGCATCACTCAGCGCCGTGAGCACGGCGCTGCCGCGGCCCGGCGTGCGCTCACCGGTGCGGTAGCGGCTCAGGGACGGCGCGGATAGCCCGGCGGCCTCCGCCAGCTCCTTGCCCCGGCAGTCCAGCCGGGTGATGTATTCGTTCAGCTGCTCACAAAAGCGCATGGCGCACCTCCTGCGGTGAAAGCTGTGTATAGTATACGCCCATATGGCAAAAAAGTGAAGCAAAAAATTTCCAAAACCAGCAATCGCCGCAGCCGGTAATCGCGTTTCCCTGCCTTGGCCTCCGTGGTACAATAGAAAATGTAAAAAGCTTGTAAATACGGGAAAAATTAAAACAGGAGGATGGAACAAAATGACAAAGAAAAGGTTTTTTCCGGCGCTGCTCCTGGCGCTGTCGCTGACGGTGCCCGCATGGGCGGGGGTCACGGACGTGACCGACGGCACAACCGCAAACACGTACACCCACACCTACCACACGAAGGTCGATGCCAAAGCCACATTTCATCTCAAGAACGGCAGCACCTATGAGATCTCGCATGACAGCGGCTTTGTGGTGGGCAACTTGAGCGACGACGCGGTGCAAAGCCAGATCAAGGGCGGCATACTTGGCTGAGGACGGCATCGGTCTGAGTAAAATCAGCTGCACGGAAAAAATGGTTTTTGATCATTTTGAGAGCAGCAATATCATCGGTCCGTCTATACTAGTGGGCGATTCGGGTGCCTTGGAGGAAGCCACTTCCGGGTCTGTCAATAAAAATCTGGACGTCCACGAGTATCAGGTATACACGATCAAAGCGGAGTACGGCACCCCCACGGCGCGGCGGCACTACTCCTCGTCCGGCGGCATCTCCATCACCCCGCTGCTGACGGCTCCGGACGCCCTCTCCCCCACCGATTACAGCGGCGGCATCTATGGTCTGACCTTCAGGAGCACCGCCTCCTTCAGCAGCTTCCGGGGCGTGCAGGTGGACGGCAAGACCCTTGACAAGTCCAACTACATCGCCGAGGAGGGCAGCATCGAGGTCTATCTGAAGGCCGTGTACCTCCAGACACTGGCGGCGGGCAAGCACACCGTCACCATTCTGTCCACAGAGGGCGACGCCACCGCTGAGTTCACCATCGGCGACAGCAGCGCCAGCCCCAAGACCACGGACGCAGGCGTGGCGCTCTATGCCGCTGCCGCCCTGCTGAGCAGCGCCGGTCTGGCGTGGAACGGCAGGCGCCGCGGGCAGTAAACCAGCTATTCTCTCCGGGTCGATACCGACAGGGGTAAGCCGCAGCAGCGGCAAGCAAAAACGCCGCCCTAAAGGGCGGCGTTTTTGTCGACTGCGCACACGCGGAAAAACAAGCGTCATATCGGTGGAAATACCTTAAGACCCGCGAACCGAGTCATACTTGGAATTGCCCAAAGCGCTGAGGTAGGCGTCGTAGGCCTCCTCTAACGAAGAAAACGCTTTTCCGTTTTTCAGAATCTGCTTATACTGGTTTTGCGAAGTAAGTGATTGGGAAACGGCGACATATTCGCTGCCGTTTTTCGTCCTCTTGCCGGTCGTGGTTTCGGAAACATAGTACTTCCCGTCCCCGGTCTGGACGATCACGGGAATTTCCTTTCCGGCTCCGACTTCGTTAGTGTTCAGAGAGGTCCAGAAAAGGTATCGGTTTGCATCTTGTCCATCTTTTCCGCTGCCAAGAAAGGCCCATGTGCAGTCCGGCTGCTGCAGGAGACTGTTGTCCGAATTTTTGATCGCTTTGGAAATAGCCGGAACATAATCTGAATACGGACACCTGGAGTCAAACTCGAAGTTAAGGTGATCTTTTACAGCGCCGTTTTTCCAAAAGTCTGTACTATATAGAAGCTGGAAGAAATTCGTCACGCTTGTGTTAAACGGATACTTAGGGGCAGAAGGGTCGGCTTTTCCACTCCAAGTCAGAATAATTCCGTAATTCTTATCATATGAAACAACACAGGTTCCATTCGGCGTAGCAACGCCTTTCCAATTATCCGTATCTCCTCGGCCTTTGTAATGGACAATGCCGCCGATATTTACCGGATCGACCGACTGCCAGTCCGCCTGCTTCTGCTTCAGATCGACCGTGACCGTGGCCTCAAAATTTCCGAGCTGCGCCTCTGTGGAGACCTGTGCATACGCGGCGCGTACATTCGCAAGGTCTGTGGCCTCCCTGCTCTTTTCAAGCTGTGACGCAAATACCGGAATCGCGATCGCGATCAGTACGGCAATGAGCGCAATGACGATCAGCATTTCCATCAATGTAAATCCGCTGCGATTTCGTTTCATATGATCCCTACTTTATCTTTGATAGTACAAACACATGGTGCACCCATCATGAATTGTTATCTTTAGAGTATAACACACCGCTGCCGAAAAATAAAGTAATCAAATGAAGCCAAAAAAGGATTTCTGCGAAAACTCTGCTTTTTTTGATCCCACTTTTCAGCCGCACCGGTATTTCGCCATCGGAGAGCCACGTCTGTGCGATCATAGTCCCGATCCCAGGTAACAAACTGGATGCCGTGTTTACTATGCGTTCCCGCCAGTATCGTGCCATTGAAGTCGGCAAGGATGCGGTAGTCGCCCTCCAGCCCGCTGGCTTCGGGCTGCGGAGCAGTTTCCATCGCAGTCATGTACTCCAGCGTTCGGGCGGCGATGTCCTCATCACGTGGCGCGACTCGCTGCCGGCATCCCACGAATGGCAGAGCCATTCGCAGGAGCCCTGCCGGACCTCTTGATTTAATGTGCTTCGCTCCGGTCGAGGCAGCAAGTTCAAGCCTGCCCGCAACATTCCAAAAAGAAAACACCCCCCTGACAGATAGTGTTTCTTTTGTGACTGGGTGCAGATTTTGTTGTCCGCACCCCTACACATCGCAAGGAAGGGGGAGTGTGAGGTGGAAACCTTTGACGGGTTTCCCCGCTCGCGTTCAATCACCCGCCCGCAGGCGACCACTTTTGCGTAGCAAAAGTGCTACTCCAAAAAAGAAAGACACCCATGCGGGGTGTCTTTCTTTTTTGTGACTGCCCACAGGTTTTGTTGTCTGCACTCCCGCCCACCGCAAAAGCAAAAAACGTAACGAGGCTCGACTCGCTACCGGCATCCCACGAATGGCAGAGCCATTCGCAGGAGCCCTGCCGGACCTCTTGATTTAACGCGCTCCGCGCCGGTCGAGGCAGCGTGTTCGCGCCTGCCCGCGACATTCCAAAAAGAAAACACCATCCTGACGGATGGTGTTTCTTTTTGGAGCGGGCGACGAGGCTCGAACTCGCTACCTCGACCTTGGCAAGGTCGCGCTCTACCAGATGAGCTACGCCCGCAGGCGGCACCACTATTGCAGCGCCTATGGTGCCTCAGGCCGGGGTCGAACCGGCGACACGCGGATTTTCAGTCCGCTGCTCTACCAACTGAGCTACCGAGGCATATGGCGACCAAGAAGGGGCTCGAACCCTCGACCTCCAGCGTGACAGGCTGGCGTTCTAACCAACTGAACTACTTGGCCGTGTGGATGGTGGGAACAACTGGACTCGAACCAGTGACCCCCTGCTTGTAAGGCAGGTGCTCTAACCAGCTGAGCTATGCTCCCGTACCTGTCGTTCAAACGACAAGGCATATTATAACGTTCCCATCCGCATCTGTCAACAAAAATTTTTCAATTTTTGCCCTTTTCCTTACATATTTTTCAGCAGGCCCTTCAGGTCCTCCGCCGAGAAGTCGTACACCGCGTCACAGAACTGGCACGTCAGCTGGCAGCCGCCCTGTTCCGCCAGCATCTGCTCCAGCTCGTTCCGGCCCAGGGAGATCAGCGCCCGTTCCACCCGTTCCCGGCTGCAATAGCACTTGTAGGATACCGGGCATGTCTCCAATATTTTCAGGTCAAAGTCGCTCATCACGTCCCGCAGCAGCTGCTCCGGGTCGTCGTTTTTGTCCAGCAGCGCCGAAACCGGCCCCGCGGCCATGATGCCGCCCTCCACCTTGGTGATGACGTCCTCCCCCGCGCCGGGCATCAGCTGGATAAGATATCCGCCGGCGGCCTTGACGCTCTGGTCCCGGTCCACCAGTACGCCCAGGGCACAGGCGGTGGGGATCTGCTCCGATTCCACGAAATAGCCCGCCACGTCCTCGGCGATCTCGCCGCCCAGCAGATCGATGGTGCCCACATAGGGCTCCTTCATGTGCAGGTCCTTGATGACCGTCAATGTGCCCTCATGACCCACGGCCGCACCCACGTCCAGCTTGCCGTCCGGCCGCAGAGGCAGGTCCACATGGGGGTTGGTCACGTAGCCCCGCACGTTGCCCTCGTTGTCGCTGACGGCCAGCACCGTGCCCAGCGGACCGCCGCCCTTGAATTGCAGCGTCAGGCTGGCGCCGTCGCTTTTCAGTGCGTTGCCCATCATGGACGCCGCCGCCAGTGTGCGGCCCAGCGCCGCCGTGGCCACAGGCAGCGTCTTGTGTATCTGCCGGGCGCGCTCCGTCAGGCCACGGCTGCAAATGGCCGCCGCCTGCACCATGCCGTCGGTGGAAATAGCTCTTACGATACGATCTGCCATAGATATAACCCTCTTTCGCCTCACACGCCCCGCCCAAAAGGGCGGGGCGCGGTCATTCCTTTTGATCCGCCCGAGTACCGGGCCGCTTTATTTGCGGACACAGCTGATGTAGACCCGTTGCTCATCCGCACGGGGCCGGCGCATACGCATATCGCCGTAGACCCGAACATCGCCAAAGCCCGCCGCTGCCAGCCAGGCGGTCAGTTCCTCCACAGAGTAGGCCCGCTGCCGGTGCACCTCCGCGCTGCGGCGCCATGCGCCGTCGCCGCGGCGGCGGAACAGGTCCATGTAGTAGGTACAAAGACCACGACAGTACTCCGTCCGCCACACGCAGTAGGTATCCTCCGTCTCATCCAGGAATACCTGACCGTCCAGCGCCGCCAGCTTAGCCGCGGTGTTCACGTCGAACACCAGCATCCCGCCGGGGGCCACAAACAGATGCAGCCGCCGGAATGTCCGCTGTACGTCCTTTGGGTCCGTCAGGTAGTTGAGACTGTCCAGACAGCACACCGCCGCGTCCACCGTGCCGTACAGGTCCAGCTTCGGCATGGACTGGTGCAGGAAGACAGGCGGCACACCCTGTGTCTCCCCGCCCTTGCTCATGGCCGCCGCCAGCATATCCTCGCTGCCGTCCACGCCGATGACCTCGTAGCCCTGCTGCGTCAGCAGCCAGCTCATGGTCCCGGTGCCGCAGGCCAGGTCCAGCACCAGCTTCACCGGGATACGGCTGCGGCACAGCAGCTTCTCGATGAAATCCAGCCGCTTTCCATAGCCCACATCCTCGGTCAGCGCGTCATATGAACCGGCCAGCGCCTCGTAGCAGCTCATTTCTTCTCTTTCTCCTTCATCTTCTCCAGCACGCTCTCATACCCGCCGTTGCCGTAGATCAAGCTGCGGTTCACTCGGCTGATGGTAGCGCTGGATGCGCCGGTGCGTTCCAGAATGTCGTTGTAGATCATCCCGTCATTCAGCAGCGTGGCTACCTCATAGCGCTGCTCCATGCTCCGCAGCTCAGACACCGTGCACAGATCCTGGAAGAAGTTATAGCACTCCTCCTCCGTCTCCAGCATCAGAATGGCCTTATACAGCCGGTCATTCTTTTCTTTCTTTCCGATCTTGGACTTTGCGGTTCGAACCATGATCGTCTCTCCTTCTTTCTCCCTTTTCGGGTACTGATGCCAGTATAGCATTTTAGTCCGCGAAAGTAAACCACCTTATCAAAAATATTTTTGTCGACTAAAGCTGTAAAGCGTCACAGCAGCTGCCCACCTCCACCACCTTCAAAAACGCTTTGTATCGATGCATGCTCAAATAACATTTCTGCATGTTCATATAATGAACATCAATTTTACTTATTTGTAAGACAAGCATATAATGAGGTCACCAAAAAGTAAAGGAGATGGTAACGATAGGGAAAACGAGTTTGCCACCGGCGCGAAGACCGCGCTGTACTCCGAAGCGGAGTTCCATGTATAAACCACACATCACTATGTCTTTCTCTCCCCCAAAAAGACAGCGGCGGACGCTTCGCGTCCGCCGCTGTCTTTTTCACATATTCATGCTTCCGTCTTGCCGTGCAGCTTCTTTTGCAGCCAGTCCTTGCCGTCCACATACCGGGACACGATGAAGGACACCACATAGTCGCCTGCGGCATTGACCATGGTGGCAGGAGGATCCACCAGATTGCCGATAGCCAGCGCGATGGGGTACGCGATGGCCAGCTGGTCAGGGAAGAAGATGGTGCAAACCACCAGTTCGCCGGTACCGCCTCCGCCAGGGATACCACTCATGGCCACAGAGGAGAACACCGCCACGATAATAGCCAAAATAGCCTTATCCGTGGAGAAGTCCATCCCGAACACGCCGAACAGAAATGCCACCTTGATGATGGCGGACATGGCCGAGCCGTCCATGTGCATGGTAGCGCCCAGGGGCAGCACGATGTCCGTCACGTCCTTGCTGATTCCGGACTCCTCCGCCACTTCCATGTTGGTGGGGATGGTGGCCACGGAGGAGCAGGTGCCGAAGGACACCGCCGCCGGGCGGAACAGCTTGGAGAACATGATCTTGGCGCCGCCTTTGCCGCCGCCGAACCGGGCATAGATGGGGAAGAAGATAAACATATAGGCAAAGCTCATCACATAGTAGATGATAAGCGTACGGCTGTAATCGCCGATGAGCGTCGGGCCATAGGTAGCCACCAGGCTGGCGAAGAAGCCGAAGAAGCCGATGGGCGCATAGTAGGTGACCAGCTTCACAGTCTTCATAATGCAGTTGGTGATATCCTCCAGGAACTGCGCCGTCTTGGTCTCGGGACCGCCATTCATCTGGACACCGAAGCCGAACAGCACCGCCGCCACGATCAGGGGCAGAATGGCCCGGCGGCTCAGCAGCTCCACGAAGTCAGGCTTCGTAAAGAAGTTCACGATCATATCGCCGAAGCCCAGCGCTTCGCCGACCTCGCCCTCCACAATGGTGTAATGTCCATCTACCAGCGGGAAGATGCGGCAGACGATATACATCAGTACACCGGCAATGGCGGCGGTGACGAGGAACGTGGCGATGGTCACGCCCATGATCTTGCCGGCGCGCTTCACGCTCTTCATATTGGCAATGGCGGAGGCAATGGAGCAGAACACCATAGGCACCACCACGCAGAACATCATATTGATGAACAGCGTACCCAAAAACTCGATCTTGCTGCCGAAACTGGGCGCAAACGCGCCTACCAGGCAGCCTGCCACGATGCCGGCAAGCATACACAGAATAAACCAGTAGTTCTTCAGAAATTTTTTCATAGTGACCTCCAACTCTCTCAAATAAAGTCTTACAGCCCCTATTATACGGGCATTTTTCGCAAAGTAAATCAGAATTCCTGCGTTGTTATTTGCAAATCCTGCTGTTTTCCTTTGGTGTCCGCCGAAGGCCCATGGCCAAACTGCTTTTTATAGGCCCGAGAAAAGGTAGAGTAATCCTGATACCCCGCCTGTGCCGCCGCCTCCGCCGGGGTGCAGCCCTGGCCCAACAGCTGCCGGGCCAGCAGCAGCCGTTTCTCTGTCAGGTATCCATGCACGGAATACCCCGTCTCCTGCCGGAACCGGCGCATCATGTGGTACTTACTGATATAAAACCGCGCGGCCAATTCATCAATGGTCAGTGGATCGGCCAGGTGCAGGTTCAGGTATTGCAGCAGTGACACCACCTTGCTGTCGCCGCCGGCGGCGCCTACCCGGTGGCCACCCCGGACCACCCGGTTCACCTCCACCATCAGCTCCGTAAACTGCGCCTGCGCCAGCAGCGCTGCCCCGTAGCCGCCCTGCCGTACCGTCTCCGCCAATGCCTGGAACAGCGGACGCACGCAGCTGCCGCCCTCGTCCCGGTATACATATTGAAATGTCTCCTGTGCCTGTCGGAAGCACTCGGACGGATCGCAGTCCCCCACCGTCAGTGCACGCAGATAGTCCGGTGCGATATACAGGATCATCCTCTCATAGTAATCCCCCGTTTCCACCACCGGCCGATGGATGCTCCCGCTGCCCACCAGCACGAAATCCCCCGGCGCCAGCTCATACCGTTCCCCCTCCACCGCATAGCCAGCTCTGCCGGCCAGCAAAATGATGATCTTGTGGAACGTATGGTAGTGGTATTCGATATATTCCCCCCGCCCATCCGCCAGATGGAACAACCGAAACGGCTCCTTCAGGTATCCCCTCGCCTCATATTGCAATGGTTCCATGTGCTCACCTCCGCACTTTTTGCCGTCATTATATCATTATCTATGCAAATATTGCAAGTTTCCTTTTCAATTATAACCATTCTGAAAATTTTGTTTCCATTTTGTAATTTTTGTGTAGCTTTTTTGATAGACTTGTGCTATGATACTTCATGTTAGATGTCGGGGGAGCCATTTCCCCGCCGACTGACGGTATATGCCGGGAGCCTTACCCCGGCAGATCCTATGCGAACGGAAGGTAATATCCCATGCTTGGAAAACAGATCGCAGCGCTGAGCCTTTCCGGCCTGCTGCTTTTCTCTGGCGCTGTCACCGCCGCTAACGCGGACGAGGCCACGCCCATCGACACCACTGGCTACGCTGCCGCGGCCGAGGTCCTGGCGGACAACGGCGTGGCATCCAGCGCTGCTACCGCTATGCAGACCGGCAGCGGCCTGCGTCTGGCCCAGGCCTCCGGCCTGCTGGACGGCGGCGAGACGCCCACCCTCAATCAACTGGCCGCCCAGGCCCTGCTGCAGGAAACGGCTGCTCTGGAAAAGCAGAACTTTCTGGCAGAGTATGACGGCGTTCTGGTAGACTGCGGCTCCTATCTCTCCCTGCGCGCCGAGCCGGACACCTCTGCCGATCGCCTTCGCATCATCTTTGACGGCAAGGCAGCCCAGCTGCTGGACGTTACCGATGACGGCGAATGGTACAAGGTCACCTATGGTACCGACACCGGATACGTTCTGGCCGAGTACTGCCAGCCCGTGCACTACGCGGACTATGAGGGCACCGCCGCCACCAATACATTGCTGGAAGATGTCATTTCTCAGGCGTACACATATCTGGGCACCCCCTACCGCTACGGCGGCACCAGCTACAGCGGCATCGACTGCTCCGGCTTCACCATGAAGGTCTTTGGTGCCTTTGGCATCAGCCTTCCCCACGGCGCCACCAGCCAGTATTATATGTGCCGCGGCGTCACCACAGAGGAACGTGCCCCCGGCGACCTGGTGTTCTTTGCCACCGGCGGCAGCGGCATCGGCCACGTAGGCATCTACCTGGGCAACGGGCAGTTCATCCACGCCAGCACCTCCAGCGGTGTCATCATCAGCTCCCTGTACGAGAGCTACTACGCCCGCACCTACCTGTATGCCGCACGGCTCATCGAAATGTAAACACGGCAACTTCTTCATGACCCTCTTTTTGGATCCGGAAGCGCCAGCCAAAAGGCTGGCGCTTCCGCTTTTTCTTCCTGCATTCCGCATATTTGCATATTTATTCAATTATGCGATTGGTGCATACAGCAATATACACAGTCATCTTTCCTTTGCTCCCCAGTTTATCATGTGCTTTTTGTACAAATTTACATTTCGTACGGATTTTTATACAAATTCATGTTGACATTTATTCACGTCAGGTGTATAGTAGCCACTGTCAGGAGGGGAACCTCCAATATGACCGTCTATATTCCGGTTCCCGGTATAGGACCATACAAGATCTGAAAGGAAGTACATAACATGAAAAAGTTTATGGCAATGCTGCTGGCGCTGGTCATGGCGCTGAGCCTGGTGGCCTGCGGCCAGAAAGCCGACGACACCAACAAGGATGATGCCAACACCGATAACACCGATGATTCTCTGGTGGTTCTGGAGAACGTGGTGGATTGGGGCGAGACTGAGCCCTACCGTGTCCTGGTGCAGAAGGGCGACCCCAAGGGTCTGCTGGAGGGCATCAACAAGGCCATCGCTGAGCTGACCGCCAACGACGGCGCTCTTATCAAGGAAATCGAGGACAAGGTCGCTTCTCAGGATACCTATATGCCCGACGCTGTTTCCTCTGACCTGGCCGCCGAGACCACCGATGATGCCGCTGCCAGCGACAAGCCCGTTTTGGTCATGGGCACCAGCCCCGACTATCCCCCCTATGAGTTCTTCGCAGATGCTGCTATGACCGAGTACGCCGGCATCGACGTGGAAGTAGCCAAGTATATCGCCGAGTCCATGGGCATGACCCTGCAGATCGAGTCCATGAACTTCGACAACCTGGTGACCTCCCTAAGCAACGGCGACTTTGACGTGGTGCTGGCCGCCTGCGAGTACACCGAGGAGCGTGCCAAGGCCTGTGACTTCTCCGATCCCTACTACACCGATCTGCCTCCCGTCATTCTGGTGAAGGCTGCCAACGCCGACAAGTACAAGACCGTTGACGATATCAACCAGGCCTCCGTCATCATCGGCGCCCAGAAGAACACCACCAAGGCCATGGCCGCCGCGGATATGTTCCCCGAAGCTGCCAACGGCATGGTTCTGGAGTCTCTGGTCCCCACCCTGGTCACCGAGCTGAAAAACGGCACCATCGACCTGCTGGTGCTGGATGGCAATGTGGGCCTGAGCTACGTGGGCTGATCTCCCTGTTCCCTATCGCAAACGTGCAAGGCAAATGCCTTGCACGCTTGCGTGTTCTTAAGAACTTTTGAAAGGATGCTTCGTCTATGTCGTGGAATGATCTGTTTGTCAACATGGACAACACCAACTTCTTCAACTTCTCGTTCCTGCCCAAGTACGGCTCCGCCTTTGTCCGCGGCTTTGAATACACGCTGCTGCTGGCGGTGGTGTCCGTGCTGCTGGCCGTAATCCCCGCCCTGTTGCTGGCCATGATGCGCCTGAGCAAGATCAAGCCCATCAAGTGGTTCGCCGGCGCGTATATCGCCGTGTTCCGTTCCACCCCCATGCTGGTGCAGCTGTCCATCATCTACTTCGGATTGTTCCACTACATTAGCCTGCCCCGGACACTGTTGTTCGGCTTCATCGCCATCAACCGGTTTATCCCAGGCGTGGTCGCTTTGGCGCTGAACAGCTCGGCGTATGTAGCCGAGATATTCCGCGCTGGTATACTGGCCGTGGACAAGGGGCAGACCGAGGCGGCCCGTTCTCTGGGCCTCAGCAGTTGGCAGTCCATGCGTCTGGTCGTGCTGCCCCAGGCCATCAAGAACGTGCTTCCCGCCCTGGCCAATGAGGTCGTTACCATGGTGAAGGAGTCTTCCATCTGCTCCGTGCTGGGCATGGCGGAGATCATGTACACCGCCCAGACCGTCTCCGGCAACAGCTACATCACCCTGGCTCCCTACGTGCTGGCCGCGCTGGTCTACTTCTGCATCAACTATCCCGCCTCCAAAGCCATCGAGGCCATAGAAAGGAGAATGCGCCGTGGCGATAAGCAGTAAAGTTCTCATCTCCGTAAAGCACCTGGTCAAGGAATACAACCACGGCACCGTTCACGCATTGGACGGCTGCGATCTGGATATCCACAAGGGCGAGGTGGTGGCCATCATCGGCCCCTCCGGTTCCGGCAAGTCCACGCTGCTCCGCAGCTTGAATATGCTGGAGGAGCCCACCTCCGGTGCCATCTTTTTCGACGGTGTAGACCTGGCGGATAAGTCTGTGGACATCAATCTCCACCGTCAGAAGATGGGCATGGTGTTCCAGCACTTCAACCTGTTTCCCCATAAGACTGTGCTGCAGAACATCACGCTGGCGCCCGTCACCCTGAAGAAAAAAACACCCGCTGAGGCCGAGACCCAGGCCCGCACCCTTTTGGAGCGCATCGGCCTGTCCGACAAGGCCAACGAGTACCCCAATATGCTCTCCGGCGGTCAGAAGCAGCGTATCGCCATCGTTCGGGCGCTGGCCATGGATCCGGAGGTCATGCTCTTCGACGAGCCCACCTCCGCCCTGGACCCCGAGATGGTGGGTGAAGTGCTGGACCTGATGCGCGACCTGGCCAAGGACGGGATGACTATGGCCGTGGTCACCCACGAGATGGGCTTCGCCCGTGAGGTAGCCGACCGTGTGGTCTTCATGGCCGACGGAAAGATCCTGGAGGAAGGCTCCCCCACGGACATCTTCGACCATCCCCAGGACCCCCGGCTGCAGGACTTCCTCAGCAAAGTGCTGTGACAACGATAAAAGCCCACCCCAAAAGGGGTGGACTTTTTTATGTTTCTTATGATTTTCCGTGTATCTCATTGCCGCAGCGAGGGCAGGTGATGACGATGCGCCCTTTCCCTTTTGGCACCCGGCACACCGCGCCGCAGCCCGGGCAGGTAAAGTAGCAGTGCTCTTTATCCATCCGCTGCTGCCGTTTCCCGGCCATACGTCGGCTGATGGGCCACCAGACCTTCTCCATGAACTTCGCATTCTCCGCCCGGCGCTTCTCCAGATTGCGGGAAAACATCCGGAACAGTGCCAGCAGGGTGATGATCCCGGCCACAGTGCCGATGATGCTGTATGCCAGCGGCACCTTCTCCCGCAGAAAAATGTTGATGATATCCAGTACCAGAGCCGTCCAGACCATGGTCAGCGTCAGCCGGTCCACACCGTTGCGCCCATACATGAAGCGCGACAGCGCGTTGCCAATACGTTGCAAGAAGTTCATAAAACCGTCCCTTTGCCTTCCGCGTCCACACCGCAGGTTTTCTGACAAAGTATTTTACAGGAAAAGTCAGCAAAGGTAAACCCCTTTTATTCAAAATTCACAGAATGGACAAATTTTTGTTTTTTTACTGCCGGTGCAAAACAAGTCCCGCCGCCTTGCAATTCGCCATAAACCTATGCTATAATAAATTGATTATGCACCGCGAGCCGGCGGTCACCCGCCGGCTCGCCGCAGGCCCCGACCTCTCCGGGCGGGATCGGCTGCGCTGTCTGCCGCACTGCGGGGCCTGCATATCCCATACTATGCCGCCGCACCGCTGCCAGTGCGGCGCGAAAGGAAGCTGCTCTATGATCAAGATCGCCCCCTCCATCCTGTCTGCGGATTTTGCCTACCTGGCCCGTGACATCGAAAAGATCTCCACCGCCGACTACGTCCATGTGGACGTGATGGACGGTCTGTTCGTACCCAACATCTCCATCGGCATCCCGGTGGTCAAGTCCATTCGTCCCACCACCGCCCTGCCCCTGGACGTCCATCTGATGATCGATCGCCCGGTCCGCTATGTGGAGCAATTCTGCGACGCCGGCGCGGACATCGTCACCTGTCATGTGGAGGCGGACACCGAGGAGAATATTCTCTCCGCCCTCGACAAGATCCACGCCAAGGGCAAAAAAGCCGGCGTGGTCGTCAAGCCCAAGACCCCGGCCAGCGCCGTCCTGCCCTTCATCGACAAGGTGGAGCTGATCCTGGTCATGACCGTGGAGCCGGGCTTCGGCGGTCAGAAGTTTATGGCCGATATGATGCCCAAGGTACAGGCCATCCGCGGTTATATCGATGCCATGAACCCTGCCTGTGAACTGGAGGTAGACGGCGGCGTGGATGGCGACACCTGCAAGCTCTGCATCGCCTCCGGCGCCAACGTGCTGGTGGCCGGCAGCGCCGTATATAAGGCTGCGGACATCCCCGCCAAGATCAAAGAACTGAGAGGGTAACATCCTATGGAGTATTTTCCCGCTCCGCTGGAAAAATTAGTGGAGCAGTTCGCCCGCTTGCCGGGCGTGGGCTATAAATCCGCCCAGCGACTGGCCTTCTATGTGCTGTCCCTGCCGGAGCAGGAGGCCCGGGCCTTTGCCGACGCCATCATGGACGCCAAGCGCAGCGTGACCCTCTGCCCCGTGTGTCAGAACCTGACCGCCGGCGGCCTGTGTCCCATCTGTGCCGACCAGAAGCGCGACGACGCCACCATCTGCGTGGTGGCCGACCCCCGGGACGTGATCGCCATCGAGCGCAGCCGGGAGTACCGCGGCCGTTACCATGTGCTTCACGGCGTGCTGTCCCCCATGAACCACGTAGGCCCTGACGATCTGCACATCAGATCCCTGCTGGACCGCGTGGCCCAGGGCGGCATCACTGAGGTCATCATGGCCACCAACCCGGACACCGAGGGTGAGGCCACGGCGCTGTATATTGCCCGGCTGCTCAAGCCCTTCGGCGTCAAGGTCACCCGCCTGGCCTATGGTATTCCCGTGGGCGGCCACCTGGAATTCGCCGACGACGCCACGCTCATGCGTGCGCTGGAAGGGCGGCGGGAACTGTGAAACGATTTGCCTGCCTTATCTTGGCCGCGCTGATGGCCCTGTCGCTCGCCGCCTGCGGCACACAGAAGCGTGAGACGCTGGAGCTCTTCGCCATGGACACCTACATGACCTTCGTGGCCATCGGCGACGGCGCTGATGACGTGCTGGCTGACCTGAGCCGCACCGTCAACACGCTGGAATCCTCCCTCTCCCGCACGGTGGACACCAGCGAGGTCTCCCGTCTGAACCGTGACGGCTCCGCCGTCTGGGACGAGGACGGTGCGCAGCTGCTGTCGTGGGCGCTGCAGCACAGCCAGGAAACGGACGGTGCCTTCGATATCACCATCGCCCCGCTGGTGGAGCTGTGGGGCATCACCTCCGACAGTCCCCGCGTCCCCTCTCAGGCGGAGATCGACGCGCTGCTGCCTCTGGTGGGCTATGAGCACGTCCACCAGTCCGAATTTTGCAGCATCTCTCTGGATGAGGGCTGCTCCGTCGATCTGGGCGGCATCGCCAAGGGCTACGCCTCCGACTGCGCCGCCGTCCTGTTCCACCGCAGCGCCCTCACCGGCGGCTGCGCCAATCTGGGCGGTAACGTGTACGTCTACGGCACCAACGCCCAGAACAAGCCCTGGTCGGTGGCCATTCAGGATCCCGCCGACAGCGAGGGCTATGTCTGCACCCTGAGCCTGTCGGATGCCTTTGTGGTCACCTCCGGCGGCTACCAGCGCTATTTCACCGCGCCGGACGGCACGGTGTACCAGCATATTCTCGATCCTAAGACCGGCTATCCCGTCCAAAGTGACCTGACCAGCGTCTCCGTCGTCACACGGGGCGGCTTCGGCGGGCAGGGCACCCGTGCCGACGCCTACTCCACCGCCCTGTACGTTATGGGTGAGCAGGCCGCCGTCGACTTCTGGCGCGCCCAGGATATGTCCTTTGACATGGTGCTCATCACCCGGGACGGCCGCGTGGTCTATACCCCCGGCCTGGCTGACTGTTTCAACGAAAAGGACGGAACCGCCTATGTCTACCAGCTCCTCGCCTCCTGAACTGAAATGGAACCGCTTTGACGCGCTGGTGGCGCTGGCGGTCGTGCTGCTGGCCGTCGTCTCCGCGCTGTGCTTCTATCCGCCCAAAAACCAAAGCGGCGCCCTCACCGTGGTCATCGACATCTCCGGTCAGGAGGTCCGCCGTGTCCCCCTGTCCGACTTCACCGAGGCCACCGTCACCAGCCACGGCTATACGCTGCACATTGCCGCCGAGGGCGGCGCCGTCTCCGTGACCGACAGCGACTGTCCCACCCGGGACTGCGTCCACACCGGGGCTATCTCCCGTGCCGGGCAGTCCATCGTGTGCCTGCCTGCCCAGGTGGTCGTCCACCTGGAGGGTGCGTCCGCGCCGGACGCACCTGACATGATCGTGGGGTGAGCACATGAAGTGGACAGCAAAAAACATCGCCCTCTGCGCCGTGCTGGCAGCGCTGGCGCTGGGGCTCAGTACCCTGGAGGGGCTGTTCCCCATCTCTCTGCTGGTGCCCCTGCCCGGCGTGAAGCTGGGCCTTGCCAACATCGTCACTGTGTTCGCCTTGTATCAGTTGGGTGCCGGCGCGGCGCTGGCCATTCTGCTGACCCGCTGTCTGCTGGGCGGACTGTTTGCCGGAAACCTGTCGGCCATGCTGTTCTCCGTGCTGGGCGGACTGACCGCCATGCTGGTGATGATATTCCTGCGGCGTCTGCCGAAGCTCAGCGTCTACGGCGTATCCATCGGCGGCGCGGCAGCGCACAACATCGGCCAGATGGCCGCGGCGGTCATCACCCTTGGCAGCACCATGGTCCTGGGCTATCTCCCCTTTCTGCTGGCCGTATCCCTTTTCACCGGTGCGCTGACCGGCTTCATCACTGCGCTTCTGCTGCGTGCCACGCGGCATATCCGATTTCACTGAGAGGTGCCACTATGGATAAGAAAGATCAGATCATTTTGCAGCAGCTGGACGTGATACGCTCCATGACGGAGAACAACGTCCGCCGCATGGGCAGTGACTTCTGGGGCACGCCCTTCCAGGACGTTGGCAAGGCCCCCGCCGCCCCCGGAAAGCCTGCTGAGCCCGAAAAGCCCGTCCCCCCCACCGCCGACGCCAAGCCTGGCGATGCCGCGCCCGAAAAAACCGAGGAGCTTCCGCCTCCGGAAAAAATCGAGGACCTACTCGCCGAGCTGGACACCTACATCGGCCTGAACGTGGTCAAGGACGAGGTCCACGACCTCATCAACATGGTCCAGGTCTACAAGCTCCGTGAGCAGCACGATCTGCCCACCACCGATATGTCTCTCCACATGGTCTTCACCGGCAACCCCGGCACCGGCAAGACCATGATGGCCCGCATGATGGCCCGCATCTACCGCAGTCTCGGCATTCTCAGCAAGGGCCAGCTGGTGGAGGTGGACCGCAGCGGTCTGGTGGCCGGCTACGTAGGTCAGACCGCCCTCAAAACCCAGAAGGTCATTGAAAAGGCCATGGGCGGCGTGCTGTTCATCGACGAGGCTTACGCCCTCAACGGCAAGTCCGAAAACGACTTTGGTCAGGAGGCCATCGACACCATCCTCAAAGCCATGGAGGACCACCGCGATGACCTGGTGGTCATCGTGGCGGGCTACACGGAGCTGATGGACAAATTCATCCACTCCAACCCCGGTCTGGAGAGCCGCTTCAACCGTTTCCTGCTGTTCGAGGACTACACCCCGGAGGAGATGTTCGAGATCTTCAAAATGCGCTGCGGCAAGGGCTACGTCCTCGCGCCGGAGGCCGAGCCCCTGGTCCGCGACTACATCGCTGAGGAGAGCGCCGACCCCAGCTTCGGCAATGCCCGCGGCGTCCGCAACCTATTCGAGCACATTCTGGTGGCCCAGAACAACCGTCTGGCCAAGCTGCCGACCGTCACCCGCGAGGACCTGATGACCATCACCCCCGACGATGTGCTCCATGCCCGGGGCAAGCTGGACGACTGACACGCAAAAAAAGAAAGCCCGTATGGGCTTTCTTTTTTTGTTCGCTCAGTGCCGCTTTTTGCCGACCCAGGCCATGCCGGTGACGGACAGGACAGCCGTCACGGCGTAGATACCCACACCCGCGTCGAAGGTCTTGGGAGAACCCTTGGTCTCGTCCGCCTTGGTGTCGGTGGTGGGGTGGTAGTAGTAGCCGCCGGTGGAGGGGATGGACTTTGTAACGCTGTACGTACCATTCTCATTCCTGGTCATCTGGCTCCCGGACGCAACGTAATCACTGACATCACTCTGGAAAGAACCCTGGTTAATGACTACTTGGCCACCATCCTTTGTTTCCACAGTGCCACTGCCATTGACCGTCACATCGTTGACCGTCACCTTACCGCCCCCCGCAGAGATCGCTTTCGCGTTTGAGGTTATGGTTGCACTGTCGATAGTAACTTCACCTCCCTTAGCGTTGATTGTTTTTGTTGTCGGATGGTTGAGTGTCGCATTGCCTTTGATAATGATCTCGCCGGCCTCATCATTCTCAAACATCAAATTCGCGCCATTGCCGTTCACGACCAAAGAAGCATCAACGTCTGCGTTTGTATCAAAAATATTCGCCCCGTCAATGATAACGGTTCCACCGGTAAAGGTTTTATCCAAGATAGTTTCATTGGTATTAGGATCTTTATGGCTCTCAAATCCATCGTTGGCAATAACATACTGCCCGCTGTGCTTGCCATCCCAACTGCGGATCATTGCTTCAGCATTGCCGTTGACATTGACCTTTTCTATGGTCATTGTTCCGCCAAAATTATGCAGCACTGCACCACTGCAAGAAACATAGCCGTTGCCTTTAAGGGTGCCAGGCGTGTTCGAGGTATCCGTGATAGTAATCGTGCCATAGTTCCCGATAAGGTTTGTACTGGTATCACTCCAATCACCATGCGTTGCGCGAGCGTTTTTTGCAATTGTATACCCATTCAAATCCAGCACAATCTTCTGGCCTTTTTTGACCACCAGTCGGGCAATGCTTTCATCCCCGGCGGCCATATGCTTTTTTGCGCCATATGCAGCCCTTTGCTCCAGAGTTTGGCTCGTCACACTTGTACTCCACTGATTTGGCGCTCCTTCATCCGGATGAACGCCTTTTTTATATCGGGACAGCGTATCTACACCATTCTCATAGTCTTTGTGAGCCGCGCATCTGCTATCCTGTGCCATTTTTTCTGCCGCCTCACTCGTATATCCATTGCTTGTCCAGGTACCCGCCTCATTAGAGTGATCAAACAGTGTCGCTGTATACAGCATTTCCAGTGTAATACTATTTGTCAGCTTAATGGTTCGGGTCGTTCCGTCTGCCGGCGCAAAATACAGCGCTGTACGCAGTTCCTGTTCATTTTCTACATTGTACACCCCATCGCTGTCCGCCGTAAGGTCAGTATACGCTGGGAATGTATAATCACTCTCTGTCTTATTTCCCTCCGCCCAGCTGACGCTGCACAGGCCCAGCGCCATCACCAGCGCCAGTATCGTTGCCAACAATTTCTTCATGTCTCCTACCCCGTTATGTTTAGATTTCCGCAGATGCGCTCGTTTTAATGAGGATTAAAACGTAAAAGCAGAGGTACCTCTGCGGATAGCTTCATTATAGCAAGAATTTCCGATTTGTCCAGAGCATTTTGTAAAAAAGTCCAATTTTATCATTCCCGGTAACGACGCTTACGTTTGATTTGCAAAAATTGGAAATTCCTTCCCCGCGGGCAGCGTCGTTACCGCCTCGACGGGAAGCGCGGGAAACCACTCTCCTATCCTCCCCGGCGCGGCGGCAAGCGTTTCCTTCTGCCCGTGGGTCAGCTTCGCCTTGATGGCGTATTCCAGCCGCGACGCCGTCACCTTGTCACCGCAGCGCCACAGTGCCGCCAGTGCCTCCGGCGGGTATGCCCGGGTGTACTTGGCGCCCCTGCCGCTGCAATGCATGGCCATCCGCCGCGCCACGTCGTTGGTCATCCCCGTGTACAGGCTTCCGCCACGGCACCGCAGCATATAGACATAGTACGCTTCCATAGGCGGCTCCTTTCACGGTTTTCCCCTATCATACCCGATATTTCTTGCATTGGCAAGCGCTGTATGGTACAATTCCAATTTGGAAAGTGAGGGAGAACTATGACCCTTTTTGATTACTATCTGCGCTATATGACCGAGGTATGGGAGGGCACGCGTCCTGCCCCGGAGGGAATCACCCTGCCGGAAGGCGGCGATGAGAACGCCCGCATACAGGCGCTGGGCCAGCAGCTACAGGATATGGGCATGGCCGCCTTTGTCCGCGCCTGCGCCGCCCAGGACGGCACGGTGCTTCCGGAGGAGCTGTTCGCCGAAAGCGGCGACCTTGGCGGTTTTGAGCTGTTTCTTCAAAACGCGGATAAGGCACAGGAAGCCCCTGCTGCGGAGAAAAAGTCCGCGACCCCCGACCCCGATGCCAACAAGCACGCCTTTGAGGTGTTTCTGGACTGCATTGCCATGGACGACGGTCTTGTGCAGTATCTGATCGACGTGCTGAAGCGCATGGACCGCAAGGAGTTTTTCAAGCTCAGCCAGATCACTACCAAGCTGGACCTGGACCCGGAGGAGTTCCTCTACTGGCTGGGCCGTCGGGAGACGTATGCCGACGAGGAGGAGCAGGGCTGTGCCGCCGCTATGGACCACGCCCTGCTGCGGCTTGCGGATGAGGGACGGCTGGACGTGGTGGCCGCCCTGCTCAGCGGTGACAGAAAAACCTTCGAGACCTTCCGCTGCGAGGCACCGGAGCTTATGCACGCACCCATCGCCACCTTCGAGTGGTACGAGAAGAACTATCTGGATCGGGACTATCCCATCCGACTCATCATGCGCCTGAACGGCGTACAATTTCCCAACTGAGGTGAACTATGAACGAAGCATATAAGGCGCTGGGCGTCAGCGAAAATGTGCTGGCTTTCAGCGAAACGATCCTGTCCGACCTGAAGGACCGCTTTGCGGCCATCGACGCCATCGCCGAGGCTAATCAGCTAAAGGTCATCGCCGCCATGCAGAAAAACCGCGTGGCCGCCAATCATTTTAACCTTTCCACCGGCTACGGCTACGACGACGAGGGACGCGACACGCTGGAGCGCGTCTACGCCGACTGCTTCGGCGCGGAGGCGGCGCTGGTTCGCCCGCAGATCACCTGTGGTACCCACGCGCTGGCGCTGGCGTTAGGCGCGAACCTGCTGCCGGGGGACGAACTTTTGAGTCCGGTGGGGGGGCCGTACGACACACTGGAAGAAGTCATCGGCATTCGGGAGTCAGTGGGCTCACTGAAGGAATACGGGGTAAGTTATCGTCAAGTCGATTTATTGCCGGACGGGTCGTTTGATACCGATAAAATTTGCGTGGCAATAAGCAATAAAACAAAACTTATCACGATACAGCGTTCAAAAGGCTACGCTACAAGGCCCAGCTTCTCGGTAGCGCAGATCGGCGAGTTGATTGCGTTATGTAAACAATGCAAGCCGGACGTGATCTGTATGGTGGACAACTGCTACGGCGAGTTCACAGAGCTGATCGAGCCGGTGAACGTGGGCGCGGACCTGATGGTAGGCAGCCTTATCAAAAATCCCGGCGGCGGGCTGGCCCCCACCGGCGGCTATATCTGCGGCCGCGCCGACCTGATCGAGCGCTGCGCCCGGCGGCTCACCGCCCCCGGTCTTGGCCGGGAGGTGGGCGCAAATCTGGGGCTGCTGACCCAATTTTACCAGGGCTTTTTCCTGGCGCCGACGGTGGTGGCCTCTGCGGTGAAGGGTGCTGTATTCGCCGCAAATTGTTATGAAAAACTTGGTTTTCATGTAATTCCAGGCGCTTCTGAGGTGCGTCACGACATCATCCAGGCGGTGGAACTGGGCAGCCGGGAGGGCATGATCGCCTTCTGCAAGGGCATACAGGCCGCCGCGCCGGTGGACAGCTATGTCACCCCAGAGCCAGCCCCTATGCCGGGCTATGACAGCGACGTCATCATGGCCGCCGGTGCTTTTGTGCAGGGAAGCTCCATAGAATTGTCCGCCGACGGCCCCACACGGCCGCCCTACGCGGTGTATTTCCAGGGTGGGCTGACCTGGTACCACGCCAAGCTGGGCATCCTGATGAGCCTGCAGAAAATGCTGGAGGCCGGCCTGATCTCATTATAATTATGTAAACCATGGAGGAAACCGTATGTTTCTCCCCAACCATCCCTTTCGGCGGCGTCCGCCTCCTTTTTCTGTGCATTTTATGTTCGTTGTTTATACTTTTACTTTCTGAATAATGTACATTACCGTATAGCAGGTCTTGCTATACATGATAGAATAAGGAGTTTTTTATGTGGTTTTGGTTTTCTCTGATCGCACTGATCTGCTGGAGCGGCTCTGACCTGTTCAGCAAGATCGGCTGCCAGGACGCAGACGACAAATACAGTCATCTTAAAATGGTGATGGCAGTGGGCCTGGTGATGGGTCTGCACGCCGCCTATGAGATTTTTATCAACGGCACGGAGATCAACGGCAGCATCATCCTGACGTATCTGCCGGTGTCCCTGCTGTACATCAGCTCTATGACCATCGGCTACATCGGCCTGCGGTATATCGAGCTGTCCATCTCCTCCCCCATCTGCAATTCCAGCGGCGCACTGGTGGCGGTGCTGGCGCTGGCCACCGGCGGCCTGGGCGAGCTGGTGCCGGCGCAGCTGGCCGCCACAGCACTGGTATGCGTGGGCGTCATCGGTCTGGGCATCGTGGAGGCCCGGGAGGACGATGACCTGCGGGCCGCACGGCAGCAGGCCAGCAACCACCGCTACGCCAAGTCGGCGTTGGCGCTGATCCTGCCTGTGATCTATTGCCTGCTGGACGCACTGGGTACCTTCGCCGACAGCCGGGTGCTGGAGACATTGAACGAGGACAGTGCCAACTGCGCCTATGAGCTGACATTCCTGCTGGCGGGCATCGTATGCTTCGTGTATGTGGTGCTCATCAAAAAGAGCCGACTCGTCCCCAAGCGGGAGGGCCCCAAGTATGCGGGCGCCGTGTGCGAGACGGCGGGCCAGTTCGCGTACATCTACGCGCTGGCGGACACGGAACACGTGGCCCTGGCCGCGCCCATCATCTCCGCCTACTGCGTGGCCTCGGTGCTGTGGAGCCGCATTTTCCTGAAGGAAAAGCTCAGCTGGAAGCACTACGCCATGATCGCACTGGTGGTGGCGGGTATTGTGATACTGGGCGTCTACGATGCATAATAACAAGATATCCCCCGCCGGGTCCGGCGGGGGATTTTTTTGTATCCCGAAAACCACTCGCTGGGCGAGTGGTTTTTGGGATACAAAAAGGGACCGCTTTCGCGGTCCCTTTTGTTGCCTGTAAGAGGTTCGGCTTAGAAGCAGCCCTGCTCCATCATCGCCTCGGCGACCTTCTTGAAGCCGGCGATGTTGGCGCCAGCCACCAGGTCGTAGCCCAGGCCGTACTCGGCAGCGGCCTCGGCGGACACCTTGTGGATGTTCTCCATCATCTTATGCAGCTGATGGTCGACTTCCTCGGCAGTCCAGACCAGACGCTCGGAGTTCTGGGCCATCTCCAGGGCGGAGACGCCCACGCCGCCGGCGTTAACAGCCTTGGAGGGAGCGACGATGATGCCCTTCTGCTTACGCAGGAAGTTCAGTGCATCGTTGGTGGTGGGCATATTGGCGACCTCGATGTAGTACTTCACGCCGGAAG
>ERZ773147.698-NODE-698-length-39560-cov-6.443387_pt1 | contig 39560 bp, 40 predicted proteins | sample MGYA00580851_ERZ773147 | MGnify/ENA primary metagenome ERZ773147 (study PRJEB29015, sample SAMEA2737818) | human gut metagenome | biome: human gut; feature: human-associated habitat; material: faeces | place: China | collected 2012 ... | reverse complement strand
TTGATGCCCCTCGTGGCAACGATTTGGCAACAGAATTTCATTATTCACAAGAAAAGAGCTATCTGATTTCAAATGAAGTCAGATAGCTCTTTTGACGTGCATTGTTAGACAGCGTCAAAGATACTTGTCCAAAGTGCAGATAGATGGTACACTAGTACTGAACTGCTCGATGTTGAAATTGATTTTGCTTTTTTATTGGCAACACAAAATCACATCATTTACACCAGAGGAATCGTTCGTATGGATATATTCTTTGATCAAAGCTTTACTAATAATAATTTTTTATCGTCTGTTAGTTGCTTGACAAATATGCATTACTATGATATTTTTGTTTAGTAAATATGATATCTGAGTGCCATCGATTTTGTATAGAGTTGATGGAGAATAGGGAATCCGGTTGGAATCCGGAACGGTACCGCCACTGTATGCGAGGAGGCACCGCACATGACGAAAGTCGGTCATTGGGAGTTAATCCTGAGAAGGCTGTGCGGATGGCTTATGATACGCAAGTCAGGAGACCTGCTCAGGTTGTTAAAGTCTATTTGCTCTTGAGTTATGGAGAAATGGGCTATTTTGTTGCGAAAAAACGGCAGCAGCAGTCATGTATGACTGCTGCTTTTTGTATACCCGAAAACCACGCGTTAGACGCGTGGTTCAAAAGAGCCTTTGGCGATGAGGGAGACAAAAAACTCCTTTTGCTTAATAAAAGTGCGGTCTGGCAAATGCACTTAAAAAGCAAAAGGAGGGAGTTCAGAATGAGCCTGAATGACATAAACAATTTATCTCATGCGAAGTGGAATTACAAATACCACATAGTGTTTGCGCCGAAATACCGAAGAAAAGTATTCTACAAAGAAAAGCGGGCAGCAAGTAACAATCCCCGCGCAGCTGGCAGACCGTATTACACATTTACGCGTTACGCGAGGAACAGAGGGCTTTGCCTGCATAGGAAGAACCCCCAGTTTTACTGGGGGGTTACTTTTGCTTTTTCGTGGCTTAAACCACAAAAAGATATAAATCAATGGAGGAAAGAAAAATGAAGAACATGAAAAAACTTGTAGCACTCCTGCTTGCGATGTGCCTTGCAACATCTCTTGTCGGCTGCGGTTCTCAGAAAAGCGAGACACCGGACAACGTAGGAGAGGTGTCTTCTGCCAATCCAGTCTCTGACGATCAAGCTGCTGCTGATGAGGTGGCCAAGCTGATTGACGCAATCTATGTGCAAGAACGAAACGAAAACACGGATGAACAATGTGAGGCCGCAAAAGCTGCCTGGGATGCCCTGACGGATGCCCAAAAGGAATTGGTTTCCGGCGAATTTGCAGATCCAGACTATTTTGGACGGGATACTGGCGATGCTTCTAAAGATGATCCCCGCAACGGTGATGAAATCGGCGAAAATGAACTGCTCGTAGTCAGCTTCGGAACCTCTTTTAATGACAGCCGTGTTGCTGACATCAAGAGCATTGAGGACGCTTTGCAGGAAGCCTATCCGGACTGGTCGGTCAGAAGAGCCTTTACCGCCCAGATCATTATCAATCATGTGCAGGCTCGTGACGGAGAAAAGATCGATAACGTCCAGCAGGCGCTTGACCGTGCGGTAGAAAATGGTGTTAAGAATCTGGTGATTCAGCCTACCCATCTGATGTATGGTGCTGAGTATGATGAGCTGGCAGAAACCGTAGAATCTTATCAGGATAAATTTGAATCGGTTAAGATCGCCGCTCCCCTTCTGGGCGATGTCGGTACCGATGCAACTGTCATCAATGAAGATAAAAAAGCTGTTGCAGAGGCTGTTACCGCAGAAGCAGTTAAGACAGCTGGATACCAGACTCTGGATGAAGCAAAGGCAGACGGCGTTGCATTCGTATTTATGGGTCACGGTACTTCCCACACAGCAAAGGTATCTTACAGCCAGATGCAGGCTCAGATGGAGGCTCTGGGATACGACAATGTATTCATCGGTACCGTTGAGGGTGAACCGGAAGCAACCGCCTGCGATGCTGTTATTGAAAGCATCAAAGAAGCTGGTTATAAGAAAGTCATCCTTCGTCCTCTGATGGTCGTTGCAGGTGACCATGCAAACAATGATATGGCAGGCGATGATGCTGATTCCTGGAAGAGTATGTTCAACGCATCCGGCGCTTTTGAGAGCGTTGATACTCAGATTGCGGGCCTCGGTCGGCTTCCGGCCATTCATGAGCTATATGTTGCACATACTGGTGCTGTAATCGATCAATAAAGGAACAGATCGAGCATGAAAAAAAGAACGGCACTCCTGTGTATGGCTGCTTTGATCGCTGTTTTCGCCGTTGGATGCAGCGATCAGACGGATCCATCTGCTCAGGACGGCTCCAGCCCGCCAGCTGTTTCGCAGGAACAACAAACAACTTTGGAAGATGGCATTTATTCTGCTGATTTTGAAACAGATAGCAGCATGTTCCGTGTCAACGAGACATGCGATGGTAAAGGAAAGCTGACGGTTCAGGACGGCAAAATGACCATTCACATTTCGCTTACCTCTCAGAGTATTGTCAATCTTTTCCCGGGCACCGCAGAGGATGCCCAGAAAGATGGTGCAGAACTTTTGCTGCCTACTGTGGACACCGTAACTTATGAGGATGGAATAAGCGAAGAAGTCAACGGTTTTGATGTTCCGGTTCCGGCTCTGGACGAGCCGTTTAACCTTGCGCTGATCGGTACAAAGGGAAAATGGTACGATCATGAGGTAATTGTATCAAACCCGGAAAAACTTGAATAAACCATGTTCTGTCCCTGCTCTTAACGGCAGGGACAGATTTGTATCTGGAGAGGAAGACGAATATGAGGAGAAGCACATTTCCTTATCCGGTGAAAAAATTTTGTCTTGGGCTATTGATGGTGATGTGTATCACATCCATTATGGTATTTCCTGTCTCAGCATCTGCGGAAGCAGCAACGGTCGATCTGGAGAATGGTGAATGATGAAGTATTTTCCGCACCGTTTGCACTTTCGAAAACGGGCCTTTCGTATGCTGTTCAGGAACGGTTTTCTTTGGACGCCTTCTGCCGGAGCTTTTCGAGCGCGGCGGCGTCGATCTGATTGACGGTTACAAACTTTCCGTCATAGAACACCGCCCGGTTGTTGAACGCACAGGGCAGGGATTTTGCCTTTTCGAGCGTGTCCACATGGACGAACCGCGCGGCAAGCCGCGCGCGCTTTGCCTCCACGCCCGGATGCGCCGTTTTCGAGCGGATGACGCAGCAAAGGTGCTCTGAGCCGCTATTCTCCGGCGTCAGATTTACAAATTCTCCGTCCATACCGCTGCCCTGTTCAGCCGAGATGCTTCTGGAAGAAGCTCACGTCCAGATATTTTCCGAATTTGAAGGCGACAGCGGGCATCACGCCGATCTCCGTGAAGCCATTCTTGCGGTGGAAGCGCAGCGAGCCTTCATTGTCGGACGTGATGATGGAGATGAGATTTTCTATGCCGCGCTCGCGCCCCAGCCGTTCGATCTCCGCATAGAGCTTCTGCCCGACGCCGCTGCCGCGGCAGGCGCGGTCTACATAGATCGAAAGATCGGCGGTGCAGCGGTAGGCACTGCGGGGGTTGAACGCATCAAGATAGGCAAAGCCGATGGGCTTCCCAGCGCCGTCGCGCGCGACGATGTACGGATAGTCCTTCGTGATGCGCGCCGCACGCGCGCCGAACTCCTCCGGCGTGACCGGCTCCTCCTCGAGCGTGATACAGGTGTTTTCAATATAGTAATTATAAAGCTCCGTGCACGCCGCGATATCCTCCGGCGCGATGGGCGCGAGCGTTACCGCCGCGCGGCGCGCGGCGATGGCAGCTTCCAGAACGGCAATATCCCGCCGGTCCTTTTCGCGGTTGAGCTGCCGCTTGAGCGCGAGCACGTCCTCGAGCGGCGCGACCGGGATGCCGTTCAGAAACACCGTCTCACCCGGGAGCATGTTTTCATAGATCTCCACGTCCGGCGCGGGGACGAACCGCCGCGAGCCGTCCGGGAGCATTTGCGGCTCGCAGCGCTGCGCGAGCGCGTCGCCGAGCTTTTTCGTGCACCATATGTCCAGATCGTGCGTCTCCTCGCGCAGACCGTGAAGCACTAACGCGCCGCCGGCGTTGATGCGGTATTCGTTCGTGTCGAGCGCGAGCTCCGCGAGCCGCCGCCGAATGTCCTCTGCCTTCATCGTCTATTCCTCTCTTTGTTCGTTTCCCTCAGAATGTAGCACACATTTCCCTGTGCTTCAATCGGTTTTTTTGTACAAGAGTTTTTTGGGCCAACGCCTTGCCAATTCGACAGAGAACCCATATAATATACACATTATGAAAAAAGGATTGAGCTTGAAAACGGCGCTGACGGCTCTGGCGGCGTCGTTTGTCTGGGGAACCGCGTTTGCCTTTCAGCGCATGGCCGCAGGACATATCGGAGCCATCACCTTCAACTTCTATCGCAGTGTGCTCGCAGCTTTGTCGCTGGGAGTTCTTCTTTTTGTATCCAACCGGCGGAAAAAGCCGGAGGAGCGGAAGAAGAGCGACCCGAAAAAGATCGCCATCGGCGGCACCGTGTGCGGCGTGCTTGTGATCGCAGCGTCCATCGTGCAGCAATACGCCATTGCGGACGTTGAAGCGGGCAAGGCGGGCTTTCTGACGACGCTGTATATCCTGCTCGTGCCGCTCTTCAGCGTGGTGTTCCTGCATAAGAGAGTCGCGCCGAGTCTCTGGGTCAGCGTCTTGCTGGGACTCACGGGGCTCTATTTCATCAGCGTGAAGGAAGACTTCACGATCTCGCCGAGCGACGCGCTGATCCTTTTGAGCGCGGGGATCTATGCGGTGTACATTCTCGCGGTGGATTACTATGTCCGCTTCTGTCCGCCGACGGAGCTCAACTGCGCGCAGTTCATCGTGGCGTCCGTCGTCTGTCTCATCGGCATGTTCGCCGTGGAGGAGCCGACGCTCGCCGAGCTTCGCGACAACATCATCCCGATTTTGTATCTCGGCATCTTCTCGAGCGCAATCGCCTATACGCTCCAGTTTGCCGCGCAGCGCGACGGCAACCCCGTCGCCGTGACGCTCCTTTTGAGCATGGAGTCGGTATTCAGCGTGCTGGGCGCGGCGGTGCTGCTGCACGAGTTCCTGTCCGGACGCGAGCTTTTCGGCTGCGGCATCATGCTCTGCGCCGTTATCCTCGTCCAGCTTCCGGAGGGCTTCTGGAAGCGGAAGATAAAAACGAATAACGAGTAACAAACATCCCCGCTCCGGTAAAGCACCGAAGCGGGGATTTCTTTCGCATTCAAAGTCCTTACGAATCTGCGGGCTTCTCGGAAGTCAAAAGATCGATATCCGCCCAACCGGCGAAGCCGTCGCCCTTGATGAGGATCATATACGTCCCCTCCCGCGCCAGCGCGGTCACTTCCGTGCCGTCCTTCAGCAGCCGCGAGACCTCTTCCCGCGCCAGATCGTTCGTGATATAGATCCCGGCGCCGGCGGTGGATTTGACATAGTACGTCTCATAGGCGGGCAGCCAGCCGTGCGGAGGACTTTCCACATCCGGAAAGTCCGCGAGATCCTTATGGCCGGGGCAGTAAAGCGCCGTCGGCGCGTCCTCAAGCATGGAGGCGGTGGCCCAGCCGACGCGCCCATCATTTACAATGATCAGCGCCGATTCCCCCTGCCGGGCAATGACGCGCACCTCCGTGGCGTCCAGCACCTGATCGAAGTGCTGCGTCCGGTTCACGTCGCTGGAGAGAAAAATCGCGTACCCGCCGGAGGATTTTACATACTGTACCTCGTATTCGGGAAGGTATTCTTCCGGCCGCTCCACATAGCCGAATCCGTCCAGATCGGCGGCGTTCGGCGTAGGCTTCGGCTCCGGCGTTGCGGTGGGCTCCGGGGTCGGCGTGGGTGTGGGGGCCGGTGCGGAGGCGGGCTCGGCGGTCGGCGCGGGAGCAGGCTCCGGCGCGGCGGCTCCGCAGCCGCACAGCGCAAAAAGGGTTATTGCAAGAAGCAGGGCAAGACACTTTTTCATCGTCATCGATCTCCTCGTACGGAAAAATTTGACGGATTTATTATATTCTTTTCTCCGGAAAGCTGCAATAGCCGCGTATTGCGTTCCGGTTTTCTTCACTGTCAACCACCGGCTTATTGCAGGAGCGGCAGGAACGTGGTATGCTGCAGCCAACCGTAATTTACTGCCGCGCGGGGGCCCTCCGCGCACGAAAGGAGTTTATATGCGTCTCAAACCCATCGCCGTTGACGATTTCTGCGCCGTCCGCTCGCTCGCGAACGTCACATTCTCCCCCGCGGGGACAAGCGCCTGCTTCACCGTGAGCCGGGCGAAAAAGGAAAAGAACGGCTACGAATCGCGCCTGTATCTTCTGAAGGACGGCGCGGTGCGCCCGCTGACCGGCGGCGGAAAAGAATCTTCTTTCTGCTATCTGGACGAAAACAGCGTCCTCTTCGCCGCCGACCGCGAGGGCGAAAAAGAGCCGTCGCTTTCGAGCCGGTATTATAAGATCGCGCTCGACGGCGGCGAGGCCGAGCTTGCCTATACCTTTCCCATCCCCGTTTCGCAGGTGTTCCCGCTGCCGGGCGGCGATCTTCTCGTCACCGGCTCAACGTTCCCCGGCTTTGAAAATCTGTATACGGGCGACAAAAAGCTCGCCAAGGCGTACCTTGCCGAGAGGAAGGAAAACGAGGATTACGAGGTCGTCACGCAGCTTCCGTGGTGGTGGAACGGCGGGACGTACACGCGCGGCGCGTACGAGAGCCTTTTCTACTACGACGCAAAAAAGAAGTCCCTCACCCGCCTGACCGCGGCCGGCCTCTCCGCATCCGACGTGCAGCTCACGGAGGACAGGAAAACTGTTTACTACAGCCTGCTCGATGTCTCCGTCCCCCGCCCGGCGTACTTCGGCGGCGCGGATCTGTACCGCATGGAGCTCGCCTCCCGCCGGGAGGAAGCCGTTGCCAAAAGCCGCCCCGATTTCAATATCGCTGCATACGCTCTCGGGAGATCCTTCCTGCTTCTGCTTGCCGCAGACGGAAAGTACGGCATGAACACCGATGTTGATTTCTATACGCTCGACTACGAAACGCTTGCCGTTTCGCCCTGCGCCGTCTACGGCGAGTCCATCGGCTCGTCCGTCGGCAGCGATATCCGTCACGGCGGCGGACGCACGATGAAGATGGACGGCGACGTGCTGTACTTTATCTCCACGCGCTTCGACAGCGCCGGTCTTTATAAGCTCGAAAACGGCGTCGTCTCCCCAGTCACGGAGCGCGGCGGCTCCGTTGACTGCTTCGACCGCTGCGGCGGGAAAATGCTTCTCTGCGCGCTCTGGGATATGCGCGCGCAGGAGCTTTACGACGAGACCGGAGCGCGCATTACGCACTTAAACGACGCTGCGCTGCGCGGAAAATATGTCGCCCGGCCGGAAGCGCTCACCTTCACGGCGGAAGACCACGAGGTGCACGGCTTTGTTTTGAAGCCGATGAACTTTGAGCCGGGGGAAAAATACCCCGTCATTCTCGATGTCCACGGCGGCCCGAAAACCGTGTACGGCCCGGTGTTTTACCATGAAATGCAGTACTGGGCGGGCAGGGGATACTTCGTCATTTTCTGCAACCCCACGGGCAGCGACGGGCGCGGCGCGTTCATGGACATCCGCGGCAAATACGGCACGGTGGATTTCGACGATCTCATGGCCTTCTGCGACGCGGCGCTCGCCGCTTACCCGGAGATGGACAGCGATAACTTCTTCGAGACCGGCGGCTCCTACGGCGGATTTATGACCAACTGGATCATCGGCCACACCGACCGCTTCCGCGCCTGCGCCAGCCAGCGCTCCATATCAAACTGGACAAGCTTTTACGGCGTATCCGATATCGGCCCCGACTTCTCCGAGGATCAGTGCGGCGCGTCCCTCTGGCCGGACGCGGAGAAGTTCTGGCAGCACAGCCCGATGAAATACGCCGATAAAGTCAAAACGCCCACGCTCTTCATCCACTCGCTGGAGGATTACCGCTGCCCCGTCGATCAGGGGTATCAGATGTACTCCGCGCTCGCGGCGCACGGCGTGGAGAGCCGCCTTGTTCTCTTCCGCGGTGAGAACCACGAGCTTTCCCGCAGCGGCAAGCCGAAGCACCGGCTCCGCCGTCTGAACGAGATCACCGGCTGGTTTGACGCCCATCGGGGATAATGCCCTCTCCGCAGCGGAGAGGCTGCCCCTATGAGGGGTTTCCGATAACTTGCTTGCCTCCCCTGACAGGGGCGGTGGATTTTGCCGCAGGCAAAAGACGGAGGGGGTTCCCTTTTAGACGGGCGGGGCAGAGCCCCGCCCCTACAAGAATATCTAAATTGTGCCCGTAGGGGCGGGGCTCTGCTCCGCCCAAAGTACAAGAAGCGAAAAAAGCCGATGACTCAAACGAGCCATCGGCTTTTCGTATGGATGGGAAAGTGTTACTTTTTCTTTCTCCGCCGGAAGGCGATACCGGCGCCGATACCGACAGCCACACCGGCCAGACCGACCGGGAGGAGTATCCGCCACACGCTGCCCGTCGAAGCCGGTTCGGTCGGCTCGGCAGCGGGTTCCGCGGTGGGTTCGGGCGTGGCGGCGAGGGCAGGGGAGGGGTTTGCCTTAGCCTCCGCAATGGGGATCGCTTCCGTCTCGGTGCAGCCGCAGACCGCGCAGACGCGCTCCTGCTCGCCTTCCTCGCTTTCCGTCGGCTCCTGCGTGACGGTCCAGTCTCCAAAGGTATGCGCGCCGGTTTCCGTGAGGAGCTTGCCGCAGCGGGAATATTTCTGCGTGTGCTCCGTCTCGGTGACGGTCCATTCCGGCACGCAGCCGTCTATATGGTTCGAGCGGTCGATATCGCCGTATCTCTCGCCGCAGACCTCACACTTTGACCGCCGGAGGCAGGTCGGCGTGCCGCCGGTATGTCCCGTGGCAGGGATCACCGTGCCGGTGCTCAGCAGAGCATCGCAGTCCTTGCAGTATGTATCGCCGGTATAGCCGTCCTGCGCGCAGGTCGCTTCCACCGCGCCGCGGATCTCTTCGTTGCCGGTGTGGTTGTTGGGGTCAAAATTGCCCCACTCGTATACATACGTCTCCGTTCCCTTGTAGTAGCAGGTGCCGCAGTTCTTGTAGTACACAGGCTTAGAGACGCAGGTGGCCGGAGACGCAAGGTACATATTGCCCAGCCCGAACCAATGGTCAGACACTGCGTCTTTTCCGTTCTCGCAATAGTAGCAGGCGTGCCAGTGGCTATTCTCGTCGTACCCGTACTTCCATGGGGGACCAAAATGATGCTCAGAATGGTAGTACTCTCCGCCGCAAACGTCGCATGCGCCCGTCATGCCGCAGTGCGCAGTGCTGCTGTTGCAGTTTCCCGTTTCTGTCTCGCCGCAGCCATCGCGCCGACAGGTGCGGGTGTGGGTGTTGTCGCCGTTGGACGTCCATGCAGTCCAGTCATGGCCGAGTATGCCATATTTAGCGCCGCACAGCTTGCAGGTTTTGCCTGTGGTGCAGGTGGGCGTTTCGGTGCCGCCAGTATGTTTAAATATACCACCATTATCAGTAGAACCGCCCGAGCACTGCTGTTCATTCCCGCAAGTTATACATTTAATAGTTGCCCAATGGAGCACTGGGTCAGGCGTACTGCTGATAGGGGTGGGAATGAACCCTATGACCTGGAAATTTTTAAACGCTCCGCATCCGTTGCACCAGGTATTAATCACCGTCGATGACGTATCGTCCGCCGCCGCCGACGGCGTCATCCCCGGCAGAAGATTCAGCAGCAGCACGGCGGTAAGGATCGCGATCCAGAATTTCTTCTTCATCCTCATACCCTCCTTGAAATAATATATTTCTCTCCGCTCTGGCATACACACCAAAAGTATAACATGCCGCGGAGAGAAACGCAACAGCAAAAAACAGCCGTCCCATGAAGGGACGACTGTTTTTTACTGGTGCGCGAGGGGGGACTTGCCTGCCGTGCGCGGCGGCGGGTCGCGGCTCTGGAGCGCCCCCGGCGCTCCATTCACTCCCGCTCCCGTTCAAGTCCCGGGGATCAAAAAGAAAAATGACCGCCCGTAGGCGGTCATTTCCTTTTTGGTGCGCGAGGGGGGACTTGAACCCCCACGTCCGGAGTGGACACTAGAACCTGAATCCGCAGAGGTCTTCGACCTCTGCTATGGGTTCTGCTTCCCGCTCCGTTGCTGTCGATTTTGGCAACCCCGGTTAGATTTTCCCAATACCGCATTAGATTGCGGTATTTTTGTTATCTACATACTTATTATAGCATCAGATTTTGCAGAAGGGAAGGAGTTTTTCTTTAAAAACAAGCAAGTTTGAAGCAACTTTATAGAAACAAGAAAGCAACTATATAGCATCCTCTTACCGGCTTTATAGCAACAGTTAGGATGGAGAGAACGCCTGCGTGCTTTAACGGTTATTCTTCTGGCAACAGGTTATTTAAGCGCTTTATATACTCTTTATACGCATCAATCGCTTTATCATCGCCAAGGATTTTCGCGTCATCAAGCGACAATAAACCGGCAAAGAATTGAAAGGCTACATCAGCAAATCGAGTTTTGGCATATATATCAATAGTTCCTTTTATGTTGTGGTAGTATGACGCGTCTGGGGGCATTATTTTTTGTGCTTTATCAAAATCTTTTTCCTTTACACTAATGTGTAATGTGTAGTATTCCTCTGGGTGATCCGCTTTCGCTTGCCTATTATTTTTCATATAGCGAACATACTCTGCCCTACCATCACGTCGCTGGTCGTATAATATTCTAATGCTTTTAGTGAGGCTTATGTCGCAGTTAAAAAGATGATTATCTTTTATGGCAACAAGAGAATACACGCCGTTTTGTAAAAATAATTCATAAGGAGAAATTATCAGTTTTTTAAAGGCGAAATTGGGCTTGTGTGTAAGGAGATCTATTCCAATGGCCTCGGGGTATTCACAGGATATTTTAAGGTTATGTTTAATCGCATCAGTTATCTTTTCGATTTTTGCTAAAACATCACCGCCTGTTCTATGGCGATGGAAAGTCTTTATATCATCTTCGTTTATAAGTCTTTCGGCCTGTTCGACACTTCCCAAAGTTGAAATCTTGTGGATCAGCGTTTTCACTTCGTCTTCGCTAAGAAAATTGGCATTGTTGATGCTCTCACGAATTAGCACCAACTCATCATAAGAAAAGTATCTATTTGTATAATACCATTTTTTGCTACCCTTTTTTCCGGTTATCGCCATTCCAAATCTTTCGCGCAGGGTATCGAAATCCCGGTATAGAGTAGTTTTGTCGGCACTTATTCCATTGCGACGCAAGTCTTCTTGTAGCGCACTTATCGTAAATCCGGTTTCCTCGTCGCTTGTCTTGATATAGTCTCTTACTCTTAATAAACGCTCTTTATCATATGCTGACATCTGTAATCCCCCTGTCAAGCCGTATTGTAGCAAAGATGTAGCATATATACAATATCTTTAGAGCATTTTTGCGAAAAATAATCTAAACTTATAGAATGCACACTATATGTTTGACGGCAAATGGGCTGACAGATCACTATGCGAATGTTATCATTGTATCGTAAAGAACGAGAGCGAAAAACGCTCAAACCAAAAATTAGAGTGGTGCTCGTAAAAAACCAGAAAGAAAGACTTAAAAATGGCTATTAAAATTGATGAAATGCGTAAGACCCTTGTTATTACTGCCGGGTTTAAAAAGAAAGCATCTGTTTTTAACAGCGAAGAATACACACTTCTTCGTCAGGCAAAAAACGAAAATCCGGGGTTTAAGGTTGAAGTCTGGAAAGCCAAAAGAAAAAATTCTCCAAAACTGACCCTTGATTTTATGCGTCGATACATTGATGATCTTCCGGATACCGAAAAGAAAGTCAACCATAAAAAGGCATTTAATGAAATGTCGGGAAAACTGAAAGATGCGGAACATCGAACCCGCTACTGCGACATTACTTCGTGGTTCGTCAAAACCTTCCCTACATATAAAGACTATTCGCCTATTGATGCCATTGTAGCTCGCGCAAGAAAAAAGGCGGAGCCAACGGCACCCGCCTCGCAGGTTTAATTAAAAAATAAAAATTAAGGAGAAATACTGATTATGAAGAACTTTATGAGAATTGATGCGAAAAAGCGCCAGATTATTATGGATAAGACGTTTTATAATAGAAGTCTGTATTTTGGCACGGAAGAATACAATCGTCTCCAAATGGCTCGCAAGGACTATCCCGGCTTCACTCCTGTTCGCAGAGAGATCCGGAAGCCGGATCATCCTATTGACCGCCATAAAGGTCTTACCTATGTGTATATGGAAAACTATATCCGCAAGTGCGAACCCGCAGAAACCCGTGAAGAGATCCTGTCGGCGTTTGAGCGGATGAAGGATATTGCAAAAGCCCACGCCCCCGGAACAAGTTATAACCATATTAAGAAATGGTTTCTTGAAAGATATACGGAAGTAAGCTCGTTTGAGATAAAAGAAAACTGCGAAGAAGAAATATTCGAGCCGGACACTGTGGCTTAAATACTGCGATCCAAAAGGAAAGGGAAGAAAAATGAATAGCATTTTTGAAGCAGAGGAGATGTTTTTCTCCTCTGTTTTTTTGCCGTCGTCGCTACCGTCTCGCAGAACGCGATCGCCTTTATGAGATTTTTTTGAGCACCTAATTACTGAAAAAGTGATATATGGGGCAAAAATCACGTAATACACCCCCGGTGTTCAGGGACGGATCAATTCACACTTTTTTCGCCATAGGCAAAAGCGCGTATATCCACGGCAAAACTTTGGACAAACTGGTTTAATTCATTCTGTGCCTTTTTCAGTAATAAATGAAAGTAATCCATAAGGAGTGATTTTAGATGTAGCAGATAAATAATGGCTTCAAGCCGTGCTATTACATAGACGATGACGGAACAGTCATCAACGCCGACACGGGACGCACGCTGAAAAAAGCGTCATCCTACAACTTAACCGCGGTGGACGGAACGCGCAGAAAAATAGGCGCGTGGGAATTATATGCGCTTGTATTTGGCGCGGACGCGTTCATTCGTCTTATTCCGTCCGTTGAAGGAGAGACGTTCAAGGTTCTCCCCCTTAACAGGAAGTTTGCGGTCAGCAATTATGGACGGGTATTTTCTGCCTGTGAGGCAAAACTGCGCGAGTTAAAACCGTAGTTGAACTATGAGGGCGGATACTATCGCGTCAGCATTAAACCCACGGGCGGAAAACAAAAATACTATCTTATACACGAATTGGTTGGAGAACTCTTCTTGGAAAAGCCCCGCGATAAAGAGGGGGGCGTAAAAGATGACCTTGTGGTTCATCATAAAAACTTCAAGCACGGGATCAACGACAATACCAGCGAAAACCTTGTGTGGCTGACAAAGGCGGAACACGCCCAAATACATAAAAGAGAGGAAAAGATAGAGTGATGGAGAAAATCATTTATACCAAATGGATCGCATAGGAACTCGTGAACCACGGTTTCCGGATCAAACGCATACAACAGAACCTGAAAGACCCAACGCTTCTGTGCTGGGTCTTTGAAGAAAGCGACGCCTTTAAAAAGGCATTTACCGAAATATCATAGAATTAAAAACGGAGGTCAAATGACAAATGACATATGAATACGCGCCCGCTCTCATACACGCGGGGAAAAAGAATAGAGATATGAAAGACGTATATCCAGGAGAGGGAAGGAAAAATATGGGAAACGCTGTGCGAACTCATCTGTTGGAGCAGAAGATCGCAGAAGGCTGTGGGCAAAACTTCACCGCCTATAAGGTTATGATGTTTCTGTCCGGAAACGCAGAAGGATTTTATGTGTCTGAGGGGAGCATCTGTAATCGGTGCTGTATTAGCGAGCGATCCTATTTTCGCGCAAAAGAGTTTTTGTAGAAAAAGGGGTGGATAACCTGTGTTCCCTACAAAGCGATTATAGTGAACTTTGACAGGATCTATGGAGATGACAATGTGTCAGGTGCCAACCTGTCCTGACAGTTTGTCCGCAAAGTGTCAGGTATAATAATATAAGTTAATAAGATAAATATAATAGGCGAGTATTATTTGCTTGCGCAAACAACACCCGCCATCACATTTTTGATAAAGGAGTAATTTTAATGAGAAAGAAAACTCTCGCGGAAAATATCTATAACAAATGGGTGAAGCAGGAATGGGCATAGCCCTTCCTTGCTTCTGGAATATACGCCATCGTGCTGGATAATCGAAAGATTATTTACGTCGGCAAAGCGCAGAATATATTGAAGAGAATGAGCCAGCACAGAGCCGGAATAATGGCACCGGCAGGGAAAGAACATAAATACGGCGTCCTTCATGACCTTGAAAAAATGGGGCATAAACTTCGCTTCGTTGTTCTTGAGCGCGAGACGAGCGGATCAGCGGACGCCCTTGGAGAGATGGAAGGGCGCTATATTCGGAAAAACTTATCTCCGTGCCTTCTCAATACATAGATCCCGCACGAAGATAATTGGTGTGAATGGGATGTTAATCCAAAAGCGGGAGAAATAACGGCGGAGGAATTGCTTAATGAAATACAACGATAATACGCCGGAGTATACGCGCTTTCTATATTTAACCGAAAAAGACCCCTATGCGATCCTTCGCGGTTTTCGTGAGCAATACCGGAATGAAGGGGAGCGCGATAAGTAGATACTGGGGAGAATTGAGAAGGAGATTGAAAAAATTCTCGCTCCTCTTGGAAAAGAGAAATTGTTTTGACCCGTCCGTGCGCGGAAGTCGCCTCCGTGCCTCGCAGAGGGTTTACGATTTTGAGGACGTTTTTGGATTTTTTAATGCGAAAAATGAAAAGTAAGGAAAAATGTATTTTTCCCGAAAAGGCTGATGATATAGAAAAGGGACGCGTAGTGCGTCCCTTTTTTGCTTAATAGGGTGGTATCAGTTGTCCAACTGGTTTTACGCAAATGCAAATATTATTCTCCAAAGTTGCCGAAGAATTTGAGACATAGACCGACAAGAAAACAGATCGTTCCGCCGATCGTAATAAACTTAAAATCTTCAAAAGAACTGGAACCTATCATAAACATACTTATGACATCGCAGACTATACCCAATATAATTAAAACTGTCCCCAAAGATTTTGAACTTCCTGCCATAGTTTTGCTACTATCTTCTACTTCTTTTTTGGGAGTTTGTTCATCGGGTTTGAGAATAACTTTTTGCGTAGGAGAAAAGAATGCACTATCGAGAATAGTATTCAAATCATCATTTACCTGATTTGGTGAAGTGCTTTCTCCACATTTAGGACAAAAAGAAGCCCCATCAGGCATTTCTGTTCCGCATTTAGAGCAATACATTTTATTCACCTTAAAGGCTTTTAAATCCCAACATTTTTTTGACAAAACCCGGCTTTACCATAGCATTCATCATTTGAGGACCGGGGGTAGCAAAAACACAGTTTCCGTCGGCTTCAACATCTGTTATAACTGCTCCAAATCGTGTTGCTTTTGTCTGTCCAAACATATTTCTGTTGGAAGCAATTATTTCGACATATATTTTGCCTTCTTGCCCTTCTTCATAGACCTCAAAGTCGCTGAAGGTTGCACCTGTAAGATATTGCGGAGTGGCACGTAGAAAACGGCAGACGGCATCATAGATACATTCCCTTTTCGATTTTACGATGACTTCAGGGGAAGCGGAAGCTGTGGCAGAAACTTCACCAACCTTGTTTCCGCATTTCGGGCAAAAGATTGCGTTGTCGTCGAGTTGTGCTCCGCATTTGACACAAAACATACATATCTCTCCTTAACTATAATTTGTAGTTAAAAAACTACTACACTATTATAATATACTAAAACTACAAAAGTCAATGTATTATTTGCCTTATAGAGGTGATTATATGGCAAAAGATATAACGATAACGAAGAAGAACAATAAAAGGGGAGAGGACGGATATAAAATCGTCTCTGTCCGGATGAAGGATGAGACAATAGAACGGCTGGATAAACTGTCTGCCGAAACAAATCGATCCCGAAACGAACTGATCAATTTTCTCGTATTATCGGCGCTGGATATTGTTAAAATCGAAGAGTGATTTTTGATACAATCTCACAAGTAGCAAAAGAGCAGGTTCAACCGAACCTGCTCAATTTTTTTATCTTCAAAAAGAGTTGCCCAATAGAAGCGTAAAGTTGCTTCCGTTTTGCTTGAAAGTTGCTTCCTGCTTAATTAAAAGCGGTGTGAGAATTGCTTCCGGCTCGCTTGCTGAATGTATCAAGCGGGTTATACATCTTATAATTCAGGTGGAGATCCTGACTATATAGATTGACATAGTGGCGGGACATTTCCATCGTAGAATGTCCCATCAAAGCTTGAAGTTGAACCATCCCGCCACCGTTGAGGACAAAGGCTTTGGCAAAGTAGTGCCGGAACAGATGGATAGAACTTTTTGAAACGCCCCGCTCGGCATTGTAATCCTTGATAACGCACCGAAGAGTTTGGACGGAGAGTTGCTTCCCGCTGAAAGAGGCGAAGAGAAAATCGTCCGGCATTGCCTCCCACGTTTGGAGATATTCGAGCAGAACATCCTTCAGCGATCCGGAGAGGGGGACAAACTGTTGCCTCCGGTTTTTCACTTTCGCAAGGAAGATCGTCATCTTCTCAAAATCAATATCTTTGACGCGCAGATTGACAACGGTGCTGGCGCGGTTTCCCGTAGCGACAAAGTAGTTGACCAGCGCCCAATTTCTCCATTCCACCCACCTATTGGTTTTCGGCTTTTGAAGAAGTCTCGCGATCTCGGCGTCGGTATACGGCTCTTTGACCGTGTCGTCTTCCTTCATCAACTTGACGGGGAAAAGCTCCATATACTCCCGCTCTGCGCAGAACTTGAAGAAGACCCGCAGACCGCGGATACGGGTATTGAGAGAGGTAGTCTTCTTCCCGGCGTCAACTTGCTTGATGAGGAAATCTTCAAATACTTCGCGGGTGATCTCGTCCGCATACCGGATGCCCTCCAGATGGGCGAAGAAGTATTCAAGGTCTTCCTGATAATACTGAATTGTCCGCGGGCTGAGGTTTTTGATCCGGCAATGATTGAGGAAAACGGTCTCGGCTTCTTCCAGCGGAAGACGCTTCGTAAGCCTCGGATTTTTAATACTTGTGCGATGCCCCATAATAGATTTTTCCTCCCTAAACAATCTAGCTACTGTAGGGTAGACAAAATCTAGAGCAAATCGCACCGAAAAAGGCATAATAAAAACCCCGAAACCGTTGAGGCTTCGGGGTTTTGGTGCGCGAGGGGGGACTTGAACCCCCACGTCCGGAGTGGACACTAGAACCTGAATCTAGCGAGTCTACCAATTCCACCACTCGCGCATGCTGTCAGCTTGCCTATAATAGCATTTACGCTCAGAATTGTCAACAGAAAAATTTCCTGTTCCGTCATTTTTCTCCCGCCGGGGAAAGCCTTGTTTCCGCGCACAGAATATGGTAAAATCTTTCCAAAGAGGTGTTGCATCATGCATATGACCGATCTCATTGAAAAGAAAAAACAGGGTCAGACTCTCACGCAGGAGGAACTGCATTTTATCGTCCACGGCTACACGGCAGGGGATATCCCGGATTACCAGATGTCCGCGCTGATGATGGCGATCTATTTCCGCGGCATGACGCCGGAGGAAACGGCGCAGCTCACCATAGAAATGGAGCACTCCGGCGACGTGGTCGATCTCTCGCCGCTCGGCGAGCACACTGCCGACAAGCACTCGACCGGCGGCGTCGGCGACAAGACCTCACTCGTCCTGTGCCCGATGGTGGCGGCGTGCGGCGGCAAAATGGCGAAAATGTCCGGCCGCGGCCTTGGACACACTGGCGGCACGATCGACAAGCTCGAATCCTTCCCCGGCTTTTCCACCGCCATGACGCCCGAAAAATTCCTCGAAAACGCCGAGAACGTCGGTTTTGTGATTGCCGGGCAGACGGCGAATCTCGCCCCGGCGGATAAGAAAATGTACGCGCTGCGCGACGTGACCGCGACGGTGGACTCCATCCCGCTGATCGTTTCGAGCATCATGGCCAAGAAGCTCGCCTCCGGCGCGCGCACCATCGTGCTGGACGTAAAGACCGGCTCCGGCGCGTTCATGGAAACGGAGGAATCCGCCTTTGAGCTCGCGCGGCAGATGGTGAGCGTCGGCAAGCACGCCGGGCGCAACATGGCCGCCGTCGTGACCGATATGGATCAGCCGCTCGGCTTCGCCGTCGGCAACGCACTGGAGGTCAAGGAAGCGATCTCCGTCCTGCGCGGCGCGGATGTGCCGGATCTGCGCGAGCTGTGCCTCGTGCTCGGCACGAACATCCTCGTCCGCAGCGGTCTCGCCGAAACGGAAGAGGAAGCCCGCGCGCGGCTGGAAAAGTCCATCGAGAGCGGCGCGGCGCTCGACAAGCTCGCGGCCATGGTCCGCGCGCAGGGCGGCGACCCCGCCGCCGTATACGACACGTCCCTGCTGCCGCAGGCCCCGGTCGTGCGCACGGTCAAGGCCCCGCGGAATGGCTACATCGCCGCGATGGAAGCGAAGGACATCGGCCTTGTCTCCATGCATCTCGGCGGCGGCCGCGCTACGAAGGAGGATGTGATCGACCTTTCCGTCGGCGTCGTGCTCGCGGCGAAGGACGGCGCATATCTCCACGCGGGCGACACGCTCGCCGCCATCCACGCCAAAACCGAAGCGGACGCCGCCGCGGCGGAGGAAGAGCTTTTGAAGTGCTACACCTTCTCCGACGAAGCGCCCGTCCGTCCGCCGTTCATCCGCGGCGTTGTGACCTGATTCTGTTATTATTTAAAATAGGAGTGACCCAATGAGAAACGAGTATCCCCTGTATCTGAACGGCGCATGGACGCCGCAGACCGACGGCTGCGTGCGCGAGGACATCGAGCCCGCGACGGGCAAGCCCCTCTTCGCGGTGCACCGCGCCGGCCCTGCCGATGTGGAGACCGCGCTTGCGAGCGCCGCGGCGGCGTTCCCCGGCTGGGCCGCGGCGATGGCGGACGTGCGCGAGCGCGTGCTGCTGCGCGCCGCGGACGTTATGGAGAGCCGCGCGGAGGAATTTCTGGAGCTGCTCGTCCGCGAAGGCGGCAAGGCGCAGTCCATCGCGCGCGGCGAATTTGCCGGCAGCGTGAATCTCTTCCGCGTCGCGGCGGGCGAATGCCGCCGCCACACGACGGAGATGTACCCGGCGGGCAAGCCGGGGCAGATGTCTCTGGCTGTGCGTCATCCGCTCGGCGTCATTCTGGGAATACTCCCGTTCAACTATCCGCTGATCCTCTCGGTGAAAAAGCTGGCGTTCGCGCTGGCCGCGGGCAACAGCTTCATTCTCAAGCCGTCGCCGCACACCCCGGCGGTGTGCCTGCTGCTCGGCGAGGTGCTGCACGAGGCCGGTCTCCCGGCGGGCGTGCTCAACGTTGTCCCGGTCGCGGACGAGAGCCTTTCCGCGGTGCTCGCGCAGGATAAGCGCGTGCGCATGGTGTCGTTCACCGGCGGCGGAAACGCCGGACGGAAGATCGCCATGGCTGCGGCGCAGGACTTCAAGCGCACGGCGATGGAGCTTGGCGGCAAAAACCCGCTGCTCGTGCTGCGCGACTACGATCTCGACGAGGCCGTGAAGACCGCGGGACTCGGCGCGTTCAGCAACCAGGGGCAGCTCTGCATGGCGACATCGCGCATCCTTGTGGAAGAGCCGCTGTACGAAGCGTTCTGCGAAAAGCTGCGCGACTACGCGCTCTCGCTCAAGGTCGGCGACCCGACCGACCCGGACGTGTTTATCGGCCCGCTGATCGACGAGCGCCACTGCGATTTTGTCCGGTCGCAGGTGGACGATGCCGTATCGAAGGGCGCAAAGCTCCTCTGCGGCGGCACGCACGAAGGGCCGTTCTTCCGCCCGACGGTGCTCTGCAACGTGGACGAGAGCATGCGCATCTTCTATGAGGAGAGCTTCGCGCCGGTCACGAGCGTGATTCCCGTGAAGGATGCCGACGAAGCGCTCGCCAAGTGCAACGACAACCTGTTCGGTCTCTCCGCCGCGGTGCTCACGCACGATCTCGACCGCGCCATGGAGCTCGGCATGAAGATCGAGGCGGGCATGGTGCACATCAACGATCTCACGTACCTCAGCTCCACGACCGCCCCCTGCGGCGGCTGGAAGGAGAGCGGCGTCGGACGCGAGGGCGGTCAGTTCTCCATGGACGACTATACCGAGCTCAAATGGCTCACATTCCAGAGCAACCGCCCGTGGTAAAAGAATAAGCGACAGAAAACCGCCCTTTCCGGAATATCCCCGGAAAGGGCGGTTGAGCTTGTCGAGAAAGCCTCGCAGAGTTTGCGCCCGCAGGCGCAAATAGAGTGATAATCATTTTCTCCGGCGACATGTGCGTCGGAGAAAATGCTTTAAAATTATGAAAACTATATTATGTAAATAAAATTACGTCAACTCATCAAGCGCCGTCCGCATATTTTCCTCGGAATACTCCACGTTTGCCGACCACAGCCGCGCAAGCTCCACGCGCTCTCCAAAGCTGACCGTGCCGTTTTCCGTCCGCACGGCTGCGCCGAGCGCGTAGAGCATGGCGGTGCTCAAAACGGCAAACGCCGCGCGCGCCGGCAGAGCGCGCCCCTCGTCCGCAAGCAGGTGCCGCAGCAGGAAATAGACGAGCAGCTGCTCATATTCCGTCTCCCACGCGGCGGAAACGGCGTGGAACCCGGCAAAATCGACCGGCTTCGCCAGCTTTGCGAGCGCTTCCGTCCATCCCGGCTCCAGCGGTTCGAGAGAAGCGAAAAACGCCGCCCACGCGCGCGCCGTCCGCCGGGGCAGGGAAGCGCCGGCGAGCGTGAGAATTTTTCGCATCCGTCCGCCGAGAGTGAGCCGCCGGTCCTGCGCGGCGTCCAGCAGCTTCTGCCGGAAGAGCAGCAGCTCCACGGTCTCGCGCGGCGGCGCTTTCGATACCGCGCCGCGAAGCGTCACCTTTTCTGTCTGGGAAAGCAGCAGCCGCGCCGCCTCCTCGCAGCAGAGCCCCAGCCCGATCTCCGTCCGCCCGGGCAGAAACACCCGGTAGCGCGGATGATCGCGGCAGATATTGCAGAGCGCGCCCTCGCCAAGCGTGCGCTGCAATTCGCAGAGATTATCGTCCCGGAGCATGGCGCACCGCCCCGCCGCGTCCAGCCGGAAGTGCGGCGGCTCGCCCGGCTCGACGGCCGCGCGCACGCGCTCGCCGAAGGCTCCGGGCAGCGCGGCGTACCGTTCCGCGCTCTTCCCGTCAATGTCGATCTCCCAGCCGATGCAGCAGTTGTGGCGGCACGCGCCCGCCGTGCAGCGAAACGCCTCATAATACGCGGGATACATTTCCGTCATGCCGGTCTCCTCCTTGCATTTACCGGAGAAGTATACCACAAAATGCCTTGCTCCGCTACCCCGTATGTGATACAATATATAGTATTCAAAAGGAGCGTCACTGTGGAAGTATTGTATCTGGACAACAAGATCATCGTGTGCGTGAAGCCCGCGGGCGTCCTCTCCACGGACGAGCCGGGCGGCATGCCGTCTCTTCTGCGCGCCGCGCTCGGGGACGATACCGCCCGGGTCTACACCGTGCACCGGCTGGACGCCGCCGTTTCCGGCGTAATGGTCTACGCCCGCACGCGCCACGCCGCCGCCGATCTTGGCCGCGCGATCGAGCGCGGCGATGTGCGCAAGGAATATCTCGCCGTCGCCTGCGGCGCGCTGCCGGAGCAGCGCGGCGAGCTGCGCGATCTGCTGCGGCGCGACCGGAGACTGCGCAAAACGTTTCTCGCCGAAGCGCCGGGGAAGGACGTGCGCGAAGCGCGCCTTGCCTATGAAGTGCTCGCCTCTCGCGCCGGGCTCTCGCTCTGCCGCATCCGGCTGTACACGGGCCGCGCGCACCAGATCCGCTGTCAGCTTGCCGCGCGCGGCGCGCCGCTCTGGGGCGACGCAAAATACGGCGGCAGCGGGGAAGGGGATATCGCGCTTTTTTCCTGCGCTCTCGCCTTTCCGCACCCGCTCACCGGCGAGATGCTGACGTTTGAAAAAAAGCCGCCCGCGGCGTACCCGTGGACGGAATTTCCCGGGGAAGTATTATAAATGGAAACGAAACTCACAACGCTCTGCTATATGGAGCGCGGCGGCGAGTATCTGATGCTCCACCGCACGAAAAAGAAAAACGACGAGAACCGCGTTAAATGGATCGGCGTCGGCGGCAAGTTCGAGCCGGGGGAGAGTCCGGAGGACTGTCTCCGCCGCGAGGTGCGCGAGGAAACGGGGCTCACGCTCACACGCTGGCGCTATCGCGGCCTTGTGACGTTCGTCTCGGACGTGTGGCCGTGCGAATATATGCACCTGTTCACCGCGGACGCGTGGACGGGCGAGCAGCGCCCCTGCGACGAGGGCGAGCTTGCCTGGATCGGCAAGGACGAGCTGCTCACAAAAAAGCTCTGGGCGGGCGACAGAATTTTTCTTCACCTGCTCGCGGAGGATGCGCCGTTTTTCTCGCTCAAGCTCGTCTACCGCGGCGAAGAGCTGACCGCCGCCGAGCTGGACGGCAAGCCGCTCGCCCTCGGATAAAAAGGGCGGAGTGCCAAATGCACCCCGTATGGGCGGGGCTCTGCTCCGCCCATACAGGAGCACCCAATATACCCCGACGGGCGCGGGATCGCTCCGCCCAAAGCAAGACCGCGGAAAACCTGCCCATTCCGCGCTCTCCGCATATCGCGGATTTCGCCCCTCTGTCAAAAACGCCCGGCGCCGGTGGAAAACATCGGCGCCGGGCGTTTTTCACGTCTTACACCTCCGGCTGCTTTCCGCACAGCCACCCGCCGCAGTATTAGGCGAACCGGCGCGGCACGGCGGGCAGCTCATAGCCTTTGCTGCACCGCGCCTCCCGGCGCCCGTCCTACTGTTTGAAAATATTTTCACCCTTCGACACATTTCATGCCTCCTTCTTATTTATAATATAGTAAATTGACTGCGGCAAAAAATGCCGGAATGGCCTGACTGCCAGTTTGACTGCCCGGAAATACTGGAATACATGCCAGTAATATATACACGTGTAAAGAAACTTACAGCTGTTAAGAAGTAACAAAAAATTTAACCGGAGTAATGATTAAAAAATCGGGTGAAAGTCTTGCTTTTTTCACTTTCCCTATGCTATACTGACGCTGCATAGTGAAAAACTGCCCATATCATAGGGGGGCGAACTCCACGATAAGAATTCGCCGTTTTGTTAGCAAATCGTCCCGTTCTTTGGCAAAACGGGGGCGGATTTGCTGTTTTTCCCCCTCGCCGTAAGTAACCACTTATTTTTGCGATCGCAGAACCTGCATAGGAGTACCCATTTTGGAACAGAGAGAAATTCAACAGACATTCATCCGAAGCGCCATCCGTGTCATTGCCCGAAAGGGCCTTGTAAAGGCAACGACCAAGGCCATTGCCGCCGATGCCGGCCTCAACGAAGCATATATCTATAAATGCTTCAAGGGGAAGGACGAGCTTCTTGCCGAAGCGCTGCATGATTTGGACGAGGGACTCGCCGTGTTTTTGCGCCGGGAGTTTCCGAACGTGCTCGCCGAAACTTCCCCGTGGCGGGATCGCTGCTTCCATCTCTGGGAAAAGACGTGGAAATTCATTCTGGGGGAGCGGGACGACTGCATTTTCTATCTCCGGTATTACAGCTCCGCCGACTTCTACGCTTACGAGCGCGACCGGCAACAGCAATACTACCACACGCTGATCCACCGCGTCGCATACCTTTTCCGCCCCGAGACGGATCTGGATATGCTCATGCATCAGGTGTTTGAAACCATGCTCGCGTTTGCCGCGCACGTCATGGCGGGCGATATGGAAAACAACGACCTTACAACGGAACGGACCTTCGAGCAGATCTACAGCTTTATCGCGCCCCACTTCCGTGCCGAGCTGACAGAGGGAGCGGGAAAGGAAACAGCGGTATTATGAAGAAAAGCTCGATCCGAAAAACGTGGAATGTCATCAGCAGCATTCTGGTGGCGCTCGTGGTGCTGCTGGCGCTGCTTCTCGTCGGCGCAAGGCTCTTCGGTCTGCAGGTGTACACCGTGCTCTCCGGCTCCATGGAGCCGACGTACCACACCGGCTCGCTGATCTATGTGAAAAAGGTGGACCCGTACACCATTCGGGACGGACAGGTCATCACCTTCATGCTCGATGAAAACACCATCGCCACGCACCGCGTCGTCGGCGTCGTGCCGGACGAGGAGGACTCCACCGTCGTCCGCTTCCGCACGAAGGGCGACGCGAACGAAACCGAAGACGGCGGTCTTGTGCATTATAAGAACGTCATCGGCACGCCGGTGTTCACCATCCCGTACCTCGGCTTCGTCGCAAACTACATCCAGCATCCCCCCGGCATGTATGTGGCCATCTCGGCCGGAGCCGTGCTCCTGATGCTGACGTTCCTGCCGGACATCTTCGCCCCGGACAGCAAGGGCGAGACCGTCGGGGAGGACGAAAAAAAACGGGCCAATCCCGCCGCGGGCCGTCACGTCCGCAAAAGATGAGGGCAACGCCGCAAGGCTCCCTATAGAAAGCTTTAATTTAGGAGGTTTTCGCAACATGAAAACGAAAAGCAAAGCTCTGCTCCTGACTCTCTGTGCGGTGTTGCTCGTCGCGGCGTCCGTGCTGGGCACGATGGCGTACCTGACCTCGACTGACACCGTGACCAACACCTTCACCGTCGGCAAGGTCGAGATCAAGCTCGATGAGACCGACGTCACCAACCCGACCGGCCCCCGCGTGACGGCAAACAGCTACAAGCTGATGCCCGGCACTACATACACCAAGGATCCGACCGTCACCGTCAAGGCCGGCAGCGAGGAATCCTACGTCCGCATGAAGGTCACCTTCAACAACGCAAAGAAGATCATCGCCCTCTGCACCGATCCGGAATGGGCGGAAGATGGTCCCACCGGCACGGAGAAAGCCTACCCGCTGATGTATATGGTGAGCTTCATGGAAGCGAACGCCGCCAAGTGGGACGGCATCATTCCCGACAACATGGTCGAGACCGAGAATATGCTTGCTATGCCCAAGTACTTCGTGCATGACAAGACGGCCGACACCCTGACCTACTACTTCTACTACAACGAGACCGTCGGCGCTCCCAATGGCGACGTGAAGATCCCCGTCCTGTTCAACAGCATCACCGTTCCCGATTGGGCTACCGGCGAGCAGCTTGCGAAGCTCGAAGGCTTTGAGATTAACGTTGTTGCCGAAGCCATTCAGGCGGCTGGCTTTGATACCGCCGATCAGGCTTGGGCGGCTTTTGCTGAGCAGCCCTGACACCCCGCGCATAAACCAAAAGGGAAAAGGATAATCGTTATCCATGGAAATAACAGATTTCCCTGTCAATAACGGAAGAAAGGAGGAAGAATGAAAATGAAGCACGTTGCAAACCGTCGCCGCAGTGTGAGCAGCCGCGCGTTTATCGCTCTTCTGGCGCTTGTTCTTGTGATTGGCTGTGTGGCAGGAGGTACCGTCGCCTGGCTCGTTGCCAAGACGGATCCTGTTGTCAACACCTTTACCTACGGCAATATCAACATCGACCTGACCGAGACCACCGGTACGAACTACAAGGTCATCCCCGGCACGGTCATCGAGAAGGACCCGACCGTCACCGTTAAGGCTGGCTCCGAGGCCTGCTACCTGTTCGTCAAGGTCGAGAAGGTAGGTATGTTTACGGGCATGTCTTACGAGATCGCTGACGGCTGGGAGCTGGTGGAAGGACAGACCAACGTTTTCTGCCGCAAAGTCGCTGCTGTGACCGCTGATACTTCTTTTGCGGTCATCAAAGGCAACGAGATCACCGTCAGCGAAACCCTGACCAAGGAGAACATCCCAACGGCGAACCCCACCCTGAAGATCACGGCCTACGCCGTGCAGCAGGAGAACATCGCCGACGCTGCCGCTGCGTGGGAAGCCGCCAACCCGACTACCACGACCCCCTAAGCAATAGCGACCCTTAATTACTTAAAGAAGGAGTACCAAGTACATGAAGAAGAAGATTACCGCGCTGTGCCTCTGCGTCGCCCTTCTGGCGGTCGCCGTTGTGGGCGCCTCTCTTGCTTACTTCACCGATAACGATCAGGCCGACAACACCTTCACCGCCGGCAGCGTGAAGATCCAGCTCATCGAAGAGCAGAGCAACGCGGACCACACCGGCTTCGTTCCCTACGATGGCGACAAGGTCCTGATGCCGATCGTCGGCTCCGCGCAGGGCGAAAAGTACCCCAACGGCCAGCCCAAGGCGGAGAACTACATTGACAAAGTTGTCACCATCCAGAACACCGGCAAATCCGCCGCGTGGATCCGCGCCTACTATGCTGTTCCCTCCGATCTGGATGACGGCTATGAGACCTTCAATGCCGGCGCGAACATCCTGCACGGCAACTTCGGCAATAACGGCGACAAGACCACCTACGAAAATGAGTGGAAGTGGCTGAACAACGGCAAGTGGCAGTACTTTGAGACTGAGATGGGCGGCGTCCGCTACAACGTCTATTTCGCGGACTACTACCAGCCCCTCGCGGCCGGTGAGACCACCGAGCAGTTTATCTGCGGCGTGTATCTGGACAAGCACGTGGATATGAAGGACGGCAAGTACATCGATACTCGCTATCCTGACGCTGACCTCTCCATTCTGGAAGGCACGGTGCATTATCCCGTGTTCGCGGTCGCCGTTCAGGCTGAGGGCTTTGACAACGCTGCCGACGCTATCACCGCTGCCTTCGGCGCCCAGTACAACCCCTGGGGCACTCCCGCCACCAACTGGCAGTAATTCCTAAACATAACAGGTCAGCACTCCTCCGGGAGTGCTGACCAATAAAGGAAGGACATAATTCCATGACTAAGAAAAGATTTGTTGCGATTCTTCTCTGCGTGACGCTCGTGGCCCTCGCTGCCATCGGCGCTACGTTTGCTTATCTGACTTCTACCGACAGTGTGACGAACACCTTCACCGTCGGCAACGTGAAGATCGACCTGATCGAGTCCCGCCTGCACCGCGAGAACGCCGGTATCCCCAACGGCGAAACTTCCGACTCTGAGCTGTGGTCTAATGTAAACAAGGAAGGCACCGGCAACACCAGCAAATACAAGGCTGGCGATACCTTCTACACCGACGCCCAGATCGAGGCCGACGCCGCCGAGTATAAGTGCGAAAACGTCAAGCTTCTCCCCGGTGAGTCCTACCACAAGATGCCCTATGTCAAGAACATCGGCACCGAAGATGCGTACATCCGCATCCGCGTTATGATCCCCGCTGATCTCGACACGGCGATTCTGAACAGCAGCATGTATACCTCCAGCGCCATGCTCAAAAAAGAGTTCACCATGGCGTATGACAACTCCGGCACGGTCGAGCGTGGAAACGTAAAGTACAACGTCTACACCTTCACCCGCATCGATCGTCTGGCTGCTGGCGAGATGACCTATTGGAACGTCTGGGGCACCATTCACATGGATTCCGATACCACCGGCGAAGAGCTTGCCGAGTTCTTCGGCGAAGGCAAGCCTTACGCTAACGGCGTATTCCCGGTGCTGGTCGAGGCTGACGGCATTCAGGCTGACGGCTTTGCTGATGCCGCTGCCGCTTGGAAAGCGTTCGACAAGCAGGCCTAATCTCCCGCCATGATCTTGCCTCCCCTGAAAGGGGAGGCGGCGCGGCGCTGCTTCCAACTGGCAGTAATTCCCCGTAAAGCCTCCCTTGTGTAAAGGGAGGTGGCGCGAAGCGCCGGAGGGATTGTCCGTATCGGCAAGACGAAGGAACAATCCCTCAGTCAGCCGGAACGGCTGACAGCCCCCTTTGCACAAGGGGGCCAATGAAAAAAGCCTCCCTCTGACGAGGGAGGTGGCAAGCCCGAAGGGCTTGACGGAGGGAGAGACATCCCTCCACATACCCAGTCGAATATGGTCTGCACCCCCGTGGGTGCAGACCATAGGAGAGCATCTAAGGCAAATGCAGATGTTCTCCTATGGTCTGAAGAGCCATGAAAAGCGTAAGAAATAATTGCAAATACAGCCTGAGGGGAGTAAAAGCAATGAAGCGAAAATTCTTGATTCTGTCGGTGCTTGCCATCCTGGTCGCCATACTTGCGGCGAACACGCTGGCATACTTCACCGCAGACACCAAGGCGCACAATGTCATCACCAGCGGTGGTGTGGACATTGTGCTCAACGAATGGGCGAACGAGGACCGCACCGAGCCGTTCGAGGATCGCACCGGCGTCATGCCCGGCACGAAAGTGACGAAGATCGTTGAGATCAGCAACACCGGCACCGCCCCGGTCTGGGTACGCGCGCAGGTGCAGCTCGACGTCTACGGCGCCGACGAAGAGCCGCTGCCCCCCGAGTACGTCTCGCTCGACTTCAACGAAACGGACTGGACGTATCTGGACGGATACTACTATTATAACCGCGCTCTCGCCCCCGGCGAGACGACCGTCCCGCTCTTCACCACGGTAACGTTTGCCCCGGAGATGGGCAACGAGTACCAGAACTCCACGGCGTATGTGGAAGTAGAAGTGGGCGCGGTGCAGGCGGACAACAACGGCGCGGACGTGTTCTCCGCCGCCGGCTGGCCGAGCTTTGCTCCGCCGGAGCCGACGCAGGTGCCGGAGCCGACGCAGGTGCCGGAGCCGACACAAGTTCCGACAGCCGTTCCGGGAAATCCTTAAGGAGGTCGTGAAATGAAAAAGAAGCTGTTAGCGCTGTTTCTCTGCTGCGCTCTTTCCTTCGGCCTCGTGACCGCCGCCCTCATCACCCCCGCCGCTGCGGACTCGGAGCTTATGATCTACAGCGAGAATGTCGCTGTGGATACAGTTTCCGTTCCTAAAAATGAAAAGAAGACGCTCGCTGCGGGCGGCCTGTCCGGATACTATCAGTGGCAGATCCAGGTCGGCGGCGACGTCTGGGCGAATATTGCCGGTGCTACCGGCGCGGAGTTGGAAGTTGGCTACGCACTTGTGGCGAACCTGCTGTACGGCGGCACGGCGAACATCCGCTGCCGCGTCACCGGCGCAGCCGAAGAGCCGGTTTACTCCAACACCGTCACGGTGCAGATTACGGACGAAACGCCCGTCTCCGCTCCGGCGCAGGCTCCGAAGGCCCCCACCGTCATCTCCGAGGCCCAGCCGGTAGGCGTGCCGGTCATCATCCCCCCGCAGACCGCCGTGGAAGAGACCCTGGCTCCGGACTCTGCCCCGGCTCCGGACGCCGCCCCGGCAAATGACCTGACGGCGAATGTCGCCCCGGCCACTCTCGCCGACCCCGCCCCGGTAAACGACCCCGCCCCGACCGACGACGGCGGCGAGGAACCCTACACCCAGACTTTCACCATTACCATCAACTATGTTGATAATAAGGATCACCAGGTTGCTGACCCTTGGACGGCGACGGTTATGGCTGGCGGCACCTACCAGAGCGTCGTTAAGAGCCCTGTGGTAGTGGGATATACGGCTGAACAGGCGGAAATCACCGTTGGCGGTGAGAACATTCAGGAGGATCAGAATTTCACGGTTAAATATAAGCCCGCCGTTGTAAAGTTCAGCGTTAAGCATCTTCTCCAGAACGTTTCCAACGATGAATATACGCAGGACGGCGATCCGGAGATCAGGAACGGTAACACCGGAGACGCAGTCGGCGAAACGCTGGAAAAGCATTATCCCGGCTTTTATTCTCTGAAGTATGACGCTACGGTAAAAATCGCCGGTGACGAAAGCACGGTGGTCGAAGTCAAGTATGATCGCTATTATTATCTGATCAACTTCAATCTCGACGGCGGCTATGGCGTGGAACCCATCTATGCCCGCTATGGTGCGCCGATCAATGTAGGAACTCCGGAAAAGCCCGGCTATACATTTACTGGTTGGAGCGAAGAGATTCCGAAAACAATGCCGGTTATTGAGAATCCTCTCAGCTTCAAGGCAAGCTGGAAAAAGGGCACTGCCGGATTTACCGTCGTATTCTGGTATGAGAACGCCAATGACAACGGCTACAGCGTAGCCGGAACGCTCACGCCCGCCAATGTTGCACCCGGTACGCAGAAGAGCAGCGGCGATTATCAGAACCAGAGCTTTGAAGGCCGCGACGATAAGCATTTCACCTACAACACCGACAAGGCCGAAACCGTCACCGTCAAAGGCGACGGCTCTACCGTGCTGAACGTCTACTATACAAGAAATACCTATACGCTGACGTTCAAAGAGGGCGGTGCAAAGGTGCTGAGCTGTGGAAAAGTTGAGCATAAGCACAGTGATTCCTGCTGCAAATATGGCGGAACAGGTTTGGACCATTGGTATCATAGAGATTCATGCTGCAAATTGGGCCTATCCGAGCATACCCACAGCAATAAGTGCTACAAATACTCTGACCTGACCATTACGGCAAAATACGGTGCAGATATCCACAGCAATTTCCCCATCAAAGACGGAAACGAAACCATCTGGTGGAAGGTGCCGGATGGGTGTCAGTCCTTTGTGCCCGGCAACAACCTCGGCACAATCGATACCATGCCGGGCGAAAACATTACGTTTGAAAAAAAAGCCTCCGAATCCGGCGCGAAGATTTACTACTATGTGGAAACGCTGAACGGGGCAGCGGGCGATACCACCCTTAACGGGAAAAACTACAAGCAGTACAAGGTGGTCGATCTTAAATACAGTACGAGCGTAAGCCTGACCTATGCCGAGGAATTTCACCCTATCACCGGCTTCACACAGGGCGATTCCAACCCCTATCTCCCAAAAGACGGGAAAGTCAGAATGGAGCGAAACAACTACCTGTACTATACCCGCAACAGCTACAATCTGTCGTTCTACAACTATAACGCAGTAGTTGATGGCAAGGGCGGGAGCGTACAGTACGAAGCTCCGTTGAGCAGCTATTACTTTAAACCGGATTATCCGGATAAACTTGAAAAGAACGCGTATGTATTCTCCGGTTGGTACACGACGTCTGGTTGCTTTGAGGGTTCCGAGGCAGATCTGAACACGCTGACCATGCCCGCCTCCGATCTGGTGCTCTATGCCAAATGGGTGCCCAAGACCCACACGGTCAAAACGTACCTGACGAAGGATGTTCTGGATAATAACGGCCAAGCGATTCAGACATGGACGGATGTTCCGCATGGCACAGCGTTAACGGATCCCCCGGCGAATCCGGAGCGTGAGCCTTACACCTTCGTTGGCTGGTTCTACATCAGCGATACCGACGAGGAAAAAGCGTTTGACTTCTCCATGCCGGTCAACCGTGACCTGAATCTCTACGCTAAGTGGAGAGCGGACGTTAATGTAGACTACGTTATTCACTACCGGCTTGAGGATGGAACAACCATCGCGGAGGATACCACAGGGTCTGCGCTCGCCGGAACGACCAAGACGTTTGCGGCGAAAACGTTCGGCATGCTGAATGAAGGTTATCAGACAGGCTATTATCCTCTGGAAGGCAGCCACTCCATTCAGATGGACATTGAGGGTACGAACGAGTACACGTTCGTATATGTTGCCAGAGAAAAAGTAAATTACACGGTTCGTTATCTGGAACGGAATACGGAGACTGTTCTCTATGCAGAGAAGTCCGGCGAGACTTCGGACGCTGTGATCACGGAGAAATTCGTGAAGATCAAGGGTTATGCGCCGGATGCGTATCAGAAGCAGTTGGTTCTCTCTGCCGATGATACAAAAAACGTGCTGACCTTCTGGTATACGAAAGATGAGACGCATGCACCGCTGCAGAAAATCCACCTGATCCAGAATCTCACCAACGACGAGTACACCGAGTACCAGAGCAGCACAAACCTCAATGCTACGATCGGAACAGATTATTCCGAAAGCCCGCTGACACTTACAGGGTTCACATATAACGCAGGCAAGAGCACAGCCAGCGGCAAACTTTCGGCGGATGGTCTTGTACTTACGCTCTACTATGACCGCAATGTGTATCCCTATGAATTCCGCTTCCTTGTTCAGGGGACGACGGAAACTAAGGTTGCTGATCCTGTAACCGGCAGCGCCCGCTATCAGGCGCGCGTGACACAGGGGGCGAAAGAAGTCCCCGGCTATACGCTGGTTCTCGGTACAACAAACCCGCAGACGATCGATATCGTTGCCGAAGAAGGCAATACCGCGGTCAACAATGTTAAAATCTTCTATTACGTTGAAGATACTGTTGACATCAAATACGAGGTCGTCGGCCCGACCGGCTGCGGTACGCTGGACAATTATCAGAACAACACGGTCAAGGTGATCGACGGCACGCCGGAAGGCTCCACGCCTACCGCAAGCGCCGGATTCAAGTTCGTCGGCTGGTTCAAGGATGAAGCGTGCACCGAAACGGGAAAAGTGGAAGCAAGATGGATCGGCGCTGACAACAAGCTGACGCCGGGCAAGACCAAGAATTACGGCACGGAAGAGACCCCCGCCATGGGCTACGAGGCCGCGACGTACTACGCCAAGTTTGAGGCCGACGTTGCCAACCTGACCATCACCAAGCAGGGCTATGAAGAAATCGACGGAAAGCAGAGCTTCATCTTCACCGTGACCGGCCCGGAAGGCTTCAGCAAGAAGATCGTCATTCAGGGCAACGGCACCGTCGTGCTCAAGGGATTGAAGATCGGCGAATACACCGTCACCGAGGACACGGCATGGAGCTGGCGCTATACGCCTAGGGGCGGCGCAGTGCAGAAGATCGAGCTGAAGCCCGGAATAACGAACACCGTCAACTATATGAACGATCGCACCAACGACAAGTGGCTTGACGGAAACGCGTACTGCAAGAACGTGTTCGGAACAATCGCCGAAACAGATTCCGGTAACTGAGAAAGGAGGCGGCAATCATGTATAATGGATCCCACGCGAAAGCGAACAACAAACCGAGAATCCGCATGAACAAGCTGGCCATCCTGTTCATCGCGGTCGTCATGCTGATCGGCGCGGTGGTCGGCTCTACCGTCGCCTTTCTGGTGACCAAAACAGCGCCGGTGGAAAACAAGTTCACCTACGCCAGTATTTCCACGAACATCGAAGAGATTTTTGACGGCGAAACGAAGAAAGACGTTCAGGTCGTCAACAACGGCGACACTGCCGCCTACATCCGCGCGACGTACGTCATCAACTGGCTCGATAAGGACGGAAACATCGTCTCTTCCGTCCCCGGCGATTATAATTACCAGCTTGAGCTGAATATCGGCAACAACTGGATTCCGGGCACGGACGGCTTCTACTACTACAAGGAGCCTGTCGCCCCCCGCACATCCACGGCAGGAAGCCTTCTCACCTGTAAGGCGGTTTACCCGGTAAACCCGGAGTACACCCTCTCCGTTGAGATTCTGGCAACTGCCATTCAGAGCACACCGGCTTCCGCCGCGCGCAATGCGTGGCCCGGCATGCCGGGCGGCGTGAACTAAGGAGGGAGTAACGACATGAAAAAATCGATGAAGAAGCTCCTCTCCCTCGTGATGGTCATCGCCGCGCTTGCGGCGCTGACCGTCCCGGCTCTCGCCGCCGACGCCGTGGTGAGCCGTCAGGGTACCAACGGTCTAGTGATCGAGACCACCGGCAGCGGCTACACGGACACCGATCTTTTTGGCAACTTCAAAAACGTCATGCCCGGCGACGAGCTGACCGAGAACATCACGATCAAAAACAACGTCAGCGGCTTTGACTATGTGAAGCTCTACATCCGCGCCGAGGCCCACGACGAAGAGGGCAACCCGCTCACCTACAGCGAGCCCTTTGAGAACGAGGACGGCCACGATCAGGCCGACATCGAGGGAATGCGCGACGAGACCGTCGTCACCATGGCGGACTTCCTCTCCAAGCTCACGATGGAGGTCTATCTTGTGAACGCGGACGGCACGAAGCAGAGCATCTTCTCCGCTTCCCCGGACCAGACCGCGCAGCTCACCGATAACGTCCTTCTCGGCACCTTCGCCAAGGGCAAGAGCGCGAAGCTCGAAGCGGTGCTCACGGTTCCCGCCGGGCTCGGCAACGAGTACGCCTACCGCGTCGGCGAAGTGGACTGGGTGTTCACGGTCGAGGGCTTCAACAACGAAAAGCCCCTCATCCCCACCGGTCAGCTCAACTGGCCCGTCGCCGTGTTCGGCGCGCTGGGTGTGCTGCTGATCGCGGGCGGTGTTTTTGTGCTCACGAAGAAAAAGAAGCATGACGAAGCCTAAAAAAATCGGGATCGTCTTATTGACAGCGGGAGCAGTGCTGGTGATCGCCGCACTGCTCCTGTTTTCCCATAACCGCGCCGAGGACAGGCGCGCCGGAGAGAGCGCGGAAGAGACGCTCCGGCTCGTAGAGGCCGCGATGGCCGAGCGCGAGACGAACGGCGAGACCGGCACGACCCCCGCGCCCGGCGACGGCGAACCCGACGCCGCGGCGACGGCGGCAAACGCGCCCGGCGCTTCGGCGTCCCCCGGCACGGCAGCGGCCGGAACCGAGACCGGCTCGGGCGGTCTGCCCGCGCCCCCGGCGCTCGATATGCCAACGGTGCGCTCCGGCGCCTATGACTACATCGGCTATCTTGATTTTCCGGGCTACGATCTCACGATGCCCGTCGCGGCAACGTGGAGCTTCCCCGCGATGGAGATTTCTCCCTGCCGCCACACCGGCAGCGTGTACAACGATAATCTCGTCGTAGCGGGTCACAACTATAAAACGGAGTTCGATGTGCTGTTCCGTCTCGAGGCGGGCGACACGGTCACCTTCACGGACGTGGACGGAAATGTGTTCACCTACACCGTACGGGAGTTTGCCTCCGTCACGCCGGACGATTCCGACACCGTGATGAACAGCGGCTACGCACTCACGATGTACACCTGCAACTGGGACACGAGCGAGCGCGTCACCGTCTTCTGCGAGCGCACCGGCGGCGAAATCCCCGGCGATAATGCGTAAAACCTTCTCAACCGCCGGTTGAAAAAGCGCAAATGCGCCGTGTCAACCAACGGTTGAGCCAACTCAACCACGAAAACCTTGCTATTTTATCCGGGTGCGCCTATTCTGGGTTCATCCGGATAAAATGCTTTTTGGAGGTTCATACAATGGAACAGAACATTATCGGAACGACGATCGCCGCGCTGCGGCGCGAAAAGGGTCTCACGCAGGACGCGCTCGCCGCGCAGCTCGGCGTGAGCGCGCAGGCGGTGAGCAAGTGGGAAAACGGGCTTTCCTGCCCGGACATTCTGATGCTGCCGGAGATCGCGGAGTATTTCGGCGTGAGCGTGGACGCGCTCTTCGGCCGCGCGGGCGTGAGCGCCGAAGTGAGCGCCGCGCCCGCCGCGGCGGAGCCGGTCGTTGTCTACCACAATCTCCCGTGGAGCGACGAGGAAACGGTGCTGCACGCCGTGCTCTTCGTCGGGCATAAGCTCGTAGGTCATACGCCGTTTTCGCGCGGGGCGCGCGAGCGCGTGAACGTGGATTTTCGGTATGACGGCCCGGCGCTCGACATCAAGAGCGAGTTCTCCGTCATTTGCGGCGCGAACACGACCGTCGCGGGGGACGTAAACGCGGGCGACGGCGTGCAGTGCGGCAATGTGCTCGGGCACGTCAACGCGGGCGACAGCGTGACCTGCGGCAACGTTGACGGCAACGTACACGCCGGGGACAGCGTGGAGTGCAGAGACGTCGAGGGCGGCGTGACTGCCGGGGACGGCGTCCGCTGCGGCAATATCCGCGGCCGCGTCGTCGCGGGCGACAGCGTCACCTGCACCGGCCTCGCCCCCGATAAAGATTAAAACTCCGGTATGCGTATATTTTCACTCTTAACGAGGGAAAATGGTAACAGCCCTACATATGCGTTGATTGACAAGGGCACACACGGTTCTGCCGGGCGGAAATGCCCTCATACGGCGTCAAAGCCCTTGGGAATACAACAAGTATTCCCTGCGGACTTTTCCTTGTCTGGGAGCATTTCTGCTCCGGCAGAACTGCTTCGCATCGGACAGCCTTGGATTTTCGAGGGATTTTTGTTCTTTTGGACGCAGGCGGGCTGTCGCCCGCCAAGGAGAAAAGGGCAAAAAGCACCGAAAAGACTGGCTGTCCGACGTGTGGACCCTTGTTAATCAACGCATAATATGTAACGGGCGAGCATTTTCATCTGGAGAGTGAATCGCATGAGTACAGTTCGGAGAGGGGACATTTATTTCGCCGATTTGAGCCCCGTCGTCGGCAGCGAGCAGGGCGGCATGCGCCCGGTGCTGATCGTGCAGAACGACACCGGCAACCGCCACAGCCCCACCGTGATCGCCGCCGCCATCACCTCGCAGACCGGCAAGGCGCGTCTGCCCACGCACATCGAGCTTGCCGGCGCGAGCTGCGGCTTGACGCGCGACAGCGTTATCCTGCTCGAGCAGATCCGCACGATCGACAAATCGCGCCTGCGCGAGCGTATGGGCAAGCTGCCCGACGCCGTGATGGACCGCGTGAACGGCGCGATCGCCGTGAGCTTTGGTCTCGGCGGCGGACGCCCCGGCGGAACGATACCCCAATAACGGCATAACAGCCGCACCCCGTCCATAGGATATGGACGGGGTGTTTTTTCTTCAAACGAACCCCACTCCGTTGAGGGGTTCGTTTGAGGGGATGCGGCTCGCCGCAGCGCACTCGCTGCGCTCGCACGTTTGCGAGCCGAGCAGTATTTTCTCCGACGCGCATGTCGCCGGAGAAAATGGATGCGACTTTATTTGCTCCTGCGGGAGCAAACTCTGCGAGGCACAGAGGGAGCGTAAAATATGGATGGAGGGATAAAATGAGTGAAACATATCCGGTGCTGATAAACGGGGAGAAGAAGGGGACGCTGACCGTTTCGCGCGAGGGGCTGACGACGCGGTTTGACGCCAAGTGCGAGGACCCCGGCACGCTCGTGCGCCTGAGCGTATACGGCGGCGGAAAAGAGGGCTATCTCGGCGTGATGACGCCGGAGAACGGTGTGCTGACGCTGCACCGGCGGCTGACGCGCGCCGCGCTCGCGGCGTTCCCGGCGGAGATCGAGCTCGCCGCCGAAGCCGGGCGGAATACATCTGCGCCGGAGCGCAGGCCGGAGACCGGGCAGACGCCGGAGAAGAGACCGGAGACGGCTCCGGCGCAGGCCGCGCCCATCCCTCCCGCGCCGAAGCAGTCCGCCGCGCCGAAGCCGCGCGAGCGCGCGGGGGATATCGTCTGGCGCGACGCCGGGGACGGGAGTTTGTACACGGTATATAAAAACCAGCCGTACCGCGCGATCCCCATGGCGGCATGGGGACTGCCGACGGAGCGCATGGTAGAAAAGCGGACGATCCACGGCGTGGAGTACGCCATTTTTGCGTTGAAAGACGGGCGGATTCTCTGACAGCATATTGCATTTTATGCGGATTGATGGTATAAAAAGAAAAAACATGAAAGGCGGCGGTTCTATGAAGATCATCACCATCAGCCGGCAGTACGGCGCAGGAGGACGCGAGATCGGTCTCGCGGTGGGGAAAGAGCTTGGCGTAACGCTCTATGACCGCGACATCATTGCCGCCACCGCCAAGGCGAGCAGCATCGATGCGAGCCAGATCGAGCGCGAGGGCGAGGAGATCTCCGCCACGGAGAGCATTCTGCGCAACATCACGCCCATTTCCTACGACCAGAAGGATTATATTTATGAGACCCAGCGCAGCGTTATTCTTGACCTTGCCAAGCAGGGACCGTGCATCATTCTCGGGCGCTGCGCGGACGTTGTGCTGCACGACGCCGGGATCGAGACGCTGAATGTGTACATCTATTCCGACGAGGCGCACCGCGCCGAGCGTATCTCCGGCTATCTGAACACGACCGACACCGCCGAGATCGTCCGCGCGATGAAGAAGAAGGACCGCGCCCGCCGCAGCTACTATGAGCACTACACCGGCCAGCACTGGGGCGACTGCCACAACTACGACATTACGCTCAACAGCGGCTCTCTCGGCGTGGAAGCGTGCGTGCAGCTCATCTGCGCGGCGGTGAAGGCTGCGGAAAACAAATAAAAAAAATCCCGTCCCGGTGCCTGTCGGCTCCGGGGCGGCGTGCTTTGCAAAGGAGAAATCGCTATGGCAAGGAATACAAGTACGGCTCTGCGCGAGCAGGTCATTTACAGCGTGTATGTGCGCAACCATACGCCGGAGGGGACGTTCCGCGCCGTGATCCCCGATCTTGACCGCATCCGCGCGCTGGGAACGGATATCGTCTGGTTCATGCCCATCCACCCCATCGGCGAGAAGGGCAAAAAGGGCAGTCTCGGTTGTCCCTACGCGAACCGCGATTACGGCACGGTCAATCCCGAGTACGGCACGCTTGAAGATTTCAAGGCGCTCGTGGACGCGATCCACGCGCGCGGCATGAAGTGCATCATCGATGTGGTGTACAACCACACGTCTCCGGACGCGGTGTACGTCACCGAGCACCCGGAGTTTTATTACCGGAAGCCGGACGGACGCTTCGGCAACAAGACCGCCGACTGGACGGACGTTATCGATCTGGACTATTCCTGCGCCGCGCTCTGGGACGCGCAGATACAGCATCTGTGCTATTGGGCGGGTATCGTGGACGGCTTCCGGTGCGACGTTGCCTCGCTCGTGCCGGTGGAGTTCTGGAAAAAGGCGCGCGAGGCCGTGGAAAAGGTGCATCCGGGGTGCATCTGGCTCGCCGAATCGGTGCACCGGAGCTTTCTTGTGTTCAACCGGCTGCGCGGCATCACCGCGGCGACCGATAACGAGCTTTACGAAGCGTTTGACATGGAATATGAGTACGACATCCGCGAGACGTTCGATAAGTACATCGCCGGCGAGCAGCCGCTCAGCGCGTGGATGGACATGCTTGGCTTCCAGGAGGCCATCTATCCGGAAAACTATGTGAAGCTGCGGTACATGGAAAACCACGATATGCCGCGCATCGCCGGTCTTGTGCCGGACGAGAAGGCGCGCCGGAATTTCACGGCGCTGCTGTACTTCCTCAAGGGCACGGTGCTGCTCTACGGCGGGCAGGAATATTCCTGCGATCATGTGCCGAGTCTTTTTGATAAGGACGTGTTCCCGCGCACCGGCAGGGATATCACGCCGCTTTTGCAGAAGCTCAACGCCGTGCGGCGGGAGCATCTCTCCGCGGAGGACTGGTTCACCGCGGAAGCGGATGACGCGAACGACATTGCCGTCTGCCTGCGCGACGACGGGAAAACAAAAAAGCTCGGCGTCTTCTCTCTGAAGGGGAAGAGCGCCGAGGTCGAAGTGCCGGTGAAGGATGGAAATTATGTAAACTATATCACCGGCGAGACCGTGACCGTGCGGGGCGGGAAGCTGCGCTGCGCCGGGGAGCCGGTCATAATCTCCGAGTAAAATGAAGGGCCCCCTTGTGTAAAGGGGGCTGGCAGCGAAGCTGACTGGGGGATTGTAGTTTCTGGAAAACGACAATCCCTCCGTCTTTTGCCTGCGGCAAAATCCACCTCCCTTTACACAAGGG
>ERZ773147.686-NODE-686-length-39834-cov-13.484628_pt1 | contig 39834 bp, 24 predicted proteins | sample MGYA00580851_ERZ773147 | MGnify/ENA primary metagenome ERZ773147 (study PRJEB29015, sample SAMEA2737818) | human gut metagenome | biome: human gut; feature: human-associated habitat; material: faeces | place: China | collected 2012 ... | reverse complement strand
TGGCTATAAGACCCAGGAAATTCCAGTCGGAAATGGTGGTAAGAAAGATATTACCCTGCAAGACGATTCCGAACTGATGGATGAAGTGGTTGTAATCGGTTATGGTACGCAGCGCAAGGGAGATGTAACCAGTGCGGTGGCTTCTGTGAAGGCCGAAGACTTTACAGCAGGTAAGATTGGAGATGCAGCCGAACTGATTAAAGGTAAAGTGGCAGGATTGACCATTGCGAAAGGCTCCGGTGATCCGAATGCGGAATCTACAATTCGTTTGCGTGGTGTGATTTCATTGCAGGGAGGCTCTACTCCATTGGTATTGGTGGACGGAATAGAAGGTGGTTTAGGAACGGTTTCCCCCGAAAACATAGCTTCTATTGATGTGTTGAAGGATGCTTCTGCGGCAGCTATTTATGGTACACGAGGTGCTAATGGCGTTATTTTGATTACTACAAAAAACGGCCAGCGCGAGTCGCGTACGGCTGCCAATTATTCCGGGTATATGTCTCTTTCCAAGTTTGGCAAGACGCTTGATTTCTATGGAGCAGAGGAAATCCGTCAGGGATTGACAAACTATGCTGATAAAGGGTATGATACGGATTGGTTGGATGCGGTATCCCGTACTGCATTTACTCATAACCATAATTTTAATATTTCCGGAGGATCAAAAAATACCACTTATTCTGCGGATTTTACGTATCGCAAAGAGGAAGGTGTGTTGCTTGAGACCTATAATGAAGAGATGAGAATGAGGTTTGATGTTTCTCACTGGATGTTAAATGATATGTTGAAAGTGAATTTCAATATGGTAAAGACATTCCATAAGAATGGTCCGATTGATGCGGCAGGTCTGGGTATTTACCGACAGGCTATTATGCGTAACCCTACTGAACCCATCTGGAATGAGGATGGAACTTTTTACGAGAATTTTGCCGTAAATTATTATTATAATCCGGTAGGTATCATCCGTGAACAGGATGGTAAATACAATAGTGAGAATACCCGGATGACGGGGAATATCACCTTTGAACCGATTAAAAACTGGCAGACCAACCTCATGTTAAGCCGTAGGGTTACTAGTGATCATAATCGTGGATATTATACTTCCGAATATTTTTCACAGAAGAGCGAGAATCACACAGGATATGCTTATCATTCTCAGAATGAATATACCACAGATAATCTGGAAGTTACTTCTAAATATAATCATACTTGGAATAAACATCGTTTTGATGCATTGGTGGGATATAATTACCAGTATAATGTAAATGAAGGTTTTGGAGCTAATAACTATGATTATCCAACAGATTTTTATCTTTGGAATAACTTGGGATTAGGTACAGCTTTGAAAGATGGAAAAGCCGGCATGAGCAGTTACAAGAATGACAATACCTTGATTGGTTTCTTCGGACGTGTAAGCTATGGTTACGATAATAAATATAATGTTCTGCTGAGTGTACGCCGTGAAGGCTCTTCCAAATTTGGTGAGAACAATAAATGGGCTACTTTCCCTTCTGTTTCTTTGGGATGGACTATCAGTAACGAAAAATTTATGGAAGGCCTTACGTGGCTGAATAACTTAAAGTTACGTGCCGGTTATGGTGTGACAGGTGTCATTGTAGGTGACTCTTATAATTCATTAACCCGGTATGAGTATGGTTCTCCTTATTTCTATGATAATGGCGTCTGGCATCAGGGGTTAAGCGTAAAATCCAATCCTAATCCTGATTTGAAATGGGAAACTTCCAAGGAATTTAATATTGGTCTGGACTGGGCTGTATTGGATGAACGCCTGAGTGGTTCTATTGATGTATATCAGAAGAAGACTTCGGATATGCTATATGATTTTACGGTACCGACTCCTCCCAATTTGTATAACAAGACTTTGGCTAATGCCGGCAAGATGCGTAACCAAGGTATTGAAATTGCTGTCAATGCCATTCCTGTACGGACAAAGGATTTTGAATGGAAAACCACAGTTACCGCCTCTCATAATGCGAACAAATTATTGAGTCTTTCAAATGACTTGTATGAGACTTCAAATCAGATAGATCATGCTTATTTGGGTGAACCTATCAGTCTTTCTACCCAGCGGATGGAAGTGGGGAGATCTATGGGACAATTTTATGGCATGAAGTCCGTTGGTGTTTCAGAAAACGGACTTTGGATGGTTGAGAATACGAAGACTGGTGAGATTGAAGAGTTTACAGACAATATGCTGTCTAATGATGACTACCGTCAATATTTAGGGAATGCTCTTCCTAAATTGTATTTGGGATGGAACAACTCGTTCAGATATAAAAATTTTGATTTATCTTTCCAGATGACAGGCCAGTTTGGTTTTAAGATTCTGAACGAGCCTCGTGCTTATTATGAGAACAACTCGATCGCTTATAATCGCTTGAAATCTGTGCAAAAGGCTCCTTATGGTGGACAATATACCTTATCAACAGCCCAAAAACAGACTTTTGTAAGCTATTATTTGGAGGATGGTGATTTTTTGAAAATGACTAACATTACGTTGGGCTATAACATTCCATTGAAAAGCAGTAAGTTTGTGAAAAATATCCGGGCTTATGTTTCTGCCGATAATTTATTCTGCATTACCGGATATGATGGATTGGATCCTGAAATGTCAAATGGTGATATTTGGTCTTTGGGTATTGACTGGCGCGATAAATATCCTTCTACCCGTTCATTCACTTTCGGTCTGAATGTATCTTTCTAACTTTTAAATGAAGAACTAACATGAAAACAATATTCAATAAAGCACTTTGGGCTTCAGCGATAGGAGCTTGTACCTTGTCTTTGGGCAGTTGTACAGATTTGAGCGAAACGATTTATGATACGATTGCTTCCGAGAAGTATGAGTTTACAGAAAAAGACCGGGCGGCCATGTTTGCTCCGGTATACAGCAGTCTTCGTGATGTGTATTGGGGATGGTATAGTTATGCCGATATGATGGACCAGTCGTCCGATTCATGGTGTATTCCTTATCGGATCAGTATCGGCTGGGGAGATTTGTACGTGTCTATGCACAAACATCAGTTCCATTCACAGATAGCCCATTTCAATGATACATGGAATCGTAACTATGCCGGTATCAATGCCTGTAACAAACTGTTGGCAGATGAAGTCATTGCTGCTGATATAACCACTTCTTCGCAATTAAGGGCTTATCGCGCTCTTTATTATTATATTTTATTCGATTTGTTCCGCAACATCCCATTGGATACGCAATATGAACATGAAGACGGATGGTTGCCCGAACAGGCAACTCCCCAACAGATGTGGGATTTCCTGATCAGTGAGTTGACGGATGTAAAGGGGAAATGTGGAACAAAAGTAGAAATGGGTAAGCTGAACGACTATGCCATCAATATGCTTCTGGCAAAAATGTATTTGAACCACAATGCATGGTTCAATGATTACTCTGATAATTCTTATTACGGAAAGGCTATTGATGAGGTAAATGAAGTGATTAACAGTGGCAAGTTCTCTTTGGCTCCGAATTATTCGGATAATTTTAGAGAAGATATTTCCGGTTCGCCTGAAATTATCTTTGGTATTCCGTTTGAATTCAATTATGCCGGAGGTAACTATATGGCAAATATGTGGATGCATGTAGCCGGACGTGCAACGTGGCAGTTTAACGGATGGGCTACCGGTGGGGCGGCTGTTCTTCCTCAATTTCTGGAAACATACGATGAAGAAGACAGCCGCTATGAAGACTGTTGGATATCAGGACAGCAATATGACTATGCCGGTGCTCCCATTTATGTGGACAGTGAACCTTTGGTATATACTCGGGAATTACATAGTATAGACAATCCCGGTTGCTATCCCTTTGAAAGTGAACGCTTGGTGAAATATGAAATACTTTCAGGCGACTATGGAACTTCTTATGATGATGTGCCTTTCTTCCGTTTGGCTGATGCTTATTTTATTAAAGCGGAGTGCTTGCTTCGTTTAGGTGGTTACAATGGAGAAAGCGAGCAAGTGGCGGCCGATTTGGTAACAGCTGTACGCCAACGTGCCTTCAAGTCCGATCCCGGTAAAGCAACGGTTACTGTAGCTCAATTGAAGGGTGGCAGCCGTTATAACTACGGACATCGGGAGAATCAGGGAATCATGGGAGAAGCCGATAACTGGATTATCACAGAAGAAGGGGGCGATGATATTGAACTGGGTGGTTTGTTGGACGAACTGGCCTGGGAGTTTGTGGCAGAGCATCACCGTCGTCAGGACTTGATCCGTTTCCGTATAAACGGAACCAATCAGAATGTATATAATGGCAAGTCATGGTTTTGCAAAGATGCGAAGACGGATAAGACAGACAGGCATTGTGATATTTTTCCGTTACCTAAGTCTGCATTGGATGGCAACATTAAGTTGAAGCAGAATCCGGGATATGGTGGTGCCGAATAATGAATTCATTAATTAAAAAAAGAAAAGTACGATGAAAAAGAATTTTATATATGCTTTAATTGCTTGTTTCACTCTGTCACTGGCTGCATGCAGTACGGATCCGGAGGATGCTACCAGCAAGCATGTGTACGGGGAGAATGAAAATCCCTATCTGAAGACGAATGCGGATGCTGTGGTTTCTACCAAAGCAGAGTTTCCCATCAGCCGTTTGGAAGCGAAGACGGTTAAACTGACTGATTATGCAGAAAAGTTTCATACGTATTTGGGGATGACGGTAGATGAGACGTTGGCTGCATTGTCTAATGGGAGTGTGGTGTTTTATCCTATCAATATATCGAAAAACTGTTGGAATAGAACAGCTCCTACCAAGGGTACCAACGGTTGGTACTATAATACGGCAGGCGGTGTTTGTGATGCAGCTTCTGGTATAGCTAGTATTGAGTTGGATGCAACAAAGAAGGAGCTGGTTCTTAATGTGCTCGAAACCGCTTCTGTAGGTACAGCTATCTCCATTAACGTTGGATTTGCTATAAACAATGGTGCAAATTTTGATGATTATGTACGTTTTGCTTTTGATGTGACCGTTACTGATCCGGGACGTATTGTTGTTGCCAATACTATTCCAGCAGGTGACTATTCTGCATTTTCTATTGAATTTGCAGATTATCAGGAGGTGATAGAAAGTTGTTTGGGGCTGACTTTATCTGAATTCATTACCGCTTGCAAAGAACCGGGAGGCCCGATTGCTCTGTATATGGTCGATAGTGAATCTGGTGAATGGAATACTACTAGTGATTATACTGCTGGTGGTAGTGGAATAGGTTATTGGCTGACTTCTAATTTAAAAGTAACGAATTGGAGTGATGATGGTTCGACTGGTAGTGTTTTGTTTGTTGAAACACAAGAGAATGGTGATATGGTTAATATAGGTCGAAATCCAGCTTCAACTTCCGGTTCTGTTTTTAATGTAAATTTTGTATATGCGCTTAAGGAGGATAATAGTAAATTCGTAGAGTTTATTGTTAAAGCAACGTTGGAATAATATTTTATCGAGGGAAATCAGTATCTATAATGGATATTGGTTTCTCTTTTTTATTTAGTAAATTCAGAAAAACAAATGTGTGAAAATATTATTATTAAGAAGTCTTTTAGTGACTTTATTAGGATATTTTAGCTTTATAAATGTTTTAGCTGAAACGAATGACCATCAAAAACTTTATATATGTGTTAGTGGTAATGGGGTAAATATTGACTTTACCGCAGGCATTTAAATGGGACTCCAATAAAAGCTATAATTATGAAGAAATTATTGTGCAAAGAATTACTATTTGCTTTATCCATTTTTTGCTGTTTCTTTATTGCCTTCAGCAGTTGCAGTGACAGCGAGGATGAAAGTATTATCCTCCAGCTCACCCTAGACAGCAGTCAGCAAAGCAAAACACTATTTTGGGATGAGACAGAAGCTTCCGTAAAGTTCTCCGCTACCGGTCCTTGGACAGCCACTGTAGAAGATGTAACCAGCCGTGCCACCGATTCCAGTTGCACTTGGATTAAACTGCCCCGATATGAAGGTGAGGCAGGCGAAATTTCATTGCCCATGTTGTTGCAGAAGAATGATAGCGAAAACTATCGGGAAGCAACTCTTGTCATAGTATGCGGAGAATCCGAAGTAACCGTCCATATCCGCCAGGAAGCTAATCCCAATGCTGTGTTAACCTTGAATTCGGCTGATATCAAAGATTTTGATAAATATTACAAACCTATTGAGTTTAGTAATATGAATATGCTTCGCAGTGATGCGCGCTGGTCATGGTGGCGCATGAAGCAAAGCGAGCATTTCTTCGTGTTTTGGGAACCGGGGTTCGGCAACGATCCGGGAGCAGAGTCAGTGCCGGAGGTATTGCGTGTAGACATTGATGATTTATTGGCAAAGGCCGAACAATTCTACCGGACAAATATCGAAACCTTGAAGTTTGCTGACACTGGGCAAAACAAGTCTTTTCTGGATAAATATAAGATGGAGATTTACTTGCTGTATCAGACTGAGTGGCTTGCTACAGGTTCCGGTTACGACAATACAATCGGTGCATTGTGGGTAAATCCCAGCACCTGCCAACCGGTAGGTTCTACCATTGCGCACGAAATAGGACATAGTTTCCAGTATCAGGTAAGTTGTGACAAGATGTTGAACGGAGAGGCGGACTTTTCGCAAGTAGGATTCAGATACGGTTATGGGTCGAGTGGTGAAGGTGGAAATGGCTTTTGGGAACAATGTGCGCAATGGCAGTCGTTCCAAGATTATCCGGCGGAGCTGTTCGGTTACCATGTAGATGTGTGGAAAGCCAATTACCATCGCCATTTCAATCATGAATGGATGCGTTATGCCAGTTATTGGTTGCAATATTACTGGGCGCAGAAACATGGAGTCGATGTGGTAGGGAATGTCTGGACACAGTCGCGCTATCCGGAAGATCCGCTCATGACTTATCAGCGTCTGTACTGTAACAATGACTTGCAAACACTTTATACGGAACTTTATGGCTACGCTACCCGTATGGTGACTTATGATATGGACGTGGTGCGGAATTATGTCACAGAGACCGCTTGCAATTATACAACGAAAATGTATGATGCAGCCGGAGGATATTATCAGGTAGGCTATGTCAGCTGTCCGGGCACTACTGGATTCAATATCATTCTATTGAACGTTCCCGAAGCCGGAACAACGGTCAAGGCGAATTTTGCCGGACTGGCTGTGGGATGTGCTTTGGCAGAAGAGGATCCGGGAACGACATTGGATGCCGACGGCAATGTGGCAGGTACGGCTACCGCTTACAACAATAATGGTGGCAATACGGCAGCCGGATGGCGATATGGATTTGTGGCTATTGTGAATGGAGCTCCACAATACGCATCTATGAATAAGGAAAATGCAGGAGTGGTTTCTTATACGATACCGATCGGAACAGAAAAATTATGCCTAGTGGTAATGGGCGCTCCCGTTCAGTATAAGTCACATCCATGGAATGATGATGAGACTGACGATGAGCAATGGCCTTACAAAGTAAAGTTTGAAGGAACGGACTTGCTTGGCAATTTCTCTATTGACGAGACGGCTATGCCTAAAGATATTACATTGACATTCGATGTGAAGTGCAATGCCGGTTCCGAGGATTATCCACAAGGAACGGTGGACCTGAAAACAAATAAAGATTTGGCACAGGCGTTTGTCATGAAGCCTGCCGTGTTGGAAAGTAAACTGGCCAGTGTAGGTACAGAACCTGCCGAGGACAAAGTGGTTATCGCACTCAGTCAGACTGACGGCACTTTTGCTTACACTTCTACTGCCAATAACGGATTTTGGTGTGAAGCCAATGGCAACGTAGGCAACTGGGGTGATACGGCACCGGTCTATGTAGAATTCAGTGGACTGACCATGACATACGGACACCGGAAAGGAGTAAGTGTTGCCGGCCAGAAATATATGTTGAAACCTACTCTGATATATACCAGAAATGGTGTACAGTATAAAGCGACTATTGTGTTGAATATGCAATTTTAATAGCTGTTTACATCGTACACCTCCAAGAGGATAAAAAAATAGTCTAAACGAATGGAAGAATAGTACAACCGCCTAACTGTCAAATCCATAAAATGAGATTTATTGGACGATTCTGCCATTACATTATATTATATCTTCCCTTTCTTGTAATTTTTTTATTTTACTTTGCAAGTGGACAACGTATACAACCGATAGATTATGAAAAACAACAAGAAACTCTGTTTTGCAATTTTATCTTTGCTTTTATTGATTGGAAATGCTTCACTTGCAGCCAAGGAAAAGAAATATGTACTCTCTTCACCCGATGGAACATTGAAAGTGGAAATCAGCGCCGGAAACGAACTGGCCTACCAAGTGATGCATGGAAATGATACAATTCTCTCACACTCTAATATAGGTTTGGTTCTGGAAAACGGAACTATAGTAGGTAAAACTCCCCGTATCACAGGGGAAAGAAGGAGAAAGATAAAGGATAACATAGAATCACCTTTTTATCGTTTCAAGGAGTTCGTTGCAACAGGCAACGAACTCGACTTGAAGCTGAAAGGCGGGTTCGGAATCATCTTCCGTGCATACAATGAGGGAGTCGCCTATCGATTCTATACCACACAATCTTCGGATATCATTATAAAGGAGGAACAGGCCGAGTTTAATTTTAAGGAAGATTATACGGCTTATCTTCCTTATACCACCAATGATAAAAAACCGATGGCGATGGCTTATCAGAATGTATATGACATCACTCCTCTGTCAAAAGCACAGCCTAAACTGGCTTTTCTTCCGGTTACCGTGGATTGCGGCAGCGTAAAACTGACCCTGTTGGAGTCAGATTTGGAAGCTTATCCGGGCATGTTTGTGCAGTCACAGCAGGGAAAGTATGGATTGAAAGGTGTCTTTGCTCCTTATCCGGCTAAAACAGACTTTTATCCTTGGCGGAAGCAGGAATATGTAACTGAAACTACCGATTTTATATCCCGTAGCCGTGGCTCCCGTTCCTATCCGTGGCGTGTGTTGGCCATTACGGAGAAGGATACGGATATGCCGGTCAACAACCTGGTCTATGCCCTGGCTTCTCCCAACCGTATCGGTGATACCTCATGGATAAAGACAGGCAAAGTGGCATGGGATTGGTGGAATGACTGGAATCTGAAAGGAGTGCCGTTTAAAGCCGGTATCAACATGGATACGTATAAATATTATATCGATTTCGCCAGCCGGAACGGATTGGAGTTTATTGTGTTGGATGAAGGATGGTATGCCCCGAAAAGTGGTGATATGCTGACCGTTATTCCCGAACTTGATTTGCCGGAACTGATAGCATACGGCAAATCCAAAGGGGTGGAAATAGTGCTTTGGACGGTGTTTAATGTACTCGACAGCCAGTTGGAAGCAGCTTGTAAGAAATATGCGGATATGGGAATCAAAGGTTTTAAGGTGGATTTCCTGGATCGTGATGATCAGACTGCCGTCGAAATGGTGTATCGCATCGCTGAGATGACGGCCCGATATAAATTAACCCTTGATCTGCACGGCATTTACAAACCGACAGGTATCAACCGTACCTACCCTCATATTATCAATTTTGAAAGCGTGTTCGGCATGGAAGAGGTGAAATGGACGGATATCAAGAATAATATGCCTCTTTATGATGTTACTTTCCCCTATATCCGTATGATGGCGGGACCGGTGGATTATACGCCGGGAGCTATGCGCAATGCCACGAAGGCAGATTGGCGCGCCATGTATTACACACCGGCCAGCATGGGAACCCGGTGTCATCAGCTGGCTGCCTATATTGTACACGATTCTCCTTTTACCATGTTGTGTGATGCGCCTACCAACTATCTGAATGAGCAGGAATGTGTGGATTTCATAGCTTCTCTGCCTGTGGAGGTGGATTCTACTTTTATTGCTTCGGGCGAGTTGGGAAAATATATTGTAACAGTGCGTAAGAAGGATGTGAACTGGTATATCGGCGGTATGACCAATTGGGATGAACGTGATGTGCAGCTCGATTTCTCTTTCCTTCCCGAAGGAATGTCTTATACGGCTGTTTTGTTTAAAGACGGTGTGAATGCCAACAAGCAGGCCGAGGATTATCGGAAGGAAACCATCCGGATTGATAAGGACAGCCGGTTGACTTTGCATCTGGCATCGGGTGGCGGATTCGCCATGAAGTTGGAGCTTTGTCCGGTTCACGGGCAGGTTACCGGTATTCCTGAAGGGAAAAATATTCCTTCTTTCTATCAGAAATACATAGAAACAGAAGGTCTGTATGTCACCTCTTCCGGAAAGGTGAGCGATGAGGCCTTATTGAAAGCTTGTGATATCATCAGTTTGATGTTGGCAAAACGTCCGGATGTGAAGGCACACATGGTGAAGAAAGGCTGCCACGTCATGATAATCGGTAAAGATGAGGAAACTTGCGATTTGCCGGAGTTTGCCCATATCTGCAATTGTGAGGACAGCATTAAATATTGGAACTGGCGTGCCCGTGGTTTTGGCGGAGCACCGGAAGATGAATTTTCATCCAGTTGCGGAGAAGAGAATCTGCTGGCATTGCCGCAGGATAAATATGTAGGTGAGAATATCCTGATTCATGAGTTCGCTCACCTTATTCATACGGTAGGTATAGTGGGAGTGGAGCCAGACTTTAATGAGCGTTTGGAGGCACTTCGTCAGAATGCAATCCGGAAAGGGCTGTGGGAAAAGACGTATGCAGTGAGCAATAAAGAGGAATACTTTGCCGAGTGCGTACAGTCTTTCTTTAACTGTAACCGCTATGCCGAACCTGCAAACGGAGTTCATAACTGGGTGAACCGCCGCACGAAACTGAAGACGTATGATCCGGATATGTACCGGTTGTTGCAGGAATATTTTTATGAGATAGAAATTCCCATTCATAATGTGGTGCATGAATAAGCGTCGCAGGGACAAATAGAATTTTGCTATATAGAGATGAATAAGATACGATTGGTTGTTGCTTCCTTATTGTTGGGAGCTGCTACAGGCTTTGCTCAGAAGCCTTTTAATGCTTCGGGTACGGGGAATCCCATTATTCCCGGATATTTTGCCGATCCCACGGTGAAGAAGTTTGGCGATACGTATTATATGTATGCCACTACGGATGGCAGTGGGGCCGGTTTCGGTCCTGCACAGGTGTGGACCAGCAAGGATTTTGTAAACTGGACGTTAATGCCCATGAACTGGCCGGACAGTCATTGGATATGGGCTCCCGATGTGATGAAACATACGGATGGGAATTATTATTATTTTTATTGTCAGCCCTGTATGATTCATTGCGGGGTCAGTGAAACGCCGCGCGGTCCTTGGAAAAATATATTGGGTGAAAGTGAGGCTGTTCTTGTTCCCGACCGTTTTGTGACGAATGCCATTACATTGGACGGGCAGACCTTTGTGGATGATGATGGTTCTGTATATTTGTATTGGGGGACTTGGGGGATTTATAAAGGTTTCGGTTGCGGAGCCGGAAAACTGGCTTCCGATATGAAGAGTTTTACTGAAACGCGTCTGATTCCGAATACGGAAGCCACGGATTTTTTTGAAGCGCCCTTTGTGATGAAACGGAACGGTATCTATTATTTTATGTATTCTTCGGGTTCCTGTCACGACCACACCTATCGGGTGCAGTATGCCACTTCGGACAAGCCTATGGGGCCGTACACCTATCGGGGATGTATTCTTGAAACCAATACCGATGGAACAATTCATGGACCGGGACATCATAGCGTTTTGAAAGAAGGCAATGAATATTATATGGTCTATCACCGTCATGATAATCCGCATTCCAACCGCGGATTTCATCGTCAGCTTTGTGCAGACCGTATGGAGTTTGCCGAAGATGGAAGCATTAAACCCCTTATTCCCACTCATGACGGAATAGGTGCATTGGCACCTTCTGTAGTGAAATCAAAAAATCTGGCTTTGGGTGCTAAGGTGAGGGCTTCTTCTTTTTATGATGCCGGTTTTCGTCCCGAATATGCTGTAGATGATAATAACGGAACTTTATGGCGTCCTCGTGGAATGGGACAGGAGTGGATAGAAGTGGATTTGGGTGTTGTCCGGCAAATACAAACGATCTGGACTCAATTCGAGTATGGCACACAATTTTATCAATATTTAATTGAAACTTCTGTCGATGGCAAGCATTGGTCTGTTTTCGCTGATAAGCGGAATAATCGTCTGGCAGGCAGCCCGATGGTCGATTTTGGCAAGGTGAAGGCTCGTTATGTCCGCCTTACCTTTACCGGAGGACAGAAGAACGGATTTGGCGAGGCGGTCTGGAACTTGAAAATCTTTGAGGGTGTGGAAGCATCGGCTCCGCAACAATGGCTGGGACTTACCGCTGCCGATTGGAACGGTCGTGAATGGCAGAACAATGAAGGGATGCTGGGAGGGGCTTTTACTTTGAAGGAAGGTTCGGCACGCATACAGCGCATCGGTGGGCGTGATGCGTTGGTACTGGAACCGGGAACTACATTGGAGTATAGTCATCCGTTACTCTCCTCGTCCAAAGAGCATACAGTTAGTGGGTTGGTTTACAGGTCAGGTAAATGGCAGAGTTATGAAGCGGGGTCGTGTCTTTCATCAGGAGCGATTACGCTGCATAGTTCCACCGAACCTTTGGTCATTACCAATTTCCGTTACTACAATTGGAAACAGGAAGCAGCGGAAAAGGCATACGATGCGGAAACGGATATCGTGCGTCTGCCTGTAGCCGATCAGCAGAAACATGGGCTGGTGGTCAGTCTTTCTGCCGATGATTTTGTAGTGAACGATACGGTTCCTTATCTGGAAAACCGAGGAGTAAAAGGGTATTTTGAAGCCCGGAAATTACCTCTCGTTGTGAAAGAAGTGAAAGGGAAAAAGGCATTTCATTTTGAGGGTACTCAGATCTATACTTCCAGTTTTATGCTTCCTGCCACTTTGCAGGATAATGCTCCTTATACCTTGGAGGCGTGGGTACTGAATGATTCCATTAGTGAAAATGAATGTGTGGCCGATTTTACTACCTCGCATGATGAATTGGAGAAAATCATGTTGGTCAACGGCACGGAGCCTCGTTGTGGAGTAATCAATCACTATGGCTGGTATGAAGATGCAGGATATAAGGACATGAAGGAATTGGCAGGAAAGTGGCAGCACATCTATATCTGCTTTGATGGGCGGATGGAACAGGTTTATATCAATGGAAAATTAGTCAGTGAAAAAGATATCCAGTTGCTGGTGAAACCGTCACAATTCATCACATTGGGACGCAATGCCGAAGGAGACTGGCCCTTTACCGGTTATCTGCACTCATTGAAATTATGGGATGAATATTTGCCGTTGAAAGAGTGATTCCCCCTTTTCCTATGACCGGAATATGTATTTTTGCAAAAACTATGATAAACAATTAAATGATAGAACCATGAAGAAACTTTTAGTCACTGCTCTGTTGACTGCTACCGTAGCAGGCGGAACAGCGCAAGTAAAAAATCAGTCGCACGGCTATCCTATCGACCCCGTACCTTTCACTTCGGTGAAAGTAACCGATTCATTCTGGGGGCAACGGTTGAATGCCAGCCGTGAAGTAACGATTCCTCTGGCGTTCAGCAAATGCGAGGAAACAGGACGTTATACTAACTTTGTCAATGCCGCCCATCCCAGTGATACCATTAAAGTAGGCGGTCTGGCTTTTGATGATACCGATGTGTACAAAACGATAGAAGGTGCCAGTTATCTGTTACAGACCTATCCGGACAAAAGACTGGCTAAGTATATTGATAGTGTGCTGGTTATTGTTGCTGCGGCACAGGAACCGGATGGTTATCTCTATACTTCGCGTACCATGAATCCGAAGCATCCGCATGAGTGGGCAGGAAGCAAACGGTGGGAGAAGGTGGAGGAACTGAGTCATGAATTCTATAACTTGGGACACATGGTAGAAGGTGCTATTGCGCATTACCAGGCTACCGGAAAACGTAATTTCCTTGATATTGCTATCCGTTATGCCGACTGTGTATGCCGGGAGATAGGTACGGGCGAAGGACAGCAAATCCGTGTGCCGGGACATCAGATTGCCGAAATGGCCCTTGCTAAACTATATTTGGTAACGGGGCAACAGAAATATTTGGATCAAGCCAAATTCTTTTTGGACCAGCGCGGATATACTACTCGTACGGATGAATACAGTCAGGCGCACAAGCCGGTAGTGGAGCAGGATGAGGCCGTGGGACATGCTGTCCGTGCAGCCTATATGTATGCAGGCATGGCAGATGTGGCCGCACTGACAGGGGATACGGCTTATATCCATGCCATAGACCGTATTTGGGACAACATTGTGGGCAAGAAATATTATATTACCGGTGGCATCGGCGCCACCAGCAATGGGGAGGCTTTTGGCAAGAACTATGAACTGCCCAATATGTCAGCTTATTGTGAGACTTGCGCGGCTATCGGTAATGTGTATGTCAACTACCGCTTGTTCCTGCTTCATGGTGAGGCAAAATATTATGATGTGCTGGAACGTACTTTATATAATGGTCTTATTTCGGGCGTGTCCCTGGATGGTGGCGGGTTCTTCTATCCTAATCCGTTGGAAAGCATCGGGCAGCACCAGCGCCAGCCTTGGTTCGGCTGTGCCTGTTGTCCGTCCAATATCTGTCGTTTCATTCCTTCTTTGCCGGGATATGTGTATGCGGTGAAAGGTAAGGACGTGTATGTTAATCTGTTCATGTCCAATACTTCGAACTTGAAGGTAGAGGGCAAGGCTGTTTCTTTGGAGCAGGCTACTCATTATCCTTGGAACGGTGATGTCACTATCGGTGTCAACAAGAACAATGCCGGACAGTTTACAATGAAAATCCGTATTCCGGGATGGGTGCGTAATCAGGTAGTTCCCAGTGACCTGTACACTTATTCGGATGGAAAGCGTTTGAGCTATACAGTGAAAGTAAATGGAGAACCGGTACAGAGTGAACTGAAGGACGGTTATTTCTGCATAGACCGCCGTTGGAAGAAAGGGGATAAAGTAGCCGTTCATTTCGATATGGAGCCTCGTACGGTGAAAGCCAATAATAAAGTGGAGGCAGATCGTGGACGTATAGCCGTGGAGCGTGGCCCGATCGTTTATTGTGCGGAATGGCCGGATAATGATTTTGATGTGCTGAGCGTGTTTATGAACCGCACTCCTCAATTCGAGGTGGTTGAAAAACCGGATTTGCTCTATGGCATTAACCAGTTGAAGACGGATGCGCAGATTCTGGGCTATGACGACAGAGGTCGTCTGACGGCTACTGATGTGAAGCTGACGTTGATCCCTTACTATGCTTGGGCACACCGCGGTGCAGGTGCTATGGCAGTGTGGTTGCCTCAGGAATTAAGTGCTTCCCGTCCGACTATGCCTGCTACGCTGGCATCGGAAAGCAAAGTGGATGCTTCGCATAAGGTGAAATCCATTTCCGCCATTAATGACCGTCTAGTACCGAAAGATGAGAATGACCGTTCCGTACCCTATTACCATTGGTGGCCCAAACAGGGAACTACCGAATGGATATCCTACGAGTTCCCATCCGAAGCGACTGTTTCCAGTGCTACCGTATATTGGTATGATGATGCTCCTTGGGGAGGATGCCGCATACCACAAAGTTGGAAGGTGTACTATAAAGATGCACAAGGCCAGTGGCAACCGGTGAGTGGAGCGGATAAGTATGGAGTGGAAAAAGGTACGGGGAATACAGTCAATTTTGACCCGGTAAAGACAAAAGCGGTAAAACTGGAGGTTGTTCAGCCGGCCGATAATTCATCGGGTTTGTTTGAATGGGAAGTGAAATAGAATAATTCAAAATGAAGGTTGGTAAGTTAGGTTGGCTGGTAGCCATGTTCCTTAGTGGGGGCATGGCTGTCGCTCAAGGTACGGTCGATGATTATCGGCGTGCTTATGCATTGAAAGAGAAATTCAGTGCGGACAAAGTTTTCTATTCCAATGTCAATCCGCAATGGATAGAGGGTACGCATCAATTCTGGTATGTGCGGAATACGCCGGACGGCCGCCTGTATGTATCTGTGGATGCGGATAAGAAAGCTAGAAAAGAATTGTTTGATTCTCATCGTTTGGCAAAGGCGTTGGGTGCTGCATCCGGAAAAGAGGTCAAGCCGGAAGCTCTTGCATTGGGGCGTTTGTCGGTCAGTAAGGGATTGGATACGCTGCGCTTTGTGTTTAATAATCAACGTTGGATGTATGCGTCCCGGAAAAATCAGCTGGTCAATGAAGGTGCGGTTCCCCTCCTTCTCAGGCAAAAGCATTGGATGGAGGTGGATGATGAGAAGACGGCATCACCGGTTCCGTCTCCTGATGGTAAATGGATCGCATTTATTAAAAATCAGAATATCTATGTAAAGGAGGTGGCTACCGGAAAAGAAAAGCAACTGAGCTTGGACGGGACACTGGGTAATTATTATTCAGCCTACATCCGCTGGTCACCGGACAGTAAGAAGGTGGCTTCCTGCAAGATCCGTCCGGTGGAAAAGCGCTATGTTTATTATGTGGAATCTTCTCCGGCTGACCAGCTTCAGCCCAAGCTTCACAAACAGGAGTATGCGAAGCCGGGAGACGAACTTCCTTTTAAAGTGCCCTGCATCTATGAAGTGGAAAGCGGACGAAGCATTATTCCTTCTACCGAATTGTTCGACCGGCAATATGAAGTATATGGTCCCGAATGGAATCCCGACAGCCGTGCCGTGACTTTTGAATATAACCAGCGCGGACATCAGGTGTACAGAGTACTTGAACTTTCTGCCGAAACGGGAAAAGTGCGCCCGTTGGTAGAAGAAATCAGCGATACATATGTGAATTATACCCGTCATTTCCGTCATGACTTAAAAGACGGCAAGCAGATGATATGGATGAGTGAGCGTGACAATTGGAATCATCTTTATATGTACAACCGTATTACCGCACAGCCCGATTATCAAATTACTAAAGGAGAGTGGTATGTACGCGAAGTGCTTCGGGTAGATGAGGATAACCGTCAGATCTATTTCTCGGCAAATGGTATGGAAGCCGGTGAAGACCCCTATCTCATCCGTTATTACCGCATCGGTTTTGATGGCAAAGGTCTTACCTGTCTTACTCCCGAAGAAGGGATGCACCGTGCCTGGTTTTCGGGAGATATGAAGTATTTGGTAGATGTTTATTCTATGGTGGACAAGGTTCCCGTCGCTGTGTTACGTAGTGCCAGGGATGGCAAAGTGGTGATGCCGTTGGAAACAGCCGATATAACTCTTTTGGAGGCCGAAGGCTGGAAAGCTCCGGAGGTGTTTGTTGCCAAAGGGCGGGACGGCAAGACGGATATGTGGGGATTGATTGCCCGTCCCACCAACTTTGACCCGAACAAGAAATATCCGGTTATCGAATACATTTATCAGGGTCCCGGAGACCAGTATGTTCCGAAGACTTTCCGTCCTTAATGACTGGAATATGACTTCCTTGGCCGAACTTGGTTTTATCGTTGTAATGGTCGATGGAATGGGAACTTCTTTCCGTTCGCGTGCTTTTGAGAATGTATGTTATAAGAATTTGAAAGATGCCGGTCTGCCGGACCATATTGCTTGGATTAAGGCGGCTGCACGGAAATATCCTTATATGGATGTGGACAGGGTAGGTATTTACGGTTGTTCTGCCGGTGGTCAGGAATCTACAAATGCAGTTTTGCTTTATCCTGATTTCTATAAAGCGGCTTATTCGGCTTGTGGTTGTCATGATAACCGTATGGATAAGATTTGGTGGAATGAACTTTGGTTGGGCTATCCGGTAGGAGATCAATATAAGGAAGGGTCTAATGTGGAAAATGCACATCTGTTGAGTCGTCCTTTGATGTTAGTGGTGGGAGAACTGGATGATAATGTAGATCCTGCCTCTACCATGCAGGTGGTCAATGCATTGATAAAGGCGAATAAAGATTTTGAATTGGTCGTGATTCCCGGAGCGCATCATACAATGGGGGAAGATTTTGGCGAACATAAGCGGTATGATTTCTTTGTCCGTCATTTGATGCAGGTGAATCCACCGAAGTGGGATGAGATAAAATAGGAGGAGTGAGGTTTGTAGCTGTAGGAGTTTGTCAGTTATGATAAATAGAGGTGGCAGTGTTATGGAGGACAAGTCCATAGCACTGCTTTTTTATGTAATTCCGTGTTTTCATTGATGAATGTGTCTTTTTTGTTCATTATGTTGTAATTATTGGTTGAACTAATTTTTTTCAATACAAAAATTAGGTTCAGTCAACAATATTATTTTTATTTGTGGCGTATATAGTATAAAAATAAACCAATTTTCTAATACTAACATTAAATTATAATGGAAAACATTACTGTTAATGTATTTGATGATGTGCTTTATTTAGCATGGGAATTTGTATATCTAATATTTTTCACTCGTTTTGTGTGCGTACACGGAAATTATAAGAATGCGTGTGCTATTTTAATAAGTATCTATTATTCTCATAAAAATTATAATTGTTTCCTTTTAGAATAGAATATAAATAACAATAGTGATTTATATTATTTCACATTCACGGAAAAAATGGACTTTAAATTTTTGTTTAACTTAATATTTTATTATGAAATTTACAAATGAATTAAGAGGAGTGAAAAGCAGACTTCTTCTGTTTTCAGTGCTGTTACTGATACCGGTGATGATGTTTGCTCAGAGCATTACCGTAAAAGGTACTGTACTTGATTCGGCAGGTGAAGCCGTTATTGGAGCTTCCGTTGTGGAGAAGGGAAATCCTTCCAACGGAACCATAACTGATTTTGACGGAAAGTTTACTTTGGCCGTGTCTAAAGGAAAAAGAATTGTTATTTCTTTTGTAGGTTACGAAACGCAAGAAGTGGATGCGGTTACCGGAAAAGAACTGACAATTACGCTGCAAGATGATTCACAAGCGCTTGAAGAGGTAGTAGTGCTGGGTTACAGTAGCAGGGCTCGTAAAGATCTGACTGGCTCAGTAGGTTCCGTGTCTGGTGTGAAGATTGCTGCTGTACCAGTTACTTCAGCCGCTGTGGCTTTGCAGGGAAAAATAGCTGGTGTGCAAGTAACTACGGTCGATGGTGCTCCAGGGGCAGATATTAACATTCGTGTTCGTGGAGGTACGTCTGTGACCCAGAGCAATGATCCTCTTTACATTGTCGATGGTTTTCAGGTGGATAACATCAATGATATTCCTCCTACAGACATTGCTTCTATTGATGTATTGAAAGATGCTTCTATCACGGCAATCTATGGAGCTAAGGGCGGTAATGGTGTAGTGGTTGTTACTACTAAATCGGCCAAAGCTGGAAAAATACAGGTAAGTTTCAATGCCCATTTGTCTACTAGTCATTTGTCTAAAAAATTAGATTTAATGAATTCAGCAGAGTTTGCACGTTATCAATATGAATGGTCGGCGTGTAATGGTAGCCGTTCTAGCAATGCCAAATTTTTCCGTGCTAATTTTGGCAATCCGCAAGATTTGGATATGTATTATTCTTTGCCTACTCATGACTGGCAGGATGAGGTAATGGGAGAGAATCCTATCAATTATTCTACTAATGTAACTATTGGTGGAGGTACAGATAAGATGCGCTTCACTGCTTCTCTTACTCAAAGCGAAGATAAAGGTATTATTATGGGGTCGGGTGTGCGCCGTACCAATTTGAATATCAAGACAGCTATTGATATAACTAAAAATTTGACATTGCATATCAATCCTAAATTTACGTTTCGCCGTGATCAAGGAGCTGGAGGTGATAATATTGGTACAGGCGGTATTATTGATGTACTCCGTTATAGACCCACTAACGGATTACGTGAATTCGGATATATAGATCCTTCTTATGCTGACCCTGATGAAGAAGCATTGTTTACTTATACTAATCCGAAAAGTGATATTGCCATTAATCAACAGAATAAGTATGCTTATAACTATACTAATGCTATTTCATTGGAATGGAAGCCTGTTAAAGGATTGGTGCTTCGTACAGAAGCCACTCTTAGTTTAAACTGGAAAGATCAATATCGTTTTTGGGGTGCCTTGACAGGTGAAGGTACAAAAAATAATTCGTTGCCTGTAGCAAGTATTCAGAAAGATCAGTCTTTTAAATATATTTGGACTAACACGGCATCTTATGGCTTTTCTATTAAAGATAAGCATAATTTTTCCATGTTATTGGGGCAAGAAATTTATCATAGCCAAAATAAGAAGAACTTCCAAAAGAATCGTTATTTCCCACGTGCATTTGAGGCTGGACAGGCTTGGGATAATATGGGATTCGGTACACCGCAGGAGTCAACTTCATCACTTTCGACTCCAGATCGCACTGCTTCTTTCTTTGGGCAGGCAAGTTATAACTATAACCACAAATACTTACTCTCTGTAACTATGCGTGCTGATGGTTCCACTAAATTTGCTCCAGGTAATCAATGGGGATATTTCCCTTCAGTATCAGGTGCTTGGGTGCTTTCAGAAGAAAAGTTTATGGAAGATATAAAATGGATTGATCAGTTAAAACTTCGTGCAGCTATAGGGTTGGCAGGAAATAATCGTATCAGTGATGATATGTGGCGTTATTTATATACTGTTAATTCTACCGGCGGACCTGGATTTGGAGAAGCAACTCAGTTTGGAGAGCAATGGTATGGTAATCAAGGGGGTACTACTTTTGCCAATAAAAATATTAAATGGGAAACTACATTAACTCGTAATCTTGCTGCTGATATCACGCTTTTTAATGGTCGTCTCACTGTTACTCCGGAGATTTATTGGAATACGACGAAAGATTTACTTTATAAATCGGACATTCCTTCAGCAACTGGTTATGTAAGTCAGATGCAAAATATTGGACAAGTAACTAATAAAGGGGTTGAATTAACTATATCAGGAGATATTCTCAGTGGCAGGGATTATGTGCTTTCCGCAAATCTTTCTTTAGGTATGAATAAAATGAAAGTTGATAAATTAAATGGTACAGACAATGTGATTTGGGATCAGAATAACCGTTGGAAATCAAGTTACAATGATTATTGTTTGAAGGTGGGTGACCAAGTAGGACTTATTTATGGTTTTGTATATGATGGTTTATATTCAATGGATAAATTCTATTTTGATCCCACTAATAACTTGCAAGCAGTACCTTGGGGATCAACGGCCGCTGAAAACGGAACTTCGAAAGATGCACCTATTATGGATGCAGACGGTGTGGAACATCCAAAAACAATAATCAATCAGATTTCAGGAGATTCTAATTCAGGCATAGCTACTCTGCCGGGCAAAGTCAAGTTCAAGGATTTGAATGGTGACGGATATATCACAGAAGATGACCGTACTGTTATAGGTAATACCAATCCAAAAGTGCAGGGAGGTTTTGGATTGAGCGGACAATGGAAGGGTTTTGATTTTGCCATGAACTTCAACTTTATGCTTGATTTTGATGTGAATAATGCGACAGCTTACCAGCTTTCCTCATCCGAAAGCAATAAGAATAAGTTCTACAATGTGCTTTCCACATTTGCCGACAAAGGTTGGCGTTATACCCGTGATGGTGATGGCGAATGCTTGTACAAATGTTACTATATTGATGGTTCGTTGGATATGTACCGTGAATTAAACGAAGGTAGGACACTTTGGAATCCGACGGATGTGACAAAAAAAATAACTCATTCCTATTTTATCGAGGATGGATCGTTTCTGCGTTGTCAGGATTTGACTGTTGGCTATACGTTACCTGGAAATCTGACTTCTAAATGGGGGATTTCGAAAGCTCGTTTTTATGTGTCAGCCTCTAATTTGTTTATTATTACTGGGTATTCGGGTTATGATCCTGAAGTGGATATTCAGACAGGATTAACTTGTGGTATGGACTATAACCGTTACCCACGTAGTCGCAGTTTTGTACTAGGTACTAATATTACATTCTAAATTTGAAAGCACATGAAATTTAAAAATACTTTAATAATAGGATTAGCAACTTTGACTCTAATATCATGCAATGATTTCCTTGACGTGGATTCTCCATCAAGTTACAATGAGGACTTTGTGTTCAGCCAAGAAACAGAAATTAGCCGTGCGTTGAACGGTGTTTATGCTTCTATCTTGGTAGGTGATCTTTATGGCAGTGCCTATCAGAAAACTTTTAATTTGAACAGTGATGTTGATATGCAGATGTATACAGGTAATGTAGCAACCCATAATAGCTATGCACGTTTTGATTGTGACGATCAAGGTGGCGAAATTGATAAATATTGGAGAGCTTCTTATAAAGCTATTGAAGATGCTAACCGTTTTATCCGGGGTGTAGAAACTGGTCCGCTTTATAATGAAGAGAATACCGCTGTTATGCAGATGTTGGGCGAAGCCAAGTGTCTTCGTGCTATGGTTTATCATGATCTGGTAGTGATGTTCGGGGATGTTCCTTTCACTTTCCTGCCAGCCTCACAATTAGGTGATAATTATGTGATTCCTGTAATGAATCGCGAAGAAATCCAAAATAAACTTATTGAAGATTTGCAGGATATTGCTCCTAAGATGTCTTCTACTACAACAACAACAGTAGAACGTGCGTCTAAGGAGTTTGCTTGGGCATTAATTGCACGTATTGCATTGACTGCCGGAGGTTATTCACTTCATCCGGATAAAAATAATGCAAATAGTTATGGTGTGATGAAACGTCCGGAAGATTATCAGAAGTATTATCAAATCGTAAAAGAATATACTAGCCTGGTTATTGCTTCGGGGACACACTCTGTAGGCACTTCTTATCAAGATATTTTTACCAAGGAAAGCAATTTTGAAATTATTGCTAAAGGTGATCCTATTTTTGAGATTCCTTTTGCTAAGGAGTCTACAGGTAATACAGGGTATTCTCAAGGACCTACATCAACCGTTAATGAAGGAAAGACATTGGGTAAGAATGTATGGGGAGAATCTAAAGGTGATATACGTTTGAGTGCTTTTTACCGTTATTCATTCGATGAGAATGATAAGCGTCGAGATTTTATTAATGGACTTTGGTATTATGGTAACAGTGCTAATAATGCTACTCAGGATTCTTGTATGATTCGTGCGGATTATACTGTCCATAATAATAAATGGTCTAAATTATGGGCGAATGCGGGACAGTTTACCAATTTGAGTGCCAGTAATACAGGTATTAACTTCCCTTATATGCGTTATACGGATGTTTTGTTGATGAATGCCGAAGCTGTTAATGAGTTGGAAGGACCTACTGCCACTGCTCAGGAGTCACTTCGTCAAGTCCATGCACGGGCATTCGATGACCAAAGTGTTGTTTCTGCCTATATTGCTCAGGTGGCTTCTTCTAAAGAAACTTTTTTGAAAGCCGTGCTTGATGAACGTAAATGGGAGTTTGCGGGTGAGAATATGCGCTGGAGAGATCTTGTCCGTAATAATCTTTATGGACAGGAAATTGTTTATAGTTTTTTGCGCTATCTTTCTGTAGGAATGTCTAATGCCGGTTCTTCTACTGGCTTCGAAGATGATATAGCTGAACATGATGGTAGTGCTTATTTGGATGATCTTCCCGAATCTATGTATTACCATGTTCTTCCACAAACGGTTGAATGGCGTGTGGATGTAAATCAAGTTTATGGCTATCCTTATCCCAATAAGATATTGGATATGCTCTATATTTATAATCCTTACAAATCAGCTAATCAACCAGCGACAGCTTTGGTAGCTGTTGATGGAGCAACTTGGAAGATGGCGGAATTTTATCAGTGGAGCAATGATTCGGAGCCTACTAACCAATGTAAATATTCATTCTATGGATATATTCGTCATACAGAACAAGGAATGATTGTGTTGGTCAAAGATGGAACAGAATCACCACTGGATGGTAATTCTGTTCCTGAGGTGAATGATTTACCTCCTGTACGTTATATTTTACCTTATCCTAATGCGGCTATCCAACGCTCAGCAGGTGTATACAAGAACTATTATGGCTATAAATAATTTATAAAAGGACAGAATGATGAAAAAAATATTTTTATATGCATTAATGTTATTTTCAGGTTTCTCATGTATTTCGTGTTCTGATGATGATGAGAAAGGAATGGCAAATATAGATAGAGAATGGATGACTATGTTCATTTGTGATAATAATAGAGGAAAAGGGGATGACTATGCTTATAATTGTAAAGCAGAGGGACCGAATGGCAATGATATTCATCTTTATTGGTATGGAGTGAATAACTGTGCGGGCTACCAGATTCGTCAGGCACTACAGCCAAATGTTTCGGGTGGTGCAGATGCTTGGGGTACATCTGCCGAAAACGGTCTTTTGTTACTAGATACCATTGTAGGACCGGAGGTCCTTGATTTAGTTATTAAAGATCAACAGTATTCCACTGATTATCGTTTTGCTATTCGCGTGTTATCAACAAAAGATGATAATGTGACTGATTTTTCACATGCATCCAAATGGTATGGACATGGTGATGGCAGACAGTGGGCAGAATGGATGGGCATTACCACTTCTGATCGATATGCAACTCCATTCTGTGTCTATGTAGATGCTTCTAAGACTACACAGACTACTATGCGTGTGATGTTGAATCGTGCTTTCAAAACTGTAACAGAAGGGGTATCAGACGATGATAAGGCTATTTATCGTGAAAAATTTCAGCTTGATGCTAACGATAATTTTGTTTATCAGTGGTTGGAAGTAGATCCGTCTCCTAATAATCCTGAATCAACAGTGAATGAAAAATGGAGAAAATATAAATTAACCGATGAGGATTTTGAAAAGGGATATGTAGATATTGACGGACTTCAGAAAAACTCTGTTTATGTGATTAATGTTCGCAACGAGAATGTGAAGGTAAAATGGGACGCATATTACAATACTTGTTCTGCCCGCTCAGACGGAGAACCGGGAGAGCCTATTTTAGTAACTCATGACTTAAGTGCTCCAAGTCGTGACCGGTTTGATTCAGATGAAGCTTATCAAAATGCTTTGATACAGCACGAGGCTGCTCTGAAATACAATGCAATGCGTATTGATTTCCTTTTAACAGACTTCATTTCCGATGTAAATTTAGCCGAAGGACAGACTTATTATTTGGAAGGTGGAAAGACTTATTGTATGTTTGATAATTTAACTACCTGCAAAGGTTTTGTTCTTCGTACTCGTCCTGAGGATGTAGCAGCAGGTAAACGTGCTAAAGTATTGTTAGGTGGTATGCATATGACAGGTACTAATGTTAATTCTATGAATTTGATGTTCGGGCGCCAGCCACAAGCTGGAGAAGGAGGAGAAATTTATATGAAGATGCTCGAATTTTATGATATTGATTTCGATTGTCCAATGGCTCTTACTTATGGTGATAATGTTGCCGGTTTGGGTTCGGCTACAGGTAATTATTTCATTAATATGTTTTCTAATGGTATGGCTGTACATTTGGAAAGTTTTGTGGTGAAAAATTGTACTTTCAAGCGTCTGGTACGTGGGTTCATTCGTGAGCAGGGGCCTAATTACAAAATTTGGGATCATGTCTTGATAGAGGATAACCAGTTCTTTGACTGTGGCTATTATAGTAATGGTGCCGGAGGTTATCCATGGATTGCCGGTTCCGGGAATAATGCGAATTCTAATTTATATAAGGACTTTGTGGTTCGTGGAAACACTTTCTATGATTGTCCGTTCCCTTCATTTTTCAGTGAAACCAAGCAGAGTGCATGGAAGGGAGGGGCATGGAATATAACGTTTGAAAACAATACTTTGGTTAACTGGAACACTCGTGCAGCAGGAAATATTTTCAATATGCGTAATATTCCAGATGGAAGTACTTATACGGTGAAAAATAACCTGATTGTTTTGACCAAGCAGGACGGTGATGTCCGAAAGATGACTATGGCAGGAGCTGATATCCGTAAGACAATGACTATGGCAGACGGTACAGCCGGACATGTGACATTGAATTTTGACAATAATTATTCTACAAATACTTTTTTATCCAACGGACAAATTTTTAGCAATAATCCATGGACTGCGACTAAAAATAATTTTGGCACCTTGGTCAACAATGGTTCTGCTACTTTAAATGGAACATTGGAAGTTCTTGTAGATGATATTTCTCCATTAGAACTGATGGTAAGTCCAAATCCACCACATAAGGCTACTGCTGATAACGATCAATATATGCATCGTGCAGATGCACTTGATGGTACGGCTGGAGAGCATGGTGTAAACTTGTATTACAATCAGACAGGTAAAGTTATGGAGTCAAAAATTTATCAGTTGAACATTGGTGCGGCTAAATGGCGTAATGGTTCTGTTAGATAGCAGAATGGGGTTTGATAAGTTTTATAGTTATTATAATGTGAATGTCTTCTGAGAATCTTTGGATTTTGAAAGACAGATATTTGATAGAAAAGCCGATCTGTGATAGATAGGCTTTTTTATGTATAGGTAAAGGGGCAGAGTATCAAAAATTGTATAGGTTTGATGATGTCTGTGCAAAATCTGCCTGAAAAAGACCAAATATTCTCTGTATTCAGATTGGAAAACGCATAATTTTGTTTGCTGGTTTTTATCAAAACATATAGGAATAATGAAAAATACATTCAAAAAAGTGTTTATTGGCTTTATGGCTTTTGCCATGGTAACCGGCTCCTTTGCGCAGCAAAGAACTCATAAAAAGGATAATGAGTCGTATCCTAAGGAATGGAAACAAATAGCACGTATGGAGCAGGATTCTTTCTTTCTGACAGATGAAGCTCGGCGGATTGCTGAAAATGTATTGGCTTTTCAACGCTGTACGGGCGGTTGGCCGAAGAATATAGATATGGCCCGCCGCATGAATGATAAAGAGCTGGCTAAAGTGATAAAGGATAAATCACGTCGTGATGATTCTACGATAGATAATAATGCCACAACTGCCCAGATGATTTTTTTAGCCCGTCTTTATAGGCAGACTAAGGATATACGTTATCGGGATGCTTTCCTCCAGGGAGTGGAATATTTGCTGAGTGGTCAATACGAAAACGGAGGATGGCCGCAATTCTGGCCCGGTCCGCGTGGTTATCAGGTACATATTACTTTTAATGACGATGCCATTGTCAATACATTGAATATGATACGTGATATGATGAATCACAAAGCGCCTTATGAGGATGATTTGATAGACAAGACTTTGTGTGTACGTTTGGGAAAAGCCTTTAATAAAGGAATAGAGTGTATACTGGCTACACAAATTATAAAGGATGGAGAACCTTCTGTGTGGTGTCAGCAGAATGATAGGGAAACATTGAAGCCTGCACCGGCACGTGCATATGAGTTGCCGTCTTATTGTTCGGCGGAGAGTGCCGGAATTGTGCGTCTGCTCATGGAATTACCTGCACCCGACGCACGTGTGAAGCGGGCGGTTCACGGAGCCATGAAATGGTTTGACAGGTATAAACTTACCGGTTTGAAATGCGAGCGTATCGTGCTGGCAAATGGTGAGCGGGATACTCGTCTTGTGGAAGATCCTCAAGCCAAGCCTATTTGGGCGCGTTATTATGATTTGAAATATTGTGAACCGTATGTATGTGACCGTGATGGGCTGCCACGTCGCCATTTGGAAGAAATAGGAACAGAACGTCGTAACGGATATAGTTGGTACAATAGCAGACCGGCTGAGCTTTTTGCCATATACAATGCATGGGCGGACAAATATGATCCGAAGCATAAAGTGGCAATCAGTCTGGCAACCAAAGGAGCGAATGAAAACGGGCTTATTGAAATGTATCGTCGTCCCATGGTAGAGCGTACGGCTTTTGATGTGGTGGTAAAGCCGGGAGAGAGTATTCAGGCAGCTATTGAAAAGGCTCCGGAAATTCCGACAGTACCTTTTAAAATCTTATTGTTGAACGGAACGTATCATCAAAAAGTGATTATTGACAGGCCTAATATTGTTTTGGTGGGGGAAAACCGTGACAGTACGCGGATTGTCTTGGCTGAAACAGCCCAGACACGTGCCATCACGGAATATCATGGACGTCCGGTAGGCAATGGTGTCATTGTGTTGCAGGAAGGTGCGGATGATTGTGTTATTAGCGGACTGACTGTTTACAACAATTACGGAACTGCCGTTGAAAATACGACCATCCATCAGATGGCGATTTTTGGACGTGCCACTCGTACCATTATCATCAACAGTAATGTATGGGCCGATGGAAACGATGCCCTTTCCTTGTGGGCACCCGGAAGCAATGGTATGTATTATCATGCCGATCTCTATCTTCGTTGTCCGGGTGTGGATTTTCTTTGTCCTCGCGGATGGTGCTATGCCACACGCTGCCATTTTTATGGTGATAGCCGTGCCATGATTTGGCATGACGGACGAGGTGACAAGAACAAGAAACTGGTTATTACCAATTCTTCATTTGATGCTAAGACACCGACACTTTTAGGACGCTATCATCATGATTCCCAGTTTTATCTCATCAAATGTAAAATGTCGAAGAATGTGCTTGACGGGAATATTCATTATGCTTATTCGGATAAAGTGCTTGATCCCTGTCCGTGGGGGCTACGTACCTATTATTATGGTTGTACCCGTGAAGGAGGGCATAGTGGCTGGTTAAACGATAATTTAAAGGAGGCGGAGAATGCTCCGGAGTTTTATGGCGTTACCGCCAAGTGGACATTCAATGGCAAATGGGACCCCGAACAACGTATCAGAGATCTTTGGAATGTGTTGGCCTACTAATTTAACAGTTTGTAATATGAAAATGACCCCTGTTTTATGCTGTATTGTTTTTTTGTTTGTGTCAATGTTATCTGCTGTTGCCCGACAGCAGGAGAAGCCCCGGGTTATTGTCACTACGGATGGTGAGATTGACGATCAAAGTTCTATGATTCGTTTTCTTATGTATTCTTCTGATTATGATGTCGCAGGCATTGTTCAAGTCAATGGGGTACAGAAAGACGGACATAGTAAAGATAAATGGATCGAATCACAAATTGCCAAATATGCGGAATGTCTGCCTAATTTGAGGAAACATAATCCCGATTATCCCGATGCTGAATATTTGCTAAGTGTCTTGGCGGTTGGTAATGAGAACAGAGAGGACTTGCATAAATTGCCTCCTTTACTGTCTGATAGCGAGGGGGCACAGCTCATCATAAGGACATTGCTTGATTCTGATCCGAGGCCTGTTCATATTTTAGCATGGGGTGGAGCCAACACCCAGGCCAATGCCTTATGGCAGATCAAGCAGAAATATTCTGCTGCAGAATGGGCAAAAGCGGTATCAAAAGCCAGATTATATTGTATTTGGTATCAGGACGGCGGTGGAAAATGGATAGAACAGAATCTTCCTGAAATCATTATTTATGAATCGGGCGCACCGGATCATGATGGAGATATGTATGGGATTACATGAGTGTGGATTATTATTTTAAGAACAGACTTAGTAAAAATTCAAAAGAGTTGCAACAGATCATGGATAAACCTTGGTTGGCTGACCATATTAAGAATGGGCACGGACCACTGTGTGCCGCCTATCCTCAGGAATATACCAGTGAGGGGGATACTCCTTCTTTTATGCCTCTTATACGTAATGGACTTGAACAGCATACAGACTATACATTAGGAGGATGGGGAGGGCGCCCGGAGTATAAAAATGGCAATCACATGCAAGATGGGAATGATTTGAAAAACGGTGTGCCGGATTCGCATTATACTTTCCAGCGTTGGTTGCCTGCTATACAAAATGACTGGGCGGCTCGTGCCGACTGGTGCGTGGCTGATGAATATTCAAAGGCAAATCATCAACCTGTTGCCCGGATATTGGGAGAAAGTGTACGCACAGTCCGGCCGGGAGAAAAAATAATACTGGATGCCTCTCCTTCATTTGACCCTGATAAAAATTCATTGTCTTACCAATGGTGGCAATATCGGGAAGCAGGCAGTGTGCAAACAAAGGTGGCTATAAAGCACGTCGATGAGAAGAGGGCGGAGATAATTGTACCGGATAATCCGGGCAAACAGTTACATTTGATACTTGAACTTACAGATAATGGAACGCCTAATCTAAAGTCTTATAAAAGAGTGATTCTGAATGTGAATTGACTTCCTGTATGAATTTTCATCCGTACTGTCATGTTGTTTTGAACAGGCCTACACTTCTTCCATCCGCTCCAGCTCCCATCCCCGGAACTGTATGATAATACAGTGCAGCTTCGTGTTCTGCACCAACTGCCATACCCGGGGTGCGGCAGCATATTCGTTAATCTGTTTCACCGCTTCCTGCCATTGCGTCCGGGCTTTCTCTTCCGTGTCCTTCACCGACAGATATTTCAGTTCAAGAATATAGCTATGCTTCACCTCGTAGCGCATCAGGTCCGGCATGAGGAAGAGGTCGCAGTAACCGTGGCTCAGTTCCATTTCCGGAGCCATCAGGTAATAAGCGTTTACGCTGAGGTAGGCGGTGAAGAAACCCTGTATATTTCGCTCGCCTTCCATGGCACTGCGTACAGATGAATTTTCCTTGTAGGCATGGGCAATGAATTCCAGTGTTTCGCGCCAATGGCCTTCGTAAGCCATTTCATCGAACAGGTCCATCAAATTGTTCAGGTTGATATGGCGTTTGTCCTGGTACTCCTCCAGCATGAATTCGTAATACTGTTTGCGCACATTATAGTTGGGGATACTCAATACCAAGCGGCTGCCGCGTGTGGCAGTGATGGTCAACATGCCATAATAGAAGAGCAGGCTGGGGAAGATTTCGGGTTTGGCGATTTCCTTGGCCGGGAAGGTGGTGATCAGGTTGGTGATAATTTGCCCTTCTTCGGTGATTTTACGTAATACGCCCTTGCGGTTGCCGTCCAGCTTGTCCAGCTGGATTAGTTTCTTCATTTTGTTGTAGTCCGTACGGGTGTTGGGATCTATCATCTCTTTAGGAGATTTGCCCAGCGTGATGTAATTGCGCAGGTAGTAAAGTACCATGTCGCAATTGAACATTTTCGGGTCGCGTTCCAGGCTTTCTTCTGCGAAACAGTAATTATTATACCACGGTTTCATCTCCCGGATCATTGCTTCGATGTCCGCGTCGATCGGGAGCTGTCCGGCATCCTTATAATATTGGAACATGGTGCGCACGTCCGTTTCGCTGAATCCCAGCATCATGTTGAACTGGTAGTCGGTACTGATATTCCAGCCGATGTTGAATCCGCTGGTCAGGTCGTCCAAGGTGACGGGGCTGACGCCGGTCATGAAGATGCGCTCGAACATGCCTTTGAATTTCTTGAATATTTCACGGTAGAATCCGCTGGCATGGGTCAGGGCATGATAAATGTCTTTTCCCTGCTCGTTCAGAACGATGTTGGTAAAGTTATCGTATTCGTCGATGATGAGGTAAAGTCTCATTCCGGATTCAGCCGCATGCAGGTTCAGGTAGTTCAACTTGCTGACAAAGTCGGGCTGTTCTTCCATCTTTTGTGCAAATCCGGGAAAATAATAAGGCTCATACACTTTGCCGAACAGGTCCATCACCATGCCGCAATAGTTATTGAAATTTTCTTCCAGTGAACCGCTTCCGCCACTGGCGCGCGAGAAATCAAGATACACCACCTGAAATTTTCCTTGCAGGGGGGTGGGGCGGCTGCCTATCCATAGATTGCCGAAGCGTTTCTGGAACTTTTCTTTTTGTGCTATGTCATAATACGCACGCAGCATACTCAAAAAGATACTCTTGCCGAAGCGGCGGGGACGGATAAAGAACAGGTTCCGGGGCTGTTTTTCCAGCAAAGGCAGATACATGGTTTTATCTACATAGTACATGTTCTGCTCTGCCACTTCCACGAAGTTGGCAATGCCATAGGGGATTTCTTTTATATTTTCCATCATTGCTTCTGTTGTCTTTAGTTCGTATCCGGATGCCAATACAACAAAGATAGTCTATTCTTCCTGAAGGAACAAAGGAAATAAAGTTTTTAATAGAAAGAAGATGTTCAAGGTAAGTTATGCGTTTGAAAGAAAATTCTTTATTACTCCCCGCTAGATTTCTACTGGGTCGAAAAAAAGGGCGTGCCAAAAGCCATGTTTATTATTTAGACCTTTTGGCACACCCTCTTGGTGGATTCTGAAATCAGTTTCTTATTTCTTCTCTGCCGCGGCATGTGGATAGTCAATCGTATAATGCAGTCCGCGACTCTCTTTCCGTTCCATTGCCTGACGGGTGATCAAATACCCGATGTTAATCATGTTACGCAGTTCGCAAAGTTCGCGTGAAGCCTTACAGCGTTTGAAAAGACGCTCGGTTTCTTCATATAAAATATCCAATCGGTTCCAAGCACGGATTAATCGCGTATTACTGCGCACAATACCTACATAAGCTTCCATAATCTGGTTCACCTCTTTCATGCTTTGGGTTATCAGTACCCGTTCTTCATTGTTCATGGTTCCTTCATCGTTCCATTCGGGGATATCCTCATTGAAGTCATACCGGTCGAGTACATTTAGTGCATGTTTGGCTGCCGCGTCCGCATAAACCACTGCTTCTATCAGCGAATTGGAAGCCAGACGGTTACCTCCGTGCAGACCGGTACATGAACATTCGCCGATAGCATACAAACGGTTGATGCTGCTCTGTCCGTCCAGATCGACTTTGATACCTCCGCACAGATAATGAGCAGCCGGAGCCACAGGAATATAGTCCTTAGTAATATCAATGCCTAGGCTGAGGCATTTTTTATAAATATTGGGGAAATGTTTTTTTGTTTCTTCCGGATCTTTATGCGTCACATCCAGATATACATGATCTTCACCGCGCTGCTTCATTTCGTTATCAATGGCACGTGCTACGATATCACGTGGGGCCAATGACAGGCGTGGATCATATTTTTGCATGAATTCTTCGCCACTTTGATTCTTTAAGACAGCACCGTAACCGCGCATGGCTTCGGTGATGAGGAAACTGGGACGGTCTCCCGGATGGAAGAGGGCGGTGGGATGGAATTGTATAAATTCCATGTCCTTTACTGCTCCTTTGGCACGGTACACCATAGCAATGCCGTCTCCCGTAGCTACTAGTGGATTGGTTGTATTGCGGTATACCGCTTCGCATCCGCCTGTTGCCATTACAGTTACTTTGGACAGGAACGTATCCACTTCTCCTGTTTTCTCATTCAATACGTAAGCACCGAAACATTTGATGCCTGGTGTATGGCGGGTGACGATAATTCCCAAATGATGCTGGGTAATGATTTCTACCGCATAGTGATCTGTAAATATGGTAATATTGGGATGAGCTTTTACCGCTTCTATCAAGCTGGTTTGTATTTCAGCTCCTGTATTGTCTTTGTGGTGCAGGATACGGAACTCGGAATGGCCTCCTTCTTTGTGGAGGTCGAATTCTCCATCCTCTTTTTTATCAAAATCCACTCCCCATTTTATCAGTTCCTGGATTTGTGCAGGTGCTTCTCGCACTACTTTTTCTACAGCCGCGCGGTCACTGATCCAATCGCCGGCAATCATCGTGTCTTCAATGTGTTTCTCGAAATTGTCTACTTTCAAGTTGGTAACAGATGCTATACCTCCCTGAGCAAAATAGGTATTGGCTTCTTCCAGTCCTGCTTTACAAATCAGGGCGACTTTACCTTTGTGAGCTACTTTCAGTGCGAAGCTCATTCCGGCAAGTCCTGAGCCGATAACAAGGAAATCGAATTTTTTAACCATGATAATATGCTTTATGGGTGCAAAGCTACGAAAAACCTTTATTCATTGTACCTTTTGCTCTTGTTTTTACTATTTTTTTCGTGAAGAATAAACGAAATAGATAATGCAAGTATGAAATTAAAAGTGTAACTTTCTGCATTTTTAAATAGAATAGGATGGAAAACAATAAAGAAATCATTCACGAAAGTGAGGTAAAAGAACTTATAATTGAGTTGAGGGGTGAGAAAGTACTGATAGACCGGGATGTAGCTAAGCTTTATGGCGTAGAAACCAGGGATATAAATAAAGCAGTAAAAAATAATGCAGATAAATTCCCTGAAAATTACTGTTTTAGCTTGCAATTATCTGAAAAACAGGAACTGGTGGAAAATTTCCACCGGTTAGAAAGTTTGAAGTATTCAACCGTTGTCCCCAAAGCTTTTACAGAACGGGGATTGTATATGTTGGCTACTATATTAAAAGGTCCGAGAGCTACCGCAACTACTTTTGCCATTATCGAATCATTCTTTAAGTTAAGGACATTAGTACGGAATGTAAATATCATGGCTACCGAGTATGATGAGGAAAAGAGGAAGAGTCTGGTACAACGTAGTGGAGAACTGCTGAATGAACTGCTGACTGATGAGGGTGATATAACAGAAACGGAATCTTCTATCGAATTAAATTTGTATGCTTTGAAGATGAAACGTACAGTAAAGAGGACAAAAAAAGGATAAATTCTCTTATTCTGCGCCGTAATGAGGTCGATAAACGATAAATTTATTATCTTTCGGGCAAATTACAATAAGATGATGAATCGAATTTTTCATGTGAAGATAGCAGGAGGCGCTTACCTGTTTCTGGCGGCCGGCTATCTGCTTATGGCGGTCAGCCCTGACGTGATGACACTGGGATTGGGAGCCGTTATGATTGGAATTGGCTTTGGTGTGAATATGCCTGCAATTCAGGTATTTGCAGGCATGGAAGTTCCTGGTTATGCCCGAAGTAATGCAGCTTCTGTTCTCAACGTCTTCGGAAGTCTCGGCAGCTTTCTGTCCAAGTTCATACTTGCAGCGGTGGCAGGAGCCTTTGGTTACGAGAATGGAAAATTTAATTTTGCTGTTTGTGTGTGTGCCTACCTGGTTATGGCCCTGTTCTGTTTTTTATCAGGAATGAAAAGAAGAGACACTGTATGAAAACATCTGTTGAAGTAAAAGAAAATAAGATGGGAACCATGAAAATACCGTATTTGCTGTTCAATATGGCCTGTCCTCTCACAATCTCATTAATGGTTCAGGCCATGTATAATATTATCGACAGCCTTTTTGTTTCTCGTTTGGGTGAAAATGCGCTAGCGGCTATTTCCCTGGCGGTTACGCTGCAAAACCTGATGAGTTCTACGGCCTCTGGGCTGGGAGTGGGAATTAACGCTTTAGTCACCTCCTGCCTGGGAGAAAAAAATAAAAAGCAGGCTTCTGAGGCAGCCTTAAATGGGATTTTGATTGAAATGATCTGTATGGTACTCTTCTTGTTTGTCGGCTTATTCTATACACGGGAGTATTTCCTGCTGCAGACAGACAATGAGGAAATCATTGGCTATGGTGTTCAATACTTACAGCTTTGTATGGTAGGATCTCTCGGAATCTTTGGAGAGGTGACCTTTGAGTGTCTGCTGCAGGCAACCGGGAAGAATTCGTGCACCATGATAACCCAGGGAACCGGAGCTGTTATTAATATCATACTGGATGCAGTATTTATTTTTGGGCTGTTTGGATTTCCTGCTATGGGTATTTTTGGAGCTGCACTGGCCACCGTGTGCGGGCAGTGGATTGCCATGGGATTGGCGGTCTTTTTGAATCTGAAGAAAAATACAGATATTTCATTCTCTTTAAAGGGATTCCGGCCCGATCGCCATATGATGGCTGCGGTCTTCCGGGTTGGAGTTCCCACTACTGTTATGGCCTCTGTAAGCTCTCTTATGTCGTTTCTAATGAATCGTCTTGTAGCGGAGTTTTCCACTACTGCAGTAGCTGTTTTTGGGATTTATAACCGGCTTCAGCATTTTGTCCAGACGCCGATGATCGGTTTAAACAGCAGCATGGTATCCATTGTTGCTTATAACTATGGCGCAAAAAGTAAAAAGAGGATCATGGATTCCGTGAAATGGGGGATGATTTATGGCTGTACTGTTATGATTTTAGCTTCCTCTTGTTTTGTGTTCTTTCCGGAAGTGCTCATGTCGCCTTTCCACCCTACGGAGGAGATGCTTCGGGTGGGCATTCCGATTTTCAGGATAGTAGGATTTACCTTTCTGTTTTCACCAACCTCTGTGATTTGCAGTTCCCTGTTCCAGGGGATGGGAAATGGCCATTACAGCCTGATTGTTACCACCGCCAGACAGCTTGTGGTTCGGATTCCGCTGGCTTACTTTCTCGCACAGTTTGGAAACATGGCTCTTATCTGGTTTTGCTGGCCAATATCAGAAGTATGCTCGATTTTGATCAGCGTGTTCTTTCTTATGAAAATATATCATAAGAGAATCAAGCCGCTGGAAACAGTCTGTGGGGGATGACATTCAAGATATCGTGTTAGAATAGACGTATTACAATAAATATCGCGATTTATCGCGATTGAAATCACGATTTGAGCGTGATAATAGGAAAAAGCAGCGTGATGATTATAGAAATTAAAAATATCTGGTCATGGCTTCAGGCAAATTTCACTTTACCTGAAGCCTTTTTAATAAAGCCTCCTGAAGAATCTGTGAGAAATTAAGACCGGCATTCGATGCCGCTTCATTCAGCCATTCGGGAATCGTCAGCGTCTTCTTAACGGCCTTGCTGCGGTGCTTTTTTCGATATTCCATGGTGTCGCACAGAATATAATTAACAAATTGGCCTTCTTTAAGTATAATATCTTCCAAATTGCCAGGCGGAGGGATGACGCGGTTGTCTGCTTCATATCCAAATAGAACCAGGGCCAGGGCATCCTGTGCCATCTCGATGCCGTCTTTTAAGTCGTCGCCGCAGGTATAGCATCCTTCCAGATCCGGAAAATGGATAGACCATCCGGTTGATTCTGGTGTAAAGATGGCAGGATAAACGTATTTATTCATGTAAATGCTCCTTTTCATGATGAAATTCTGACATGGATACTCCTGCATCTGTCAGAATAGAGTGCAAAGTACCTGTTGGGATCTCTGATTTGTGCCGGGGGATCGGGAACTGCCGATCGGTGACGGGGCTGTACCAGATATCATGCTTCTTTCCATTTCGGTATAGGTAACATCCATGTTTCTTTAGTAATTTTAATAGATCTTTCGTTTTCATTATTTCTCCTTTAATATAACACGTATTAATACGTGTGTCAAGCGGCGGTTAGCGTAACATTAAATTTATATTTTATGCATTTTATGAATATTTAAAAAAGTAAGCATAAAGGGAGAAGAATGATAGGAATTCCGGTATTTAAAGGATTTAGAAAATTGGAATTATTAGAAGATCGGAATAAAATCTCATTTACTATTTAGTATCCAGTGTCAAATATTTTATACTTGATTTAATCTTCAATCGTAGTATAATGTACCTGTAATCAAAAACGGGGTGCTCGCTGAAAGCGGGCTGAGAGTAGGCTGTTTTGCCTTGACCCATTAACCTGATTTGGATAATGCCAACGTAGGGAACATAAAAAAGCATGTATTTTATGCTGCAATGATACCTGTGGGTGTTATTGCAGCTTTTTTTAGTCCTTACCAAAGAAGAAAAGGAGAATATCATGTTAAAAGAATGTCTGGAAAATGTCAGAAAGAAGTCGCCGCTGATTCATAACATCACAAATTACGTCACGGTAAATGACGTAGCCAACATCCTGCTGGCCTGCGGAGCGAGTCCGATTATGGCGGATGACAGGAACGATGTGGAGGACATCACCACAATCTGCGGCGGTTTAAACATTAATATCGGCACGCTGAATCAAAATACGGTTCCGTCCATGCTGCTGGCCGGAAAAAAAGCCAATGAGCTGGGCCATCAGGTCCTGCTGGATCCGGTTGGAGCGGGAGCGGGTACATTTCGGACCGAGACGGCTTTAAATCTGATGAGGGAAGTGCGCTTCGATGTGATCCGCGGAAATATTTCCGAGATCAAGACACTGGCCAGAGGCTTCGGACGCACGAAAGGCGTCGATGCGGATGCGGCAGACGCTGTAACGGAGGACAATCTTTCCGGGGCTGTCACATTTGTGAGGGAAATGGCGGCTGGCCTTGGCTGTATCATCGCGGTTACCGGTGCGATCGATCTGGTATCTGACGGAAACAGCACTTACGTGATCCGCAACGGCCGGCCGGAAATGGGTCAGATTACCGGAACCGGTTGTCAGCTTTCCGGGCTTATGACCGCATATCTGACAGCAAACCCGGACAATCGTCTGGAGGCAGCGGCAGCAGCTGTCTGCGCCATGGGACTTGCGGGTGAGATCGGATGGAGCCATCTGGAAAGCTATGAGGGAAATGCCACATACCGGAACCGGATTATTGACGCGATTTACCGGATGGATGGCGATACACTGGAGAAAGGAGCCAGGTATGAAATTAGACAGTGACAGCCTGCTTAACAGCAGCAGCCTTCTGCTGTATGCAGTAACAGACAGAAGCTGGCTGGGAGAGGAGACTCTGTACAGTCAGGTGGAAAAGGCGCTGAAGGGCGGCGCCACAATGATTCAGTTGAGAGAAAAGGATCTGTCGGAAGAGGCATTTCTGGATGAAGCCAGGTCCATCAAGGAGCTGTGCGGGCGTTACGGGGTGCCGTTTTTAATCAACGACAGCGTAGAGATCGCAGCAGCCGTGGATGCGGATGGCGTCCATGTAGGGCAGAGTGATATGGAGGCCGGAGATGTCCGCCGGAGACTTGGAGAAGGAAAGATCATCGGCGTGTCGGCGCAGACCGTGGAACAGGCGCTTCTGGCGGAGAAGCACGGAGCCGATTACCTGGGAGTAGGAGCCGTATTCCACACGGGTACGAAAAAAGATGCCAGTGATGTGAGTGGTCAGACGTTAAAGGACATTTGCGCGGCGGTACATATCCCGGTCGTGGCGATTGGCGGAATTACAGCGGAAAATATGAAGCATTTGGCAGGAAGCGGTATCTGCGGCGTAGCTGTCGTGAGCGCCATCTTCGCTGAGGACGATATCGAGGAGGCCGCCAGGAGGTTGAAATGCGTGGCCGCGGCTGTAACAGAACAGGAATAAAAACCGGCATCACACAGTCAGAGAAAGGAACGACCGATGAAGGGAGCCATATTTGATATCGACGGAACACTTCTGGATTCCATGTCCATGTGGGATCATGCCGGAGAGTGGTATTTAGCCCGCCTCGGCATCAAGGCCGAACCGGGGCTTGGAAGACGTCTGCTTCCCATGAGTATGGAGCAGGCGGCCAGATATATGAGGGAGCAGTACTGCCTGGCACAGACCGAAGCGGAAATTGTAAGCGGAGTGGAAGAAACCGTAAGCCGGTATTACAGGGACGAAGTCCTTCCGAAAGCAGGAGTTGGGGAGTTTCTTAACCAGCTTGGAAAACACGGTTTTGTGATGGCTGCGGCGACCTCCAGCAGCCGGAAGGAAGTGGAGGCGGCGCTTTCCCGATGCGGCCTTAAGGCGTTCTTCCGGCAGATATTTACCTGCACGGAGGTCGGGGCTGGAAAGGACCGGCCGGATATCTATTACGAGGCTCTCTCCTGCCTGGGAACAGAAAAAACGCGGACATGGGTGTTTGAGGACGCCCTCCATGCGGCAGTAACCGCGAAACATGCAGGATTTGCGGTTGCAGGAGTATATGATGAGGCCAGCGGGATGGATCAGGAAGCGTTAAAGAAGATTTCCGATTACTATTTAAAGGATTTCAAAGATTTCCCCGCCTTTTACCGGATTGCTTCCGGGGCAGGTGAATGAAAATGAAATAGATTGAGGCGGTGAACTGCTGTAAATCCACCATGGCAGCGCCGCCCCGCAGACCAGCGGCAGATTGGGGGCACCACCTTCTGTCGCTTAACAAAATGTAACGATTCGGCTGTGCGGCTGAATCATTACACAAAATTAATGCGAAGAGGAGAAAGAAAAATGAGAACAGCATTAACAATCGCCGGGACAGAT
>ERZ773147.678-NODE-678-length-40017-cov-3.634553_pt1 | contig 40017 bp, 32 predicted proteins | sample MGYA00580851_ERZ773147 | MGnify/ENA primary metagenome ERZ773147 (study PRJEB29015, sample SAMEA2737818) | human gut metagenome | biome: human gut; feature: human-associated habitat; material: faeces | place: China | collected 2012 ... | reverse complement strand
CGACAATAGCATTTTTCTGCAAAGACATGTACCACAATGGGCTTGCTATTCTTGTTTGGCGGCGGAACAGAAAGATTGGCGTCAGGGAATGGGATAGATTTATACGGCTTTCGCTCCGGTGTTTTTTTGGCAATATCGGGAACTTTGAAGGCAATCCGTTTTGCATCTGCTAGGCTATATTTTTCAACTTCAAAATGGTAGGTTTGGAAGCCATGGTCTAGGTCATAAGTGCTGATTAGAAAAGGCATTTTGCAGTAGTGGCAATAGCAATAATCCCCTACATCAAATTTTATTCCTTCGTTGGTATAATAGGCGTAATCTGCTTGCATATAGTATAGATCAGAAGAACAATAGGGACATTTATATCTGCCCTTATTTTCGGAGTATGCGTACATTATTGGCTGATAGTAAATAGTATCATGCAGCTTTGTGTCTGTATAGCGGATCAGATACAAAATGTTTATGACATGGAAAAGACAATGTTTTCCGGTTGTAGAAGTGTAATCAACCCACTTTTGATCATCATAGAGTGCTTTACCAATGGGTTTGTTAATACTAAAAACACGAATATCATCATCGCGGGATATACCCAGATCCATCTTAAATATTTCCGCTGGCAACTCTTCCGGCAGTGTCTCATAAACCAGGATGGTTTGTACTGTAGATTGAAGTTCAACTGCTATTTCATGCACAAAGTATACCTGGGCATGGCAAGCCATCATTAGTTTATTTTCAGCCATACGACTTCATCTCCTATCCTACACCACGCTGCGCAGCATTAAAACTTCGTTTTGCACCGTACACATACGCGATCCACCTTGTTGGTTGCAAAGCCAGCGAACAGTGACCACTTGCGCGGAACCATCTGAAACTCTGCACAACCGCATTTGGGGCAGTGGGGCGCTTTGAAATTGCGGTCGTATTCTTCTTGGATGCGCTTTTTCTTTTCTTCGGCGTACTTGAGCATGTCGTTATAGGCTTTTTTGCTGAAGTGTTCGCTGGGGTAGACATATTTTTCACGAAGAGCTTCGCAGTGAGCCTCGTAAGTAGTTGCGCTTGGGTCTTTAGCTTTAAGTTCTTTGATAAATTCTGAATAATCTTCTTGGCTCATCACAATAGGATCTTCGTAATCACAACATTCACAAACAGGAAATCTACTTGGATTGAAATATACATCTATAAACCCGCAATGGGGACAAATAATATCTACTGGTTTAGTCTCCATAAATCTAGCCTCCCATAAATAACAATTATAACCTTATAAGAATTATATCACACAATAATCTCTTATACAACAAAAGATACAAGAAATGTTTGGGAAGCTCACTGGTTTTATGAGTAATAACCAAGTGGCAGCAGATACCGCGGCATTGCAAAGTTATGTTGAAAAAATGAAAGGTATCGAAGACGAAGCGAAGCGAGCCGCACAAAAGCAGAGAATCCTTAACGAAACCCTCAAAGATTCCAGCCAAGTAGCCAGGGACGTTGCACAGAACACCAACAACTTGGATGACGTGATGAAGGTCTATACGGCCAGCACACGGACGGCTACCAGCGTGGCGAAAGCGTTTGGAAAAACGTTATTAGGGATTGGCAAAACGATTGGTATTGCCTTAGCTGTAGGTGCCGTAATAACTGGAGCCAGAAAACTACTTCAGTTGGCAGACGAGAAGTGGGTTCATCCGTATGAGCATGCCCGCGATAAGGCCGCAGAGATGAGCCAGGCTCATGAAGAGGCTACCCAGAAAGTTGAAGAGCTAACTAAGCAGGTTGAAGAACTCAAAGCTAAGATGGACGAGTGCCGGAGCACTACCACTGGTGATATTGTAGACCCGGAAAGCTATGCTGCGCTAGAACAACAGAGAAAACAGCTGCAAACTAATTTGGACTTAAAAAAACAGTCGGCTGAAGAAACCGCTCGCGACGCCCGTGAAGCGGTGTATGATCAGCAGGATACAAACCAAAACGTTACTTTTGTTTCTTCACGATATTCTTATGCGGGAACATATGGTGGGAATCAATCTGAACGAGTAAAAAAAATGATGGATGACTATATTTCCACATTTGAAGAAGAGGAGCAGCTTGAGCAAGATTTTGCAAATAATAAAATTCTAAAAATTGGATATGACGCTCGAAAGAAAGATCTTGAAGAGTGGCGTGAGTTTTTACGGACAAACATTAAAGCTATAGGCGACGATTATACCACCGAGATGGATACGTTGCTCAATAGTGCCCCAAATGAGTTTAGCTCAGATGACGACAAGAGCAAATACCAGGAACGTATTAAAAATTTGTCGGATAACGAGCAAGCTTTCTTGAATTTCTGGAATCTATACATTAAAAATATTCCTCTCATGACCCAGGCTACCAACGACTTTACGCAATCTGTAGCTGACGGCGATGATAGTGTTAAGGCGCTGAACGATGCTATCAATGGTGGGCAAGCGATTAAAGAAGGCAGTGAAGCTTACAAAGAAGCTGCCGACTTGGCAGATAAATATGGTGTTAGTACTGAAGGACTTATTGCCCAGTTGCAAGCATTACATGAAGAGCAGAGTAAGGGCAATGGCGATGATGACTGGCAGTTTGATGCAGCCGGTGATTTACAGAATTTCTTCTCTAACTTTACTGATAGTACCAGTAACTGTTACAAACAGACCAAAGCTCTTGAATCCGCCTTTAAGGATATGGGCGAGCAAGGATACCTAAGCAGTGAATCCTTACAGGCTTTGTTGGCGGTTTATCCTGAGCTGATCAACGATATGGAAGTTGAGAATGGTGTTGTAAGTATCAGCCAGAGTGTTTTGGAAGGCAAATTTGGCACGATGAAGAGCGCCATGATTGCTCAAGTACAAAGCCAGATTGACTCTACGAAGGCAACTATTCAACAGACAAATGATCGTATCGAATGTTACCAAAGAGAAATTGAAATTCTTACAACTTTGTATGGCGCGATTGGTTCTATGCCTTCGGCTAGTTCTGTACTTAGCAGCGACTATCTCAGTCAAAAATTGGCCTTTAATCCAAATTTAGGCTTCGGAAATAGTTTGCAACTTCCTGATGTTGAACAAGCAGCGGGTAAACTTGCTATTCTGAATAACAAATTGGAAAAAGAGAAAGCCAAAGCTAAAGATGCTCAGAAACAGCTTGAAGATCTTGAAAAGAGTTTGGCCGTAATGAATGGCTATGGTCTTAGCGGCTTTAACGGTGCCCAGCCCAAATCCGGCAAGAGCAGTAACAAGGGCGCAACCGATGCCCAAAGTGCGGCGATTGACGCATTGGACAAGAAGGCCCAGGCGCTGAAAGAAACCTACGAAGCACAGAAAAAGGTGCTGGAAGACCAGAAAGAGGCCATTGAAAAGGTCATTAAGGAACTGGAAAAAGAGCAGACGGTTCTGGATGGTATTATTAAGACTGTAACCAACCGCATTGACAAAGAAATTGACCGGCTGGAACACCAGTGGGATGACCTGAAAGAAAAGCTGGAGAAGGATAAAGACAACCTGGATTCCGCCATCAATGGTGCCAACTGGGTAATTGAGCAGCGGGTTAAAGAGCTGGAAAAAGCCAATGACGAATTGGAGGACAGTTACCAACCGCGGATTGATGCGCTGCAGGATGAGATTGATAAGCTGAATGAGGCCAACGATGCACAGGAAGAGGCTATTAGCCTGGCACAGAAGAAAGCTGCGCTGGATGCTGCATTGGCCGCCAAGAATGTGCGCGTGTACCGTGAGGGCAAGGGCTTTGTTTGGGAAGCCGACGAAAGTGCTGTTAAGAGCGCCGAAGAAGATTACAATGATGCCTTGCGCGACAAAGAGCACAATGACGCCATTGATAAGCTGACCAAGGAAAAAGAGGCCCTGGAAAAAGAGCTGGAGGACAAAAAGCAAGCCAACCAGGACAAGATTGACGCTTACAACGATTACAAAGAAAAGCTGGATGATGCCCAGAATGCTTATACCAATGCCAAAAACCTTGAGATTTTGCGCAAGCTGTACGGCGACAATGCTGATCAGATGATCTTGAACATGGACCAGAGCATGATTGATAAAATCACCTCTGATTACACGGAAAACATGCACCAGACGGACTATGTGGAAGATCAGATCGAGCAGAACAAGAAGCTGATTGACCAGTTGGAAGAGTATAAGAGCAAATGGGAAGAGGTTGCGGACGCTTACGAAACCGAGCAGAACCGAATCAATACCGTAGCGCGGCTTGGGGCTGACTGGGAAGAAAAAATCCTGGGCCAGCGCATGGATGTGCTGACGGATTTTAAGAACCACTATGTTGATGTTTTGAAGCAGATTAAGGATAAGACCAAAGAGGTTGAAGACCTTGAGTTGCAAATTAAGGTAGTGGAAAAGAAGTACAACGAAGATAATGCTGAGATTGAAAAGCAGAAGAAAGAGCTGCAATGGGAGAAAAACGAGATCACTCGCGCTAACCATGCAACCGGCATTATGAACGTTGCGGCCTTTGAACGTGCGCGTGTTGATGAGGCTGGGCCTGAGATTGTTGTACGGCAGCCGGAAGCCGGACGCTATACCAGCCTGGAGGTTGGAGACGGCGTTGTGCCGGGGAATTTGACCCGCAGGTTGTTTAGCGCGGCAATTAACCCGGAAGCTTTTGTGGAGAGTGCTATTTTGAAGCGGATGGGGAATGTGAACGCTGAGTTAGCTAGTGCTGGCAGCAGCGGCGTACACATTGGCGACATTAACATTGTGATGAACGGTGTGAATGACGTTGAGAATTTTGGCCGCATTTTGCACCAGAATATTGGCTCCATTATGGCGCAGGAGTTCAGCAAGCGGTAATTACAAACAGGACAGAGGGAAACCAACCGAGAGGAATCAGCGGTTAGGTCCCTTATATAATAAGGTAAGATGACGGCTGTTGCTTTTTAAGGAGGCTCTGAATCATGTGCTATTTAGTAGCGAAAGATAGATATGCTCATGGCTGTGTTGCTTTGAAAACAACTCACGGCAAGCATCTTGTTGAAATGAAAAGAGCCTTAAATGCTGCGGTTGGCGACAAAGGCGTACAGTTAGTAACGATTAGCAGACCAACAGCATATGGAGAGTATGCTCCATACCGATTTGCCAAAACAGAACAAGAATTTAATGCTCTTGTACGAGCAATGCGATAATTTTATAAGTCAATTTACATCGGGTAACAGATTGTTGTTGTCCGGCTTTTTGTATGGTATAATGACCCTATTATAATAAGGTGGGAAGTGTTGTACCTATGGCAAAGACTGAGAGCCAAAACAAGCCGAACACGGAGTTTACGTTTAACCCGGAAGCCCATAAGGCAAAAGAAAATAAAAACAAAGAAACCTGGCAGGATAAAAACGCCCAAAAAGAGAAGTAATTTTATGGAGATAACACAATACTTAAATGCACTGGTTGCTATGATACCTGACATTTTGCAGTATGTAGTGCCCGGCGTGTTAATGTTATGGGTTTACAACCGGCTTCTGGATAAACAGTTGCCACAGCACTACTTGATTTATTCTGTGATAATTAGTTTTCTGCTTATGCAGGTAGTGCCGACCAAGAAGTTACAGTACATTGTGGCCTGTGTTCTTGGTGCAATTTTATCTATCTTACGCAGAAGCACAAAGGTTAAACGGGTACTACTTAAATTATTCAAGTGGTCCCCAAGCAGCGATGTGTGGGAAGATATTATTGACTATGAGCTTGGCACCTATATGATGGTAGCAACAAATGACGAGAATGGGTTTAAGGGCTACTATGCAGGGTTGGCAACTGAAAAGAATATGCTGTTCTTATCAGAGTATACTGTGACGGATGACCATGGCCATGAACTTGTTACGATAGATGACCAGATTGTTGCGATACCAAGGGAGAAAATCAAGTATATTGAATTATCTTATGATGAAAAATCAGATGTAAAGAAATATTGGTTTAAGCGATAATTACGATGATGATATACCGGGTGGCCTATATGGCTGCCCGGCTTTTTTATTTTGGAGGAAAAGCTATGGCGAAGAACACATTGGATGATGCCATTGCGGGGCTGAAAGACCTGGCAAAAGAGGTGAAACGTTACTGCGAGAGACTGATTAGCAATGCCAAGTTTGACCGTACAGCTGTTGGCACGATTGTAAAGGTACTGGATGACCATAGCGGCTATGTAGTGGCGGCTTTTGGCAAGGAATATACCATTGCGAGTAATGCGCTATTCCAGGTGAACGATGCTGTGGCTGTGATTGCCCCGCAGAATGACTTTAAGCGGCTGTACATTAAGCCATATGAAATTGACCGGAACCTGTTGAAGCAGGATAAGGTTGAGGAAGACCTGAAAGATTATGTGAATAAGGTAGACAAGCTGCAGGAACAGGTGGACGGCAAGGTTGAACAGTATTTTTATAACTATGACCCGACGCTTGAGAACTGGCCTGCTATGAGCTGGAAAGACGACACCACAAAGAAAGCACACAACGGCGATTTGTTTTATAACACCGACAGCAAGAAAGGCTGGCAGTGGACATACAACGAAGAAACAAAAACCGGCAGCTGGGTAGAAGTGACAGATAAGGATACACTGGATACGCTGGAAGCCGCAAGCAAGGCACAAGACACCGGAGATGGTAAGCGCCAGGTATTTACGGCTGATGCAAGCAAGGGGGAGCACCCGGAGCCGCCGTATGACACGGGCGATTTGTGGTTTAATGGAGAAGACATTCTGGTTTGTACGGTAGCACGCACAGCCAGTGACAAATATGATGCCGGCGACTGGGTAAAAAAGGATAGTTACGCCAGCAAAGATGACATGAAAAATTATGTGGATGGTGTAACGAAAGATATGCAGGACCAGATTGACAGTAAGGCCGAGCAGCACTTTTACGCCTATGACCCTACGCTGGATAACGAGCCGGCCAAGAGCTGGACGACAGATGAAGAAAAAGAAAAACATGTGGATGACCTGTTTTATAACACAGAGACAGGCAAAGCATACCGGTTTATGAAAGGTGACGATGGTAGCTACAAGTGGGAGCTGGTGCAGGACAAGGATGTAACCAATGCACTTGAGGCGGCCAGCAAGGCACAGGATACGGCGGATGGAAAGCGGCGTGTGTTTACGGCAGATGCCAGCAAGGACGAACCCCCCGACCCGCCGTATGACGAAGGTGATTTGTGGTACACGGGGGCAGAAGTGCTTGTTTGTGGAAAACCCAAAGCGAAAGGCGAGGCATATGATGCCGGTGATTGGGGCAAGAAAGACAATTACACGAACAAAGACGAAGTGGTTGATGCGGTTGATAAGAAGCTGACGCAGGAGGACATCTTTAACCGACTGACCAATAATGGAGCAAGCCAGGGCATGTTTATTGAAGATGGGAATGTGTACTTTAATGCGACCTACATTAAGTCTGGTGAGATTAACTCTGACCTGATTAAAACTGGTAAGATTAGCTCCAAGGATGGAAGCGTTTATTTTGATCTGGATAATTCAGTAGTTCATACGACTGATGGACAGTTTGTTACAACGCTTGATAAAAATTCTATCCTTATTAAGTCTGGGGATAATACGCTTGCCAGATTGAACGGCTACAATGAAACATATGGTACAGAAAATGTGGTGCAGATTGCAGATGCTATGTTAAAGCTTGATACTTACCAGTATGATGATACAGAAAAAACCACTACTCACACAAATACAATGGTATTAGATGGTTCTTCTATTACATTCAGGGCCGGAGAAGTTACCAGTTCATCATCCATGTCATCGCTTTCTAAGGCTGGACTGAGTACAGAACGGATTACTTTTAATAATGCTATTGGAACCTTGACTGCGCAAAAGGAGTCTGATACTTCTGGACGATTTGTTATTGATTTTTCAACCACACAGCTTAGAGGTAATGTTCAGCTATATGGGAATGGCAACTCTATGTACATCTATGACGGTACCACCAACTGGGGTGGTCAAACTTTAGGCTGGGACGGCAGCAAAGAAGTAACCACTCTTGACGCAAATACTCAGGCTGTACCGTTTATTTATGGTATTGAGCTTGTAAAAAATGCGCAGGGGTATGTGACCGATGTAAAGCTGAAACAGCATGGGCTGCGGTTTATTGGCGGCATTTTGGTTTAATTTTAACGAGGAGATTTTATGATGGAAAATTTTAATTTGAAATGTGAACAGTTGAAGACTTACATTTGTGACGGTGTGAACCAGATTGGGCTGCCGCCGTATGCAGTGGAGCTGATTTTGGAGAGTTTGTTGCGTGATGTGCAGAATATCCGCAAGAGCGCGATACAGGAAGAGATGGAAGCGGCTAAGAAGGCTGCGGCAGAAAAGGCCGCGGAAACACCGGTTGATGCAGCAGAGGATAAGCCGGAAGAATAGTTGACAGTATTGTGGCTATAAAGCAAGACTGGTTTTGGATTATGTAAGACAGGAATAAAGCCAGAAAAGACATTTATAAAAGCCGTTTTGGGAATTTTTTTCTTAAATGATGGCATAAAACTAACATTTGTGCTATACTATTATTAAGAAGGGAGGCCAAAGATATGCTTTGCCAGTTTTCTTTTGAAAATTTTAAGTCCTATAAGGATGAAACGACTTTTGATTTTAGGGCGACAGCCGCTGCTGAGTTTGAAGAAACTTTAATAAAACAAGACAAAGCTGATGATTTGCTCCCTGTGAGCGCCGTATATGGCCCCAATGGTGGAGGAAAGACAAACCTGTTACAAGCTTTCTTTTGCCTGATAGGGGTTGTAGTTCGGCCTATCCACACCCTGGAAAAGAACCGTCAGCCTATGATTTTTCAACAGGGCGTTAATGTAACCCCGTTTGAGATGGACGATGAGTCTGTCGATAAGCCGACGAAATTTCGCATATTTTTCCGCATTAAAGAAAAAGAATACCAGTATTATATTGAGCTGAAAGACACTGTTGTTTATGAAACCCTTTTGTGGAAAAAAATCGGAGCCAGACGCACAGGGTTAGTTTTTGAGCGAGATGGACAGAAAATTACGCTTGGCACGACAATCAACAAAAACAACATCAATCTGGATGTAAACCCAAAGATGCCTTATCTTTCTTTTTTAGCAATCAATTATAACCTGCCGGTAATTGCTGAAGTGCAAAATTGGTTTGAATCTTGCATTACGCAGAGTTATGCAACCCCGCAGGCAGAAACGATTGTGTTGATTGCAAAAGAAGAAAAAACCAGAGAGAAAATCATCCGGGCATTAAACGATGTAGGAATTGATATTACTGGCTACCGATATGACGATAATAGTAAACGGTTATTTACGCAAAGAACCATCAACGGTAAGGTTTATGAATTGCCTTTTGAAGAAGAATCAGATGGCACCAAAAAGATGATTGCGGCATTGCCTGCTTTGTTGCTTGCATTAAATGAAGGACGAACCGTTGTTGTAGATGAGCTTGACGCTAAATTACATCCAAAGTTGTTACGATATGTAATCCAGTTATTTAAGAACCCGAATCTAAACAAACATGGAGCACAGTTGTTATTTAGTTCTCATGATTTAACAACTATGAAAAATACAATATTCCGCCGTGACGAAATTTGGTTTGCCGCTATGAATGACCAACACGAAAGCGAAATATATTCTTTATATGAGCTACGCCAGGAAGACAACACCCGCGTTAAAAGTACCGCTGCCTTTGACAAGCAGTATTTAGAAGGACGATACGGTGCCGATCCTTATCTTGCCAACATGTTGACAGGAGGGGACTGGACATGAGCTTAAAGCCGTTAAAAAAGAGCGACCGGAACAAAGTTTGGATGAAAAAACGGCAAGATAGACCGCGTTTAATTCAGCCAGAATATCATTTAATAGCTTCAGAAGGTGTTAAGACCGAGCCTTTATATTTTAATGCGATCCAGAAAATCATCAATGAAAAATACCGGGATAGAATCCAGTTAAAAATAACCGGTATGGGCGATAATACCACCAACTTACTTGAAAAAGCTCACCGATATGTGCAGAACAGCGGGGTTGTGTTTAAGCACGTTTGGATCGTGTACGACACAGATAATTTCCCGGCAGAACAAATCAATGAAGTTGAGCGGCTTTGTGATGTTTACAGTTTGCAGGAAGAAACGACTTATCATGCAACATGGTCAAACCAGTGCATTGAGCTGTGGTATCTATTGCATTTTGCCTATACAGACGCTGATGTAGACCGGACGTTTTATTGGAGAAAGCTAACAGCCGCGCTAAACGCCATTGGCAAAGGGGATTATTATAAAAATCGGCCTGATATGTACGCTGTTTTGCGCCCTTTTATAGATACTGCGATTATAAACGCACGGAAACTGGATAAACGAAACGCAGGAAAAGTTCCGTCCAATGCGGCACCAGGAACAAAAGTATATGAACTGATTGAAAAATTAAAACCATATTTATAAGTAACAAAAAATTTTAACGGCCGCCTGACCTTGATTGGTTGGGCGGCTTTTGTTATTTAGAGAGGGAGGGGAGTGGCGGGAGGATGAGCAAACCAGCATTATATACCGTATCAGCATTTGATGCGACAAAAGATTATACATTCCGGTTCCGATACATTGGTGTGATTACCAAGGTGGAGGCGCAAATTTGGGCCAATGCCATGAGTGCAGAGGAACTGGGCAGCCCAACTTACCAGAGCGGTGAGGTGAGTACCCAGAGATCCGAGTTTACTTTGAAGGCCAGCAGCATTACAAACAGCAGCGCGGCGTTTGGCATTAAGGTACGGGTGTGCGGCCAGGACAGTGCGTGGAGCGAATGGAGCGACATCTTGCTGTTTTATTGTGTGGAGACACCGGTATTTAAGTTCAAAGAGATCAGCACCAAGGACAAAACCAACATTGAATACAGTGCTTTTGAGTTTACAGTGCAATACGAGAGCACCCAGGGCGAAGAACTGAACGAATATACGATTGAATTGTATGATGCCAGCAAGAGCCTGGTGAAGAGCAGTGAGACACTGCGGGTGCCGGACAAGGCGTATATCATCAGCAACCTGCGCAATGACACGACTTATTACGCCAGAGCACAGGGCATTACCCAGCACGGCATGAAGCTGGACACTGGATTTTGTGAGCTGCTGATTGGCTATGTGGGCGGTGACGGCTATGCGGCTGTGGCGCTGGAAAACCATTATGAAGAGGGCTGCATTTGGGTGAAATCTTATGTTGTGACAATTGAGGGCAAGGACCGCAACGACAACAAGGATGACTACCACTATGTAAGCGGATCGGCCGGGGACCAGGCAGTAGACCTGACAGTGGATGACACCGACCCGGTTAAGGCCGACATGACGTTCAAAGACGGATTTAAGGTACAGGGCAGCCATGTGGAAGAAGGAAGCGTGGTGGACAGCAGCTATGCCCTGGGGCTGAACATGAGAAGCGACCGCTGGAACAAGCTGCTGATTGGGCTGTGGAACAAACGGAGCAACGGGATTAGTATGCCGACAATGGACGAAGATCCGTATGCTTTGAAGCTGTTTTTGTGCCGCCGCGATATTACAGACGATTACAGCAGCAATGCTTACAATTACCAGACGAACGAAAAGAAAACATGTTATTACCTGGAACTGACCTGCGGCGGATACTGTTTGCAGAGCAATGTAAAAACCAGTGCGCCAAATGGTTGGTTTAAGGTGTATTTGAAAAACCAGAGCGGCCTGTTTGAGCTGCGCTGGGAATAAAGGAGGGGTGTGGAATGATTGTGGGAGCCGATATTTTGATGGGGCAGAATGCGATTTTGCCATACCCGCCTTATAATGAGGCGCTGAATGTGCTGAAGCTGCAGAACGGTGTTTATGACGACCTGCTGTTAAGCCGCGACGCCGACAAGGATTACGGCAAGTACAATCTGGACAATGGGTGGCAGGCCCAAACGGCCATTTATGCGGCTTTTAACGGTGATACCCTGGGCGGCAACCTACGCTACCGGGCAGAACAGATCAGCGAGATGCGGTTAAAACGACGCCGGGTTGGAACCTATAACTGGATCACCCTGGCAACCAAGCACCGGCCAACCCCAGTGAATGATGAAACCCTGAAGGAATGGGAAAAAGAACTGAACAATTGGGTACATATTGATTGGTACGCAGACGGGCGCAACACCGAGTATGAGTATGCGTTTGTGCCGATTATTGACGATGCTGAGCAAGACATGTTCACGAATAAGATTTTGAGCAGCTTTGACGGTGCGGTGCTGACGGACGGAGACATTAGTTACCACCTGTTATTTGATGCCAGCGTGACCAGTACGACCAGAACACAGCCAAACAGTGTGGTGGAAACTATGAGCAGCCGTTACCCGTATGTGATTTACGGTAGCGACCTGAACTATGAGCAGGGTAATTTTACGGCCACTGTGCTGAAATACAGTTTTGACACGGATGATTATGACGGGGATGGTGGTGCCCGGTACCGCAAGCAGTTTGTGGACTGGTGTACCAACAAGAAGCCGAAGATTTTGAAGCTGTTTGACGGACGCAGCTGGATGGCGAACATTATTAACCAGCCGAGTATCAGCTACAGTGACCATTATGACAAGGTTGCCGTGGCGTTTGATTTTGTGGAGATTGGCAGCTTGGAGAGCAGCACCGATTTGTACCGCAACGGGTTTATTGCAGAAGATATTGAAGGGAGTTGATGCGCGATGTATGTGCCAAGCACAGAAGACATACGAACCTTATACTCCCATAACATTGAGCTGTACACCCGCATTGACCTGCTGAACGACCGGATGAAGACGATTGACAGTTTGCAGGGCATTACGACCGAGGGAAGAATTTCTGTAGATGCAGATGCGGACATCCGGCGAACGTACACTTCGACCATTGTGCTGGACGAAAAACATGCGATCAGCCAGTACAGCGAGAGCGAATGGATGAACAAGTACGTTTGGATTTACATTGGTGTGAAGACCCCGATGCTGAACGATATTATCTGGTACAGCCAGGGGGTATATGTGTTCAGCCAGAACGGATACAACTATGACACGCAGACCCGGAGCCTGACCATTAACTGCATGGACCTGACGGCAATGCTGAATGACACGTTGGCTGGACAGCTGACAGGCATTAAGACCGTGTTTAAGGCCGGGGGTGGAATCCGCAGGGCGATGGTGGAGCTATTACAGGAAGTGGGGATCAACAAAGTATTTGTAGAATATTGGAACCGAACGATCCCTTATGACCAGGAGTTTGATGCGGCGACCAGTGTGTGGACAATTTTGACACAGTTGCGGGATTTGTATTACCCGTTTGAAATATTTTTTGAGGATGATGTGTTCAAATGCCAGCAGATCCCAAGTTGTGAGGATGACCCGCTGGTGCTGAATGCCGATGTGTTCAATGATTTGATCATCAGCGAAGACGCAACGGTGGATTACAGCGAGGTACGAAACTGCGTAGAGGTGTTTGGTGCTGCGGCAAGCCCAGATGTGAGCTGCACAGACCTGGTGGTGGACACGACAAAGAAAACCATAACATTAAACGTAGTTGGATTGGCATTAAGTGGTAAGAAGCTGATTTTGTTTACGCCGCCGGACAATGTGGCCGACCTGTACGATGCTGACAAAGGGTACCAGATGAAGATCAGTGCCAAAGCAACAGAGAGCAGCGATGCGGTTGTGACCGATGTTTTGAGCCTGTATACCATCAGCACAGATGAAGCCGGCAACAACAAAAAGGCCAGGCAGGACTGCATGAAACCAAAAGTACAATATGTGGTGCGCTACGATGCCGATTATTCCCCGAATGAGAATGGCGGCAAAGGGCGCTTTTATTTTTATGGGCAGGTACAACCGCACGCCATGGTGATGCTGAAAGATACAAAACCGAGCAAGGAAGAGCTGGACAAGCTGAAAGAAACCGAGAACTGCCAGAATTTGGAAGTTGTGAGTACCGCCAACCCGGATATTGAAGGGTATGAGGAGGACGACCAGTTTTTGAACAGCCCGTTCAGCATTGAACGAATTGGACGGCGCAATGTGGTTTTGAGCGGCGGTGAATACGACAATTACACCACAGATGACGGCATTTTGGATGTGGCCGAATACGAGCTATGGAAGCGGGCGCGATTGACCGATAGCATTACGGTGAAGATGTTGCTGGTGCCGTGGTTGGATGTGAACACCAAGGTTGAATACTGCCCGCGTTACATGGGCGGCAAGACAGCCGTGCAATTTATTATTAAAAAGATTGATAAGAGCTTGGGGCAGGGAACGATGGATGTGACGCTGATGAGGTTTTACCCGTATTACCCGTACCCTGTAAAAGATGAGACAGGAGAGTGATAAGTAATGGCAGATACCTATACAAAGTTCCCGGAAGGTATTGATACGTTTGAAGACAATGCCGACCTGGACAGTGGCCATGCCGCAGCGGCAGCCCAGTACACCAAGTACCTGGCAGACGGCAAGTATACCGAGGCCAGCAATTACCTGAACCAGAACAGCGGCCTGCGCAAATACATTATTAAAGCTGCGGACATTAACCATGTGAAACATGCGATTACTGCACTGGAACAGCACTATGCCGGAGCGGTGAATTACATCATTGACGGCAAGTTTGACCCCGACATGATGATCCATGAATACAGCTACAGTTACAGCGGCGGAACCCATACACTGACATGCAAGAGCGGCAGCAGTTACAGCAACGCAGCCAACGGTAAAGCATATTTTACCACGGCGTTCAGTGACGGGCACAGACTGGTGATCAATGGCAAAGACATGACCAGCAACGCCTACTGCGGTACAGAGAAACTGGGCGACGGTGCGATTGGTGCCGGGCAGTGGGTGATTTTCCAGTACGATACGAGGAGAAACATTGTAAATTTTACTAACGGCAGCGGCATTGGGGCTTCCAAGCTGGCTGCCACGACTGCTTTGCCGGACCAGGTGCTGGCAGGACAGACATTTTACAGCAAGAACAAAACCCTGAAAACCGGCACCATGCAAAATTACGGCACTGTAACGGCAGAGTTGGCCAACGGCGAGAGCTACCAGATCAAGGCCGGCTATTACAGCGGCGGTGCGATCAGCGCAAGCGGGCTGGACAGCAATACGCCGGGCACTGCGGATGAAAAATCTATCCTGGAAGGAAAAACCGCCTGGGTAGATGGCAAGTTGGTGAAAGGATCTATCAAGACTTATTCTGCCACGACCCAGCTGCAGGGCGGCGAGCGCGAGAGCACCAAGATGACCGTGCAGAAAAAGGACGGTGTGACCCGGCTGTGTGTAGCCACAGATAACCAAAAAACCAACGATATTTACAGTGGCTGCTATTACGATAACGTGATGTGGCTGTGGGGAACCGCAAGCACGGCGGCCAAAGCCCTGTTGGAGGATGATACCACCAATGCGGCAACCGCCAATGATGTGGCCAGCGATAAAAAGTTTATTGACAAAAATGGCAACTGCACGCAGGGCACCCTGACCAGGCGCAGCTACGGCTTTGCCCATGACATGGGTTTTGGAACCGACAGCGAGTATTTTGCGCTGCGTAATATTGACGAGGGTGCATACAAAAGTGACGGCAATTTTTGGGCACCGGAAGTGCGCGTGAACCTGGCCGATTTCCGCAAAGGGATTGGCTGCACAGAAGATAAGATTGTGAACGGCGAAAGCATTGCTGACCTGACTGGTAAAGCCGGAAGCCGAATTGCAACGATTGATAAGGATACAACCAACGGCGACCATTACAGCAACGTGGTGACGACTGGCGGTTGCCAGCACGCATGGGTTGTGGTCAGTGTGAGTAAGACCGGAACAGAAAACAGACTTAACCGAGTGTGGGTACAGGCCAGCAATGACGGCAGCAACTGGACGGATGTGTGGGATAGCGGAAGCGGACTGCAAGCTGTATATAAGCAGCAGGCTTTGAACACGTCCACAGTATACACCCAATGGCGCGTGAAGCTGAACAGCGATGGCGATAAGTGCCACGCCCATATTGTATTGTTTGTTTGAAAATAGAAAGGGGAGGAGGAAAACATGGCATTAAGTTTTGAAGAGTCGAAACGGATGGCGGCTGAGATGGCGGCCAAAGCAGAGCCAGTGGCATTGCAGGCCGAGGCTGCCCCCATGGCCGCGGTGGTTGATATGCCACAGGCGCAGGCCAATGATGACGGCGGCTACACCCGCAGTGAAAAATACCTGTGGTACAGCCAATATAACGACGATGCGTTTTCGACCATTGACGAGATGAAAAATGTTGTGATGGACGAGAGCCAGATCAACATTACCCAGGAAACCAACAGCCAGGTGATCCCGTTTAAGATGCCGCGGCGATATGACGGTATTGATTTGATGCAGATGATGCTGCAGGTACATTACCTGAATGTGGACGGGCAGGAAGCATATGCCACGCCAATCAATGTTACCTACAACGAGGATACGATCCGGTTCTATTGGCTGGTTACAAATAGTGTGACAAGCAAGAAGGGGACAGTGCGCTTTGAGATCACTGCAACCGGTGTAAATGAACGCAGCGAGACCTATATGTGGCGCACACGACCAAACGGTGAGCTGAATATCTTGGAGGCTTTGAGTGGCACCAAGATGGTGGAACCGGACAAAGATTGGTACACAAGCTTTGTTGCCCTGATGGACGAGAAGGTTGGCCAGGCTTCCAGCTATGCCAGTGCCGCACAGGCCAGCGCCCAGGATGCAGCCAACGCTGCGGCGGGTGTGGATAATAAGATCCAGAATGCGGCAGCAGGAATTAAACAGGAGCTGCAGAGTGACCTTGACGCCAACTACACCAAGAAAACTGAGCTGACCACGGAGCTTGCCAAGTATTATAACAAGGAAGAAGTGGATGGCTTTGTTACACTGTTGGAAGGCAAGATTTCTGGGATCGACGGATTGGCGGCTTTTAACTGTACGTATGATGCGGGTACCCGTGCCTTAACGTTTTATAACGGCGATGCAGTGATTAAAACTGTAACCTTAAGCACCGACCCCAGCGCAGAGTGGACGACCGCATATGGCAAGACGGTGGATGCTAAGATCAGCGCGGCGGTAGACCCGGTAAGCACAGCGCTGGATGAATACAAGACCAGCAACAACGAGGCCGTGAAAGCTTTGCAGGATAGTGTGGGCGACCTGCCGAACACCTTGCAGAGTGATTATTATAATAAGGAAGCAACCAACAAACTGCTGGCTGATAAGGCGGACAAAACTGCTCTGGATGGATTTACCAATGATTTGACTGTGACCAAGAATACCGTGACAGCTTTGCAGAGCAGTGTGGATACGGCCAACAGCGACATTGCAGAGATCCAGGAAAAGATCAAAGATATTAAGCCCAGCAACGGCCATGAGTATGACATTACTTACACCAGTGATGACGGTCATTTGAGCCTGTTGGAAGACGGCACAACCAAGACTGTTGTTACCATTAAAGGCGGTGGCGGTGGCGGCGGTGAGACAACCAGCACCATTACCATTGAACGAATTGGTGACAGCAGCCTGACGGTAGTTCAGGGTGACAATGCATTGATCGGCTTTAAGTTTACGAGTGTGGACAATGCTGGCGATGACACTGGCAATGCGACTGGCAACTGGTATGTGGGCAACACTAAGGTGGCAACCACGACCATCACCCAGGGTAAGAACACCTTTGATGTGACGCAATACTTGCACAGCGGTGACAACACTGTGCGGTTGCAGGTTACGGACAGCATGGGCAGTGTGGGCAGCAAGAACTGGTCGGTTAATGTTGTTGAGTTTTATTTGGAGAGCATTTTTGATGACTCTCTTTTTTATTCCGGCGAAGTAACTTACCGGTTTACTCCGTATGGTAATATTGCCAAAAACATCAGCTTTAAGTTGGATGGCAAGGCGATTGGCGGAACAAGCACTGCAGTGACAGGCCGCCAGATGACCTACAATTTACCCACCCAGAAGCACGGCAGCCACCTGCTGGAAGTGAGCATGACGGCGGAGATCAATGGCAAACAGGTGACAAGCAACACCCTGCGCCACGATATTATGTGGGTGGAAGAGGGCAATAATACCCCGATTATCAGTTGCGCCGTGCTGGATTACAGTGCCAAGCAGTACAGCAATGTTGCAATCAGCTATACCGTGTATGACCCGGCCAGCAGTAACACCAATGTGACCCTGGCTGTGGATGGCATTGTTGCCAGCAAGCTGACGGTAGGACGCACCAAACAAACCTGGACGTACAAGAGCAGCGAGATTGGCAGCCATGTGTTGACCATTACCTGCGGCGAGACGGTAAAGACCATCAATGTAAAAATTACCGAGCTGGGTATTAACATTGAGCCGGTGAAAACCAACCTGATGTTTGACTTTAACCCGGCTGGCCGAACCAATGCGGACGAAAACCGCCTGTGGACCGATGGCAATACCGCGATGACGGTAAGCGACAACTTTGACTGGAGCAATGGCGGCTACCAGATTGATGAGGACGGCGATACTTACTTTTGCGTGAAAGCCGGAACTACCGCCACGCTGGATTACAAGCTGTTTGCGGACGATGCCAAAAAGAAGGGTAAGAACTTTAAGCTGGTGTTTAAGACCACCAATGTGCGAGACTACGATGCTACGGCACTAACCTGCGCAAATGGCAACGTTGGTTTGACGGTACAGGCACAAAAGATTACCTTGACCAGCCAGCAGAACCGCATTGAGCTGCCGATTTGCGAAGATGACTTTTTGGAGTTTGAGTTCAATATTTTGCCGGACAGCAAGTATAAAGAGATGGTACTATGGTGCGACGGTATCCCCTGTAAGGTGGAACTGTACGATGCAAGCGACAACTTTACACAGGCAAGCCCGGTTGGCATTACGATTGGCTCTGCGGACTGTGATGTGCAGGTATACCGCATGAAAACCTACGGCATGGAACTGACGGACGATGAGATCCTGGACAACTTTATTGCGGATGCCAAGAACGCCGAGCTGATGATTGAACGCTACAACCGCAACGATATTACCAATGTGAGCGGCGAACTGGATGCTGACCTTTTGGCCGAGAAGTGCCCGGACCTGCGCATTATCAAGATCAGCGCCCCGACCTTTACGACCGGCAAAAAGAATGAGGTTTTTAATACCACCATCCAGCAGATTTACAAGAACGGACGCGCTGTGGAGGATAACTGGACCGCGACCGGTAGCCATAAAGGCCAGGGCACCAGCTCCAATGCGTATGGCGAGAGCGGCCGAAACATTGATATTAACTGTTCCGGCGGATTTACATTTGGCGATGATAGCACCGGCAGCACCTATACCTTGACCGAGAACAGTATCCCGGAGAAATATTTTAATATCAAGGTAAACATTGCAAGCTCTGAAAACGCAAACAATGCCTGCATTGCAGATGATTACAACACGTTTAACCCATATACCCGCCAGGCAAAGAAAGATAACCCGAAGGTGCGCGACACGATGGCGTTTTACCCGTGCGTGGTGTTTATTCAGGAGACGGATGTGGAGAACGCAACGGTGTTTAAGGACGGCCAGTGGCATTTTTACGCCTGCGGTGATATTGGCAACAGCAAGAAGAACAATGACACCCAGGGCATGAACCCCGAAAACCACAAGGAAGTTATTGTTGAGATTGATAATAACACCGATGCCCAGACCCGCTTTTTGAGTGATGATCTGAGCCAGGAAACCTGGGACGGCGACCACAGCTTTGAGTTCCGCTATATTAGCAAAAACTGCACCGAGGAAGAAACACAGGCGGCAAAGAATGCTTGGCAGAGCTTGCTGACCTGGGTAGTAAATGCAGATGATGAAGAGTTTAAGGCCCACTTTGAGGACCACTTTATCAAGGATAGTGTGCTGTTCTTTTATCTGTTCACTGAGCGCCACACAATGGTGGATAACCGCGCCAAGAATGTGTTCCCCCACACAGAAGATCTGATCCATTGGGATTTTTGCATGGATTATGATAACGATACCTGCCAGGGCAACGACAATGAGGGCGGATTGACACTGACTTACGGCTATGAGGATACCGACACCATTGGCACCAAGAGCGTGTTTAACGCGGCAGACAGCAAGCTGTGGTGCAAAGTACGAGATCTTTTTGCGGACGACTTGCAGAAGATGTACCTGAACCGTGAGAGCGCTTTGGCCTGGAGTGCAAACCGTATTTTGCGCAAGATTGAGGCGTACCAGGATGTGAAGCCCGAAAAGCTTTGGATCATGGACATGCAGCGCAAATATTTCCGCACCTATGAAGACAATGGAACGACCAATTACCTGCCGATGATGCACGGCAACAAGCGCCACCAGCGCCGCCAGTACCAGAAGTACCAGGAAAAGTATATTGCGAGCAAGTACAGCGGTACGACCTGCACGGCTGATGATATGACGATCCGCGGCTATACCCCGACCAACTGGACAGGTGTGCAGCCGGATGGCACGTTCCATATCCGCCCGTATGCAGATACCTATGTGAGTGTTTTGTATGGCTCCAACCCGGTAAAAATGCGCGGCAAGCGCGGCCAGACCTACACGATTGAGTGCCCGATTGCAGCCATGAACGATACCGAGGTTTATGTTTACAATGCCAGCCTGATGCAGAGCATTGGCGACATTAGCGGGTTTTACCCTGGGTATGTTGATTTTAGCCATGGTGCGAAATTGACCGACTTGCAGGTTGGCAACGGCACCGAAGGCTACCGCAACACAAACCTGACCGACTTTGCGGTTGGCAACAATACGCTGCTGGAGCACCTGAATTTGCAGAATGTGCCAAACCTGAAAAAGTCCATCAGCTTGGCGGGATGTGTAAACCTGACCGATTTTTATGCCGGCGGCAGCGGTATTACCGGTGTAGCGTTTGCCAAGGGCGGCAAGATTGAAAAGGCTGAACTGCCTGCGATTGCAAGCCTGACGGCACAGAACCTGAACCACCTGACCGATTTGAAGATTGACGGCTATGAGAACATGACCACACTGGTTGTGGAAAGCTGCCCGACCATTGACCTGAAAGCTATGTTGGAAAAATGCACAGGTTTGAACCGCGTGCGCCTGACTGGCATTGATTGGAAATGCGAGGATACAGCACTGCTTGACCGGCTGTACACGATGACCGGCCTGGATGAGAACGGCTATAACACCGAGCACTCTGTACTGGAGGGCAAGGTACATGTGCCTATCATGCGTGAAAAGAAGCTGGCAGAGTTTAATGCACAGTGGCCGGATTTGAAGATCAGCTACAACACGCTGGTGGAACAGTTTACCTGGACCTTTGTGAATGATGATGACGAGCATACAGTTTTGGATGTGCAGTACATTGACAAGGGTGGTAAGGCTGTTGACCCTGTGACCCGTGCGGAGAAGCCGATCCCGAAGCCGACCAAGAAGAGCACGGTGAGTACTGACTTTACCTATGCTGGATGGGACACAGAGTTTGTTACAGTATTTACCAACCAGACCGTAACGGCCAAATATACCGAGAGTGTGCGGAAGTATACCGTGCGCTACCTGAACAATGGCGCGGAGAAGCAGAAAACAGTTGCCCCCTATGGCAGCATGGTGTTGTACGAAGGCGATACCCCGACCTACACGGCGGAGGAAGGTGCCTATAAGTTCTACCTGTTTGACCATTGGGACAAGGGCGGATATGTGAACGGAGACAAGGACATCAATGCGGTATATGACAGCTGCGAATATACCTCTGGTTATTTTGACGGCAAAGAGATTGGCAGTTTGCGCCCGGTTGAGATTTACGCAATGAAAAAGGTTGGTGTGGAGAATAAGGTGGTCAGCCCCAAGGACGCTGTTACCATTACGATGGGCAACGACTTTAGCTACTCTGACATTGAAGAGAAGGTTTTGATCAACGAGAAAAAGACCTTTGATGGCACCAACTATATGGATACCGGTGTGCAGCTGTTGAAGGAAGACCGGGACTGGGTGCTGGCGGTAGATTACCGGATGACCACAACCGATACGGCCAATGCTGTGCTGATGCAGTGTTTTGAAACCAACGGCATGAATGGTATCCGCATTTGGAACAATAATGGAGCCAAGATCAGTTGGGGCACCGAAAGCGCAGCAGCTGCCACAGTTGGAACCCGTGACATGGTGGTAATGCGCCACAAGAAGGGCGAAAACAACCTGCATGTATATACGGCTAACATTTACGGTGACGACATTGTTTACACCGAGATTAACCGTGGACGAATTACACAGACCAATGCAACGCTGGTGTTTGGTTGCGCCAAGGCAGATGATGGGGAATATGAACGGTTTGCCAAGGGTGATGTGTACTGGGCGAAAGTTTGGTATGCAGACCTGGGCGACAATGCCTGCCGGAAGTTGGCTGCATGGCCGCATGAAACCCGCGAATTTGAGATGTGCGGATTTAAGCAGTATTATTTAAGCGATAACACAAACAAGCGCTGCGCAATGACGTTTTTGGCGAAAAATACGCTGGCACGCAAGATGCCGATTACCAGTAACTATTACAACAATGGCGGTTGGCCCGCAGCAACGCTGCGCACCTACCTGGACAAGCGGCTGCCGAATGCCTTGCCGATTGGATGGCAGCAGTTGATCCAGCAGGTAAAAGTGACATCCAGTGCAGGCGGAACATCCAAGGAAATTGTGACGGCGGATTGTTACTTCTTTATACCGGCTGCATATGAACTGAACCCCAGCATGAACAGTGAGCCGTATATTTATGAAGGTACAACGATCAGTTACATGACGGATAATCAGAGCCGAATCTGCTATGACGATGATGGCGCGGCCACCACTTATTGGACACGCAGCCCGAATGTTCAGTATGCAGATTACTTTTTGCAGGTTGCGGCAGACGGCCAGATTTACAGCTATGTTACCCCGAATGAGCAGCATGGCGTGCGCGTGATGTTCAGCGTGTAAAGGAGGTTGAGGGACGAAATGTATTACAAGGTGACATATAACGGCCAGGTGATTGACACCCTTGACCACCTGAGTTTTGTGAAATACCAGGCGAAACACGGGATTATGGTGAACTGCACGGCAGATGATGCCGAAGGAATTGTGAGCAGTGATGGGCGCTACATCTGGCATGTGGACGGATACTATAACATTCCGGCGGCAGGATACGATACCGTGCAGTTGGAAGAGATCAGTGTTTACGAATATGACAAGCTGAAAGCCTTGGGGGCCAAAACCCCTGAGGCTATTATTGATGCTTATACCCTGAGCCTGATTGAAGGAGGTGTGCTATGAGTGACTTTGTGGAGAGTTTGCGGCGGTTGTATTTGGATCGCCGGTTAAAAGAAGCGACCCTAAATGCGCTGTGGCACAAGGGCAAAATCAGCCGCAATGAGTTTGACTACATTGTGGGCGGAAAGGAGACGAGCAATGTACACGATCCTGATTAACGAGGACAATACCCTGACCGCCAGTGTTGTGGAGCGCGTGATGCAGCAGAGCAAACTTGTGGACACACTGCATTTTTTGGCTGACCCGGAATATAAGGGCAAAGACATGCGCGACTATGTGGTGATGCTGGAATACCGGTTGCCGGTAAGCAAGAAATACCGCACCGAGTTTTTGACGCTGAGTGACGAGCTGTATAAAAACAAGCTGGAATATAAGTTGCCCTTTGACACAGCGCTGACCAGTGAGGCCGGTGTGATTGAGTTCCAACTGACCTTTGGCAATATTGAGATGGATGCTGAAGGCAGGACCACCCAGTATATCCGCAAGGTTGGACCGGGCGAAATTAAAATTATTGATGTTTACGACTGGGCGGCCACGATCCCGGACGAAGCACTGAATGCTTTGGACCAGCGGATTATTGCGATGCAGGCCATGTTGAAGGCCATGATTGATAAGAGCAACGCCATGATGAACAGCAAGGCCGACAACCTGAGCTACAAGAATGAGATGCTGCAACTGACCGCCAACGGAAGCCCGATTGGCAATGCGGTAGAGATCAAGAGCAGCGGCGGTTCCGGCAGCGGCGGTGATGGTACAACTGATGGAAATATGCGGGTGGTTGAGTTTTAAGGCTTGGCCGCCTGCATTTTTCTATATAGCGACAAATGGAGAAAGGAGTTGGGAGAATGGCAACCACAAGCAAGTTGGGCTATGGTAACGCAGAAAACCTGGATACAGCGATTACGAATGGAATTATTGACGAGAAGGACCTGGTTATTACCAAGGATACATCGGAGTTTTATTACATCCGTGACGATAAGAGCAAGCAGGCGATCCGCCCCCGCACCCGTGTTTTTGACAGCAACGGGCAAGCCAATGAGCAGTTGAACAACAGTAGCGACACTTATGCCGGGCAGACCGTAATGATTAAAAACACCGAGGGCAAGTATGAGCCGTGGATTGTACAGCTGTTAGACACCGGGAAGTTTGCTGTTGAACCGTTCAGCACTGCAAGCACTGGATTTGTTTGGCAGGAATTTTAACCGACAAAAACAACATGAAATTTAAGGAGAAATGATTATGGCAGAAGTAAAATTTAATTATGGCACCAAAGCTAACTTTGAAGCCCTGGAGGCAAAGGACAACGACACCCTGTATTTTTTGACTGACACTTTGCAGATTTTTAAGGGCGCAGTTGAATACACCAAGAGCTGCAAGCTGGTGAGTACCCTGCCTGGTTCCGGTCAGGTGCAGGGCGTTGTTTATGTGCGCACCAGCGACTTTACCCTGCATGTGTTCAATGGTACCAGCTATATCCAGCTGAACAAGGCCACCGTGACTGAGATCCCGGCTGCCAACGCCAGCGACGACAATGTGCCGACCACCAAGGCTGTTGCCGATTACGTCAACGCCAAGATTGAAGCCGTTGAGAATGCCAAGGGCAAGTTTGTTACCGATGTTACCTACAATGAGGGCGTGCTGAGCGTTGCCAAGGGCGGCGACCCCGTTGCTACCACCCTGACTGGCGTTGTGCATGCACCGACTTATGATGCAAGCACCCGCACCATCAAGCTGCCGGTATTTGGCGGCGACGAACTGACCATTGCGCTGGGCAAGGATCTGGTTGTGACCAGCGGTACTTATAATGCCAAGGATAAAAACATTGAGCTGACCATTACCAGCGGCGATGTGATCAAGATCCCGGTTGGCAGCCTGATTGATGTTTACACCGGTCTGGCAACTTCCACCGCTGAGGTTACTGTTTCTGCTGACAATAAGATCAGCGTGAAGGTGAAGGTGAGCGCCAAGGCTGACAACTCCATTACCCTGGAGAAAGACGGCCTGTATGTTGCTGTGCCCGATGCTTATACTAAGGCCGAAGCTGACAAAAAGATCAAGGCTGTACAGACCGCCCTGGATACGCACGCTGCGAATGCCGACATCCATGTGACCAAGGAACAGAAGGCCACCTGGGATGCTAAGGTGAGTACTGAACAGCTGGCTGCCGCCAAGAGCGAGGCCATTGCTGCTGCCGCTGCTGACGCAACCACCAAGGCTGATGCTGCCCGTGATGCTGCCAAGACGTATGCTGACGGCCTGAACACTGCCATGGATACCCGCGTGAAGGTTGTTGAGGGCGCTATTACCTGGAAGACCATTGGCTGAGACGGCCAAGCGATTAGTTATTTCAAGTTGACATAAAAAATAGCCTTCGCTGCAGGGCCAGTGTTTTGCGAGTAGGAGAACATGCACTGTGCAGCGAAGGTTTTATATTGTATTGACAAACAACGATGTTGAATATATAATAATAGTAGAACTAAGGCACCGACATAGACGGTCTACCTCAGTTTATAGTTTATGTATGACAGTTAAACCACCATAACAAAAAACCGTTCTGTGGGCGACAGGGCGGTTTTACTTTTTATTACCACGAAAAAACGTGATAACTGCTACGACAGTTTGTACCCCAGTGAACACAACGCCAATAATGACGATGGTATCAACAAAGGATAGACCCGGCATAAGCATCACCTCCTGGCAAAAAATGAATTTACCGGAAGGCAAAGTAGGGGCGCTCCACAATGCCTTGCGGCAGATGGGAGGCTTGACCGCCTATTACGTCTATGAGGAAGATATGGCAAAAAGGAATAAACGTTGGTGCCTTAGTTCTGCTATTATTATACTGTCAATGCAAAATTTGTCAAATTAAATACTGAATCGAAACCGCTTATCTGTACGCAGGTAGGCGGTTTTTTTATTGTTACAAAAAGGAGTTTTACGATGTCAAAACTTTCTTTATGCGAGATCCAACAGTCGCAGCTGGATAAAACTCCTATTGTGGATGGACAGTTGGTATGCTGCTTGGATACGGGAAACACTTACCGGGACACAGCCGGTGGGCGAGTTCGGATTGGAAGCGATCTGGAACGCGTAAGTGAGCTGCCATTGGCCCCGCTGGCCGGGAAGATTTATTACCTGCCGCCCGGAGATTTATATATTTATAACTCTGGTTGGGTAATGCTGAATGATACTGATTTTACGATTGGGGCCAGCAAGGCTGATGCCACAGAAGCCAATTTGGAGCTGAAACATGGTGATGTGGCAAAGGGTACAGTAAAGGTGCGCGGCACCGGCATTACGAGCGTGACGGCGGATGCAGATGGGCGACTGATTATCAATACCCCAAACCCGGAAGCTGTGATTGACGAGATCACGAATACCGAAATTGATAATTTATTCAAAGACGAATAGGAGGGAACAATATGGCATTTTTGAGTTATGACGGTCTGCTTTATTTTTGGCAGAAAATTAAAGCTTTGCTGGCCGGTAAGGTAGATAAGATTGATGGCAAGGGACTTTCGACCAACGACTTTACCACTGCTGAGAAGAATAAGCTGGCCGGGCTGAAGAATTACACCCACCCGACAACCAGCGGGAATAAGCATATCCCTGCAGGCGGCAGTGCCAACCAGATTTTGGGTTGGAGCGCGGACGGTACCGCTAAGTGGGTAAACGAAAAGGATACCACCTACAGTGTGATGAGCGGCGCAACGGTTGATGCGGATGGCAAGAGCGGGCTGGTACCCAGCCCGACGAAGGGTACGCAGCGCTGGCTGGATTCGACCGGTGCTTGGACGACCCCGCCGAACACCACCTATGGAGCTGCAAGCACCACGAGCGCCGGCCTGATGAGTGCCGCCGATAAGAAGAAGCTGGACGGTGTTGCGGACGGTGCAAACAAATATGTACACCCCGCCACAAGCGGCAATAAGCACATCCCGGTAGGTGGTTCTGACGGCATGATCCTGGGCTGGAGTGCCGATGGTACGGCCAAGTGGGTTGCCGACAAAGATACCACCTATACCAACTTTAAGGGTGCGACCGCTGATACGGCTGGTAGTTCCGGCCTGGTGAACGCACCTGCCAAAGGGCAGCAGGGCTTGTATCTGCGCGGCGATGGCACCTGGGCAACCCCAGCTAATACCACTTACAACGATGTAACCCAAAGCGCACACGGTTTGATGACCGCCGCAGATAAAAAGAAGCTGGACGGCATTGCTACCGGTGCCAACAAGTATGTACACCCCAGCTATACCGCACATGACAGTGGCCTGTACAAAATTACTGTGGATGCGACCGGACATGTGAGCGCTGTGACTGCGGTTGCCAAGGGCGATATTACGGCATTGGGTATCCCCAGTACCAACACCACCTACAATGATGCCACCCAGAGCACCCATGGTCTGATGAGCACTGCCGACAAGAAGAAACTGGATGGTTTTGGCGCGGCAAGCACCTATGCCCTAAAGAGCGACATTACCGCTATGTACCGTTACAAAGGCAGTGTGGCAAGCTATGACAAACTGCCGACCAGCGGCCAGACCATTGGCGATGTATACGACGTTGGCGATGGCATGAACTATGCCTGGAATGGCGAGAAGTGGGATGGACTGGGCCAGGTGTTTACCATTGATGCGATCCAGAACACTGAAATTGATACCATTTTGGCGTCTTAAAAAAACTAAACCAAGAGGAGGTGTGGTAAAGTGGGATATTTGAATAACGCGGGGTTAAGCTACTTTTTTGGCAAGCTAAAAACCATTTTTGCGCCCATTAGCCACGGGCACGGGGGAGCTACACAGAGCGCGGCTGGCTTTATGAGCGCAGCCGATAAGAAAAAATTGGATGGGATTGCCGAGGGGGCGAACAAATACAGCCTGCCCACGGCGACCAGCAGTGTGTTGGGCGGCGTGAAAACCGGAGCGAACATTACAAACAACAGCGGCGTGCTTAGTGTGACGGCGGCCAATGTAAGGGACGCACTGGGATACACCCCACCCAAACAGGACACAAACACATGGCGGCCGGTTGTGAACAACTTGACCAGCAGTGCGACCGACCAGAGCCTTGCGGCAAACCAGGGTAAGATCCTGAATGAGAGCAAGGCCGCCATGATTGTGTTGACAAACGAGAACTTGAACGATGTGGTGACGCCAGGATTTTACAGTTCTGGCGGCGGCAACAGCGTGACAAATAAACCAAGTAACGTAGACCATTTTGGCTTGATTGTGATTCACCGGGCAAGTGGAAATTATTATACCCAGATTATTTACAGCGACAGTGCTGCTTACCGCCGCCATTGTGCAAACGGAACTTGGGACGGATGGGTGCAGGACAAGCTGACAGATACCGACACTTGGCGCGGCATCCAAAACAATTTGACCAGCGACAGTACGACCGACAGTTTGAGCGCAGCGCAGGGTAAAGCGCTGAAAACCTTGGTGGATGGCAAGGCGGCTATGGGACATACCCATAATAGTATAAAAGACATAGGCAATAAGTCTTCAGATACAACATTTGCTTATTCAAAAGCCGGTATGGATTATGCAAATTACACTTGGCTTGCTTGCTGGAATGGGTATGAACTTCGTGCTGTAAACAAGAATCAATTTGCTACTGCCGGGCATACCCACGACGCAAGCGCACTTATTAACAATCTCTCTATTGGCGATTCCACTCCGCAAGATAACGATTATTATGTATCTCAGTATGCGGGAGGTGGAACTACTTCAACCACATACTACCGGCGACCAGTAAAAACATTATGGAGTTACATCAAGGGCAAGGGGGACGCTACTTATCAGCCAAAAGGTAGCTATGCTGCGGCCGGACATACACATACATGGGACAGTATAACCAATAAGCCCAGTACCTTTGCGCCCAGTGCACACAATCATTCTGTTATCAAGAGCCTGAGTGTAAGCGGTACGACCCTGACATGGACAAAGGATGACGGTACGACAGGAAGTCTGACAACGCAGGACACTAATACGACTTACGGGACGTTCAAAGGGGCGACCACGAGTGCAGCGGGCAGTACCGGCTTGGTGATTGCGCCGGTGGCGGGCAATGCGAACCGTTACCTGCGCAGTGACGGAACCTGGGCTGTACCCCCGGATACGAATACAACCTATGGCGTGTTTGCGAAAGCGACCGCTGATGCTGCGGGCAGTACAGGACTTGTTCCGGCACCGGCCAAAGGCCAACAAACATATTACTTGCGTGGAGACGGGACCTGGGCTGTGCCGGCAAATACATGGCGAGGAATCCAGGACAACTTGACTTCGACTTCGACCACAGATAGCCTGAGCGCGAACCAGGGCAAGGTATTGAAAGGCTTGATTGATGGTAAGGCGGCAAGCGGCCACACCCACAATTATGCTGGGTCCAGCAGTGCAGGCGGTGCCGCAACGAGCGCCAACAAGGTGAATGCAGCTTTGACGATTAACCTGAACGGGACAAGCCAGGGTGCATGGGATGGCAGCAGTGCAAAATCTATCAGCATTACGGCAGCCAGTGTGGGTGCAACAAGTGTGACAATTAGCAGGTGGTGATTTTTATATGGGAGTTTATTTAGGAAGTACGCAGGTGGATATGCAGGGAGGTTTTGTGACTGGTGGTGCCAGTGGGGCGAGTTTGCAAAGCAAGACAGTCAGCCCCAGTGAGAGCGCACAGACGATCAAGGCCGACAATGGCTATGACGGTTTGAGCCAGGTTACAGTAAATGCAGTATCAAGAACTTATGTGGGAAGCGGCGTGACGAAAAAGAGTGCTGCGACTTATACGCCGGGTACCAGTGACCAGAGCATTGCATCAGGCCAGTATTTGAATGGAACCCAGACGATTAAGGGTGACAGCAATTTGACCGCCGGTAACATTAAAAGTGGTGTGAGTATTTTTGGAGTTTCTGGTACTTATGCGGGCAGCAGCAGTGGTGGAAGCGGAAGTGTGAGTTTACAAAGCAAAACTGTATCGCCAAGTGAAAGAACACAGATTGTAAAACCTGACAGCGGATACGGCGGATTGAGCCAGGTGACTGTAAATGCTATTTCGACTACATATGTGGGCAGTGGTGTGACCAAGAAGGCTGCGGCGACTTATACACCATCGACCAGTAACCAGACGATTGCCGCAAGCCAGTATTTAAGTGGTGCGCAAACCATTAAAGGTGATGCAAACCTTGTGGCCGGAAACATTAAGAGTGGTGTGAGCATTTTTGGTGTGACAGGAACTTATGCCGGCGGCGGGAGTTCCGGCGGCAGTGGCAATAACAATGTGGAGGCTTATGCCATTACGGACACCAACCCCAGCGTTAGTTTTAGGCGTACTGACGGGGCAATCAAGATTTGGGGCTACGGCACCATGACCAGTTCCGGCGGCTGGGGTCAGCAGACTACGAGCCTGATCGCGTTTGCGGGCGACAAGTACTACAAGAGCGCCATGTACGGCGGCCCAAGCAGCACCGGTCTGAGCCTAAGCATCAGCAACGGCAAGCTCTCCGGCCTGCCGAGTGGACTGACGGCGATCAACGCTGTCGTTACGAGAGGTATATGATTATGGCAACTGATACAAAGCTGGACAGCCTGGTGATCAACTACCTGACGCAAGCCCAGTATAATAATGCTAAGCGTGAAGGAACGCTGAACAGCAACCAGATCTATATGACACCGGCCTCCTCCAGTAACTATACGCTGCCTGCCGCTACCAGTTCAACCCTGGGCGGGGTGAAAATCGGGAGCAACATCACGGTGAGTTCCGGTACGATCAGCCTGACAAAGGCGAACGTGACAAGTGCTTTGGGGTACACACCGCCAACAACCGACACCAAGTACACACTGCCGACAGGTAATGCTTCGACCGCGGGCGGCGTGAAGCTGAGCGATTCGACCAGTTCAACCAGTTCAACCAGCGGAGGAATTGCAGCAACACCAGCAGCGGTAAAAGCAGCCATCGCGGAAGCAAAACTTGCGGCCTGGCCGATTGGCAGCATTTACATGAGCGTAAACAGTACAAGCCCGGCAAATCTATTTGGTGGCACGTGGGAAAGAATATCTGATACTTTCCTGTTTGCTGCTTCCAGCAGTTATCCCGCAGGTAGTACTGGGGGCGAATTCGCCCATACGCTTACACAAAGCGAGCTACCGAATTATTCGTTGTCTGTGACCAACGGAAGCAACGTAATACGCTCCAAAACCGGAAGCACTGCGGATGCGTATGTCCAAACACAATCAAGTGGCTGGGGTATTCCGAACTGGGAATCCAAAACCGTAACAGTCGCCTCCGGCGGTTCCGGGGCAGCCCACAACAACATGCCGCCTTATTTATCGGTATGGATGTGGAAGAGAACAAGATAAGGAGGATAAAGATGCGGCTGAAGAATGAAGAAGCCCTGCTGCATTGGCCCCTGGCCCAGCACATTATCACCGCAGGCTGGCTCTACAATGACGGCAGCCTGCACCGGGCGCTGGATTTCCGCGCGGCGGTGGGCACGCCGGTATACGCCGCAGAGGGCGGCACAGTGGAGACGGCCTACCGCTGGAACGGCAAGCGCACCCAGGGGGACATCAACAGCTATGGCAACATGGTCAAGCTGCGCCACACGACCTACAAGTATGGCACCCTCGAAACCCTGTATGCCCACCTGAGCAAGCTCTGCGTGACTCAGGGCCAACAGGTGCAGGAGGGGCAGCTGATCGGCTACAGCGGCGATACCGGCAACTGCTATGGAGCACACCTGCATTTTGAGGTGCGGTGGAGAGGCAACCGCACCAACCCGCTGAACTGGTTGGACAACGATTTCAGTACGGCCAGCGGCGCGGTAAAATTGGGCAGCTACAGCAGCGTAGCGCACAACATGAAGGAAGTGGAATACATGAATTATGCTATTGACGTAAGCAAACACCAAGGCAAATTTGATTGGCAGGCGGCGTATGACAAGGGCATCCGCCATGCTATGCTGCGCGCCGGGTATGGCCGCTACAGCAGCCAGAAAGACCCCCAGTTTGAGCGCAACGCCGCTGAGTGCACCCGCCTGGGCATCCAGTACGGCGCGTACTGGTACAGTTACGCCACCACCCCGGCGGAAGCACGGCAGGAGGCCCGCTGCTGCCTGGCAGCGATTAAGGGCAAGCATCTGTGCCTGCCGGTGGCGTATGACATTGAGTATGAGCCGTGCATCCTGCGCCTGACCAATGCCCAGCGCACCGCGCTGGTGGAGGCATTCCTGGGCGAGGTCGAGGCGGCTGGATACTACGGCATCCTGTATGCGTCCTGCGATTTTATTCGCCACCGCTTGGATTACAAGGCGCTGTCCAAGTATGATATCTGGGTGGCCCAGTACGGCAGCGCCTGCACCTGCCCCCTGCCGTATGGCATCTGGCAGTACAGCAGCCGCAACGCGCTGGGCATCCCCGGCTACGGCACCAGCCTGGACTGCAACCGGGTCTACAAGGACTATGAGCAGTTGATGATCCAGGCGGGCCTGCAGGGCCACACTGCGCCCACCCCGGAGGACACCACCCCCAACAAGCTGGACAAGCAGCGTATTACCATTGGCCGTATCTCCAGCGGAGACCGTGCAACCATCCGCGCCCTGTGCGAGGGACTGGGGCTGATCGCGGCGGGCCTGTACCGCGAAACCTGTGCAGATGGCAACCAGTGGATGCTGGACGTTGGGCCGGTATCCAGCGGCGATGCCTGGTACATTATGCGCAAGTGCGCAGAGCTGCAGCTGATTGAAGCAGGGCTGTACAAGGCCGAATATGTGGGGTGATACGGTGAAAAAATTGTTTATCTCCCAGCCGATGCGCGGCAGGGAGTATGACGCGATCATGGCCGAGCGCAAGGCGCTGATCGCCGACGCGGCTGTGGCGCTGCGTACCGATGATGTGGAGGTGCTGGACACCTACTTCCAACACCTGGACAAGCCGCCGCTGCAGCTGCTTGCCCGGGCGCTCGAAAAGATGGCGGACGCCGACGCGGTGATTTTTGCGCCGGGCTGGCGGGACGCCCGCGGCTGCCGGGTGGAGCATGTAGTGGCATCTGAGTATGATCTCAAAATCATCCACGGGAAGGAGGTGGTTGTGTGAACGATTTCTGGAAGAACCTTGCGGCGCTGATCAAGGTCAAAACGATTGTCACCATGGTGGTCATTGGCGTTTTTGCTGCCATGGCGCTGACCGGCAAGTTTCAGCCCGACACGGTGATGACTGTGGTGACCATGGTTGTCGCCTTCTATTTCGGTACGCAGATGGAAAAGTGACCCCTGATAAGATCATCTTTCGCCCCTTAGAAAGGATGATCTTATGCAAAGTTTTCTCGGCTGGATTGGCGGAAAAAGCGCCCTGCGCAACGCAATTCTAAACCGTTTTCCGGATAAGGTTGGTCGTTATATTGAGGTTTTCGGCGGAGCCGGATGGGTGCTCTTTGGCCGTGATCCGGTGCCCGGCCAAATGGAGGTATTCAATGATGCTGACGGTGAACTGATCAATATTTACCGCTGCGTCAAATACCATCCGGAAGCCCTTCAAAAAGAGCTGGATGGGCTGCCTGATTCGCGGGAGGTCTTCTTCGACTATGCCGCACAAGAACATATTCGAGGAATGACAGACATCCAACGTGCGGCCCGCAGCCTGTATCTGATCAAGATTTCGTTTGGTTCTGACCGGAAGACCTTCGCAACGGCACCAAAGATAGCAAGCAACATTTCTGCATCTTTTTCAGCAGTGCAGGAGAGGCTGCGGAAGGTTATCATTGAGAATTTGGACTTCGAACACTTGATCCATACTTACGACCGCCCGGATGCACTGTTTTACTGTGATCCTCCATATATCGGCACGGAATCCTATTACCGGGCGCCATTTACCACGGATGATCACGTCAGACTGGCCAATGTGCTCCACAACATCAAAGGCCGCTTTCTGCTGTCTTACAATGATTGTCCGTTGGTCCATGATCTGTATGGAGATTGCCAGATCGAACCTCTCACAAGGCTCAATCAGTTGCCAGCGGCGGGGCCGACCGAGTACAAAGAGTTACTGGTTTGTAACTATTTATAACCCCTGGCGTTATTTTCCGACAAAAGCGAGACGCCACAAAGCCCCTTGCGCTACACTTGTGCGTAAGGGGCGATTCGATGATCAAAAATCATTTGTCGCGTATCCTCGGAGACAGGCGTTGGACGCAAGCAAGGTTGGCCGAAGAGACTGGTATACGGCCCACAACGATCAGCCATCTCTATAATGAGTTTGCGGAGCGTGTGAGCTTTGAGCAGCTGGATCTTATATGTGAAGCGTTGGACTGCTCCATATCGGACCTCTTGGAGTACATACCAAATGCACAGCGACGCACTGGAAAGGACCTGATACGCGACAAGAAAAGCAATCTTAACAAAGTATAGAAAACGGCATTTAAGCAGTCTTTTGGGGTTGCTTAAATGCCGTTTTCTGTTTTTATACCCTGCAAATATTTGTCAGCAGATTTTGTCATTTCAAATGCAAAATTTTTTCATTTTTCGCGAAAAGCAACAAAGGATTCCCGGCTGGGCTTCGGGATTCTTATTTTATTCGGGATAACTCTGGTTATCCTGAATTTCGGAATAACCAGACGTTCAGTATCGCGGGAGCACGCCGAGGATTCGGAGATCCGCGCGGCACTCTGTTCTTTGAGTTGGCCCGACTGGCTGAAGCCCGGAAGCCTCCGTATTTGCTTTTTGAAAATGTACCTTATGTGCAGAAGTGCATAAGGTACATTATGTACACAAATCAAATATGTATAGTGCCTCCTAAAAACAGCGGAGCAAGGCTGTTTTTGCTTTGCTCCACTGTGCATAATATGTTTCTTTTAGCCAAGGGATGAAAGCCATGCAATAAGATCAGCGTCCTGCTCCCAATTCGAAGCGCAAGGTAATTCCAAACATAGAGAGGCTTTTTCCAGTGCCGCACGTTTTGCTTCGTTGTCTGCACGGGCATATACCTCTGTTGTGGAAATATCTGCATGGCCGAGATAATCTTTAATATAAATAGTGTTTACATTTGCCTGAACTAAATGCATGGCTTTTGTGTGCCGGAACACATGTGGAGATATAGTGGCAGGAATATCAGTTGAGATTGCCTGTGCCGCAGCTGCATACTTCTGGACAATATATGTAATTCCAGAGCGCGTCAGCTTGCGGTAATTCCCACTCCAAAACAGTGGCATGTCCGGACTTTTTTGGGGCGTAATACCATTTTCCGTAAAGTAGCTTTGCAGCAATTCTACTGTTTGCTTCATCAGCGGAACAGTGCGAACCTTTCCTCCCTTGCCATGTAAGGTAATTGCTGCAGGCGAATCAAGTCTAACATCACGCATACGAATATCGGCTAATTCACTTACACGTGCTGCCGTGTCGTATAAAACCGTAAGAAGAACAAGGTGTCGGCGTCCCTTTGGCGTTGTAATGTCGGGGGTAGCCAACAAACAGCGTAATGCATCGGGTGTAAGGTATTTTGCGGGAGGAGCGGACGAAACCATTTTGGGAATATTGTGTATCTGAATGCACTGTTCCATAAACTGTGGCTCTTCGACCATAACATAGTCAAAGAATGCATGGATTGCGCAAAGCCGTTGGTTACATGTGGAAGGCGAAGATTTTCGGATGTTCCTAAGCCACAAAATAAAGTCCTCAATACATTTTCTATCTAGCTGAGTCATTGGTAATTTTGCAATATTGAACCCCTGTATATCGCGACAAAATATCAGCAGCAATTTAAATGTGTCTCGGTAGGAACAGATTGTGTTGCTGCTCAAGTTTCGCTGTGCAGGCAAATATTGTGTAAGATACTTCGACAAAAGTAGTGCGAAATCAAGCGACTTCATCTTGGCACCTCCATTGTTGGAATCAACTCACCGAATTGTTTTTCCAATTTTTGTGTAATATCCGGATACATTTGTGCAGTCAACTGGAGATATCGCTGCGTTCCGGATAGGTCGTTGTGTCCCAAATAAGTTGAAAGAACGGGAAGCCCTGCCGTCAAATCTTCGCCTGCAAGAACCCAGCTATTTAGGCAATGAACAGCAAATGTATGGCGCATATCATGTGGCCGAGGCCCTCTATCTGGCCCTCCGTAAGGAATCTCGGACATTCTTAAAAGTGTCCGGAATTGTGTGTGTATCCAAGAGGCTCCATACTGTTCTCCTTTACTGCGAGAACAGCAACTGGCAAAAAGGATTGCTTCATTTGAGGCAGGCGGAAACAATTCTAAATAGTTAGCCAGCGGAATTGCAACGGCATCCGTAAAAGGCACCAGACGGCTTTTGTGAAATTTTGTGTCACGAATTGCAAGAACTTTTTCGGTAAAGTCTACATCACAGACGCGCAGATTCAACAGTTCAGAGGTACGCAGTCCGCAATTAAACAGCATGCGGAACATTACTGGAATCTGGTACTTTTTTACCGGGTTTTGCGTGCATACAGGAAAATGGTCTGCAGAATCCAACATCTTTTCAATTTCAGTGTCAGTAAATATATAGGCCCTGAAATTGCGCACTTCTTTGGGCATAGACTTGGGCGGAATTTTGTATGCGGTAAAACCTTTTCGAATTACAAAATTCAAGAATCCATTTATTGCGCTGACATCTCGGAGTACAGTGTTTGCCTTTTGGTTTAAGCCCGTTCCAATATGCTCAAGGACGTACTCCTTAGAGAAAACAATTTTTCCATCTTCTGGTTCCTTGTAATCGCGCAGGAAACGCCGAATGCATCCTTCGTCGGTTTTTGACACAAACCCAAGCGCATGGCGCTCTGCCATATACTGTTCCAGTAGCATCTTAGCAGTCATGCAGAAGCCTCCCACGTTCCATAAGACAATGCGCATTTGCGCAGGGCGGGAAGATTTACATTTGTGTAGCCTGTGGTTGTTTTGGGACTGGAATGGCCGAGAATATTAGAAATCGTCAACAGTGGTGTGCCGTCCATCAAGAGTGTACTTGCAAGGGTACGTCGCAGCGAATGGATCGCTTTTCGATTTTTTCTTGTCAGACCTGCGTATGTAATGTATTTCTTAAGCGCAGAAGATACGGCAGCGCTGGACTGGAATCCACCATAGGGATGGAGGTGCCGAATAAAGACATTGTCACAATTGGAATCAAGTCGACCGTTTCTCAAATAGTCAATAATTGCTTCTCCAATCACAGGCAGCAGCGGCAAAGCACTGACTTTTCCGGATTTTTGCTGCGTGTAAGTAATCAGCTTTTGGTTCCAATCCAAGTTTTTGAATCTCAGGTTACAAATATCGCCCGCCCGCATTCCCAGCAGGATCGCAAGAAGAAACATAGCATAGTCTCTTTTTCCAATTGGATTACTCCTGTCAACAGCAGATAGCAATTGCTTTACTTCTGTGGGAGTCCATGTTTCAGGAATATCCTCATCTGTGTAAATCTTAGGTTTGGGAACATCTGCAGATAAATCCTTTGTGAACTGCTCTGACTCATAAAGATAGCGCAAAAAGTCTTTCAGCACACTGGCAGTCGTGTAAAGTGTTGGCCGACGACAACGGCAAAGACCTTGACCGCAGACGGTGACCACGCCAACGGCAAAGGTAACGGTTGGATGCCCACGGATCAGCCCGCCGAGTATAGGCTGGCAGAAATGTTCACCAACGATGAGGGCGTTTTCCGCGTGGAGGGGCTGCCCTATGGGCAATACCTTGTCGTGGAAACCACCATCCCCAAGGATGTGTTCCAGTGTGATCCGTTCATCGTGACAGTGGACGCCAACAGCCCGCAGAGTCGATTTACGGTTCCGGCTGGCAGTGTTACCACCGCCAGCAACGATTATATGACTTTTAATGTGCTGGACGAGGAATTGGAGGGCTATTTACAGCTTATCAAGACCGACACAGAAACCGGCAAGGCGGTCAAAATTGGCAACACAGCCTTTGCGCTGTATCGACTGGACGAAAAAGACCGCAAGACCCGCATTTCCATGATCGACCCCGCCAGCGGCAGCGCCACCAAGAAAACGGATGTGTTCTACACCGATGCAGACGGTCTTATGAAAACACCCGAAAAACTGCCGCTGGGACGCTATCTCATTGAGGAACTGCAAGGTCCGGAGGGGTACTATAACGATCCTGCCTACTCGGTGGAGTTTGAAATCAAGTCCGACCGTGTTTGGCAGGTCGTGGGCAATGCCACCAACGACATGGATGAGTACATCGTCACGGAGAAATACTGCAACCACGAAACGCTCGGTCAGCTTACCATCCGAAAACAGGGCAATGTCTTGACCGACTACCAAGATGGACAGTTCATCTACACGCAGGACAACCTCGCAGGCGCGGTGTACGAAATTCACGCTGCAGCCGACATTGCCACACCAGACCGCCAAGGCACCTACTGGTACAAATCCGGTGATTTGGTGGCAACTGTTACCACCGGCGCGGAGGGGCAAGTGGACGAAGTAAAATTCAGCCCCACCCGCACACAGGCAACCTACGATTTCCTCACGGTCAACCATGATGGCACCAAAGGCGAAGTAACCGTGACCCTGCCGCTGGGCAAGTACACCATTACCGAGGTTCAAGCGCCGTATGGTTTTGTGCTGACCCAGCAGAGCTACACTGTGGAATTTGGCTGGGACAACCAGAAAAATGACATTGTGCTGGCAAAAACTATTGTCAGCCACGAGCAGGACGGCGACAAGGAATGTTCGTACAGCATTGTGAATGTCAAGGACGCCTCGGATGCCCACAAGATTGGACAGATTCTCGTGTTTGAAAATGCGCGGGTGCTGCCTGTTCCCGAAAAGCCCGGTGATAAAGTCGGCAAAGTCGGTGTAGGCATTTACAAGCAAGATCGAGAGGCTCTGACTTATCTGTCCGGCGCGGTGTATGAACTCTACACCGTGGATGACATTTATTCCGCGGACGGTACAAAGCTGCTGGACGCCGGTGCAAAGCTGAGCACCGGCAGCGCCACCAATGCCAACGGTTTCGCGTGGTTTGACGTGGATGTTCCCATCCGTTCTGAAAGCTATCCCGACTCCGGCAACAGCGGCAGATACCGCATTGTGGAAATCACCGCCCCTGCGGGTTACCTGCTGGACAGCACCCCTGTGGATGTAGAGTTCACCTATGAAGGTCAGCAAATCGCGTGGCAGGTCGTAGATGGTACAAACACCAACCTGCGCACCAGTGTGGACATTTCCAAGCAGGACATCACCAACGGCAAGGAACTGCCCGGTGCAAAGCTGGAAATCCGTGATACTGACGGCAATCTGGTGGAGGGCTGGACTTCCACAAAAACGCCGCACACCGTGCGAGGTCTGGAGCTGGAAAAAGAATACACCCTGACCGAAACTCGTGCCCCGGACGGCTATGCCGAAGCCGAAAGCATCGTGTTCAAGCTGGTGCAGGAAGGTAACGAACAAAGCAATATCGTCTATGTGAAATCCGACGATGATTGGGTAAAACTCGACGATGCCACCGTCATTATGCAGGACGCGCCTGTGCTGGATATCGACAAGACCGACATTGCGGGTAATCTGCTGCCGGGTGCCACTCTGACGATCCGTGATGCGAATGATGAGGTCGTCGACACTTGGACAACCGACTACAAAACGCATCGTGTTCCCGTTTCAAATGATTTCCTCAAGCTGTCAGGCGAAGCCAAAGAGTACATCTACACCCTGACCGAAGATGCCGCCCCGGCCGGCTTTGAAATTGCCGAATCGGTGCAGTTCAAGCTGGAAACCGTCGATGACGGGATTTACCTGTTCGTCCGTGAAAATGCGGATGCCGACTGGACACGCGCTGACAAGCGTCTT
>ERZ773147.676-NODE-676-length-40063-cov-9.366752_pt1 | contig 40063 bp, 30 predicted proteins | sample MGYA00580851_ERZ773147 | MGnify/ENA primary metagenome ERZ773147 (study PRJEB29015, sample SAMEA2737818) | human gut metagenome | biome: human gut; feature: human-associated habitat; material: faeces | place: China | collected 2012 ... | reverse complement strand
ATAAAACGGATACACTACTTTCATTTTGTCAACCACACGATTGTAGATTAATAGAAAATCAGAAAATCCAAATATTCGATCTCGTGTTACTTTTGCGGATATTATGTGTGAAGCTACAAAATATGAAGGATTACCATATGTATGGGGTGGGCGTTATCCTTCACAAGGTGGATTTGATTGTGCTGGATTGTGTATGTATGTTTATAATAAAATTTGTGGTACAAGTTTTGATTTAATCAATACAAATGCAGCTATGTTATATACAAGTCATTGTACACCAGTGAGTGAAAGTGATGCTCAGCCTGGAGATTTAGTGTTTTTTAAAGGTACTTATGAAGCTATTGATTATATTTCACATGTAGGAATTTATTGTGGAAATGGTATTATGTTTAATGCCGGAGATTCGATTGGATATGGTTATGTTCATGATGTACGGAATATGTATGGTGGTAAGGCTGAAGTTTTATTTGGTCGTGTAAACAATGTTGATGTTGTCGTTAGCTGCCAAAGTGGGTTTAATAATATAAATGGTAACTGGTATTATTATGATGAAAATGGTAATCCATTATATGGTTGGCAAACAATCAATGATAAATGGTATTATTTTAATAAATGGGGTCGTATGTCTATTGGTTGGACATTTATTTCAGGAAATTGGTATTATTTTGATGCGAATGGTGCTATGCAGAAGGGTTGGATTTTAGATAATACGTATTATTTAAATGAAGATGGTATCATGCTTACTGGATGGCAAACCATTGATGATGCACAATATTATTTTGATGGTTCTGGTAAAAAATTAACAAGTTGCTGGATTGGTAATAGTTATGTATTAAGTAATGGAAAACTTGCAATAGATCAATGGATTGGTGATTGTTATGTAGATGAAAATGGTCTTTGGGTACCTTCTTTACATGCTTATGAATGGAAAACGGTTGATGGCAAGAAGAAGTATTACTCAAATAAGACTCATTCTTTTGTGACAAATCAATTGATTCAAATTGATGGCTCATATTATTATTTTGATTCAGAAGGAAGTGTAGCTACAGGATTTACTACAATTGATCAAAATACATATTATTTTGATTCGAATGGAAAAATGGTTAAGGGATGGATTCAAATCGATGGAACTTACTATTTCTTTAATGCATCTGGTATTATGAAAACTTCGAGTTGGCAAGGAAGTTATTACTTAAATTCTGAAGGTAAAATGTTAGTGAATGCCTTTACACCAGATGGATATTATGTAGGTAGTGATGGTGCTTATATTGCAAATCGTTGGTTTAAGAATCAAGGTAAGTATTATTATGTGAATGCATATGGAAAAGTGCTTAAAAATGTATGGGTAGGTGCTTACTATTTAGGTATTGATGGTGTTATGTACACAAATACCTTTACACCAGATGGATATTATGTAGGAAGTGATGGAGCTTATTATGCAAATCGTTGGATTCTAAATGATGGAAAATACTACTATACAAATGGTCTAGGATTTGTGGTTAAGAACACTTGGATTGGTGCATATTATCTAGGTAGTGATGGTGTTATGTACACAAATGCTTTTACACCAGATGGATATTATGTAAATAAGGATGGTGTCTATTTAAGAAATCAAAAGATTACTGTAGATGGTAAAGATTATTATTTGAATGCTTCGGGTACTATAGCTAAAAACCAGTGGGTTGGAGATTACTTTATTGATATGAATGGTAATGTTGTTAAAAACCATTGGGTAGGCGACTACTGGTGTGGTGAAGATGGTAAGTATGTGAAATCAAGTTGGGTAGATAATAATCGTTATTATGTAGATGCGCGTGGTGTTTATGTAAGAAATGCTTGGATTAAAGTTGATGGAAAATACTACTACATGGAAGCAAGTGGTCTAACTAAAAAGAATGCTTGGCAAGGAGCGTATTATTTAGGTAATGATGGAGTAATGTATACAAATTCATTTACACCAGATGGGTACTATGTAGGTAGTGATGGAGCTTATCTTATAAACCGATGGATTGGTGACTACTATCTAAATGGTTCAGGTATTAAAGTTACAAATGCATGGGTAGGTAATTACTGGTGTGGAAGTGATGGTAAATATGTTAAATCATCTTGGGTTGATCATGATTGTTATTATGTCGATTCAAATGGTGTATATGTAGCAGGAGCTTTAAAATAAATGCATTTTAAAAAGAATATTCATTTCGAATGTTCTTTTTTTGTGGTAAAATTTATTTGTTTTTTACATAAAGGTGATATCAATGAAAAAAAGAAGAATGATTTCCGTGTTGATTGTAATATTAGTGTTTATTGGCTTGTTACTATTTCAAGTCGCGAATTGGGTTCCATCTGCATTTGGTGATATTCCGTTTGAACAAGTAATCTTTCATGTGATGGTGCCGATGGATGGTGCAGATTCAGCTGTATTAGATTCGTTTGTTTCAGAGTGTTTACCTATGCCAATTATAGTTTCATGTGTTTTATTATTACTTTTAATAATAAGTGATTGGAAAACAAGTGTAGATATTAAAAATGGTGATCTACAACATAAAACGAATTGTATTTTAACTGTTATTTCATCTATTTGTTGTTTAATTGTATATGTTTTTGGAATTACAGATTGCATTTATGCCGTTGGAATTGATCAGTATTGGTATAATGTCATGCATCCATCGAATATTTATGAAAAGTATTATGTGGATCCTTCAAGTGTAAATTATACATTTCCTGAAACAAAACGTAATTTAGTTTATATTTTTATGGAGTCTATGGAAACAACGTATGAAGATACGGCGCATGGTGGTTATTTTGAAGAATCTTTGATTCCAGAATTAACCGAACTATCGGAAAATAATCTAACATTTACCAATGGCGATTATAGTAACAATGGTTTTTATGCACCAGCAATGTCTGGATGGACGGCAGCTGCTTTAGTTGGACAAACGAGTGGGTTACCTTTAAACACGCCTGCAGGAGCAAACTCTTATTTATCGGATAAGTCCTTTTTACCAGGTGCCTATACTTTAGGTGATTTGTTAGAGGATAATGGATATCAAAATGAAATTTTGTTGGGGTCGGATGCAAAATTTGGAGGAAGAGCGTATTATTTCAATCTTCATGGAAATTATAAGATTGTCGATTATTATTCGGCTGTTGAGAATGGTTGGATTGATAAGGATTATTATGTTTGGTGGGGTTATGAAGATTTGAAATTGTTTGAATATGCAAAATATGAACTAACCAATTTAGCTGCAAGTGGACAACCATTTAATTTTAATATGTTGACAGCTGATACGCATTTTGTAGGTGGTTATCCATGTGAGGAATGTGAAGATCTTTATGGAGACAATTATTCAAATGTTATTCGCTGTTCAAGTAAACATGTCACTGCATTAGTAGAATGGATTCAACAACAAGATTGGTATGCCAATACTACCATTGTACTTGCAGGAGATCATAAGAGTATGGATAATGATTGGTTTAAGGATATAGAAGATAGTGGTTATGATCGTAAGGTGTATTATACGATTGTAAATCCGGCTATTAGTCCTGCAACACAAAATTCGCGTACTGTTTCTACCTATGATTTGTATCCTACAACAGTGGCAAGCTTAGGCATTACTTTTGATTCTCCACGATTAGGTTTGGGTACAAATTTATTTACAGATACGCCTACAGTCGTTGAAGAGATTGGATATAAAAAATTGAATAAGCAAACAATGATGCATTCAAATTATTATGATAAGTATATATTGTATGGAAAGAGTAAAGAGTAAATGAATCGAAAAAAAGTTCTTGTATTGATTAATCCAAATTCGGGTAAAAAAAATTCAAAAGAATCTGTATTAGATGCCTTAAATGTATTTTCTGCCAACAATTACCAAATGGAAATTTATTTGTCACAAAAACCAATGGATGTAACTCGTTATATTGAAGAAAATGGCGAAAGATTTGATGTGGTAGCCGTATTTGGTGGAGATGGTACTTTAAATGAGGCTACAAATGGATTGATGAAATTAAAACATAAACCTGTAATTTCCTATTTTCCTACAGGCACAATGAATGATTTTGGAACAAATTTCGGCCTTACAAACGATATGAAACAATGCGCAAACATTGCATGTGCTGGTCATATTGAATCTTTTGATGTAGGCAAGATGAACTCACGTTATTTTAATTATGTAGCCGGATTTGGAGCTTTTTGTAATGTGAGTTATGAAACAAAACAAGAATTAAAGAAACAAATTGGTAACCTTGCTTATATTATTAAGGCAATACATGAAATTCCAAATTTACACCCCTATCATGTTAAGATGAATTTGGATGGTAAAATTTTAGAAAAGGATTTAATGTTTGGCTTAATTATTAATGGCAATCGTGTTGCAGGTTTTGAAATGGTAGAACAAGCCGACAATACATTTAAAGATGGTTTGTTTGACATAATTTTAGTGGAACATACGCCTAATCCTTTAGAATTATATAACTATCCTTTGGGTGTTTTACATCCAGAATTAAATATGAAATATGTAGAGAGATATCAAGTTAAATCCATCATCATTGAATCTCAAGAAAAATTAGCTTGGACCTTGGATGGTGAAGAAGGAGAAGAGACTTTAGTGGCTCGTGTTGAAAATATTTCTCAAGCACTACAAATCTATGCGAGTAATTAAAATAGTCTAGTAGTTGAGAATAAAACAAAAAAAGGAATCCCAGGAGCTAGAGAATTCTAAGGCTTATGCCTATACTTGCATTCGCAAACCCTGCTTTATTCATTACGGATTACTTTGTAGCCAAATAATAGATTGTATTTTTTTATTGAGGAATGTAATTTTATTTGCATTCCTTTTCTTTTTATACTACAATGTTCACATAACGAGGAGAAAATGATTATATGAACATTGTTGATAAAAGTGTTTTAAAGAAAATATTTGAACTTGGAAAGGTGAGTCAGCGTCATTTGGCAGATGTATGTGGTTATTCTTTAGGGAAAATCAATCAGTCGATTCAATTTCTTCAAAATAATGAGTATATAGATTCAAATTGGAATCTCACAGATAAGAGTCAAGTTTTGATTGAATCCTATAAGCCTAAAAAAGCTATTATTTTAGCGGCTGGTTTAGGTATGCGTATGGTTCCTATTAATACGGAGGTGCCTAAGGCTTTATTAAAAGTAAAAGGACAAACATTAATTGAACGTTTGATTTGTCAACTTCATGAAGTGGGTGTGTATGACATTTGTGTTGTTGTTGGCTTTATGAAGGAAGAGTTTGAATTTTTGATTGATGATTATAATGTGAGATTGGTTTGTAACATGGAATATGCTAGAAAGAATAATATGTATTCATTAGATCTAGTGAATTCAAATTTAGAGAATACGTATATTGTTCCTTGTGATATTTGGTGTGAAGAAAATCCGTTTAGTGCTTGTGAATTGTATTCTTGGTACATGATTAAAAATGAGGAAACATTGAATACTTCGGTTCGTTTAAATAAAAAATTTGAACTTGCTAAGACTAAGATGAATGAAGTGGGGGATACAATGATTGGTATTTCTTATATTTCATTTATGGATGCTCCATTCATTCGTAAGCGCATTTCTTCTATGTCTTGTCAAAGAGAGTATGAACATGCTTTTTGGGAAGATGCTTTGTATGTCAAAGATAAGATGATCGTTTCTCCTTATGTCTTTAATAAGGCTTATGAAGTGAATACTTATGAACAATTAAGGGATTTGGATGAGGATACGGAAACATTAAATTCGCATTTGATGCAGATTATTAGTGATACGCTTCATTGTGAATTGAGTGACATTCAATCGATTTATCCTTTAAAGAAGGGTATGACCAATCGTTCCTTTAGTTTTGAAGTGAATTCAAAACGATATATTATGCGTGTTCCTGGTGAAGGTACGGATAAGTTAATTAATCGAAGACATGAGTATGATGTATATCAAGTGATCAAAGATGAGCATATTTGTGATCCTGTCATTTATATGAATCCAGATAATGGATATAAGATTACAGAATATATTGAGGATGCACATGCTTGTGATCCAACTTATTTTGGGGATGTTTGTGATTGTATGAAAAAGCTTCGTGCTTTCCACAATAAAAAATTGAAAGTGAATCATACTTTTGAAGTATTTGAAGAATTAGAAAAGTATGAATCGTATTGGCAGGGTTCTCCTAGTATTTATAGGGATTATAAAGAAACAAAGAAACATATTTATGAATTAAAGGAATTTGTGGATGGTCAACCTAAAGAGTGGGGTTTATCTCATATTGATTCAGTACCGGATAATTTCTTATTCTCAAAAGATGAATTGTATTTAATTGATTGGGAATATGCGGGTATGCAAGATCAGCATATTGATATTGCGATGTTTGCGATTTATTCCATGTATGATTCAAATGACGTGGAAACATTGATCGATTTATATTTTGACAATGACTGTGATGACATGGTTCGAATTAAGATTTATGCCTATATTGCCATTTGTGGTTTATTATGGAGCAATTGGTGTGAATATAAACGTAACTTAGGAGTTGAGTTTGGCGAATATTCATTAAAACAATATCGTTATGCCAAAGAATATTATCGAATCGTTAAAGAAATGTTGGAAGAAAGAGGAATGAGTTTATGTACAAAGTAGAAAGAGCCATTATTATGGCGGCTGGGTTTGGTTCTCGTATGAGTCCTTTAACGCTTGAAACACCAAAACCATTAGTCAAAGTGAATGGTGTAAGAATGATTGATACAGTCATTGATGCTCTTCATAAGAATGGTATTTATGAAATCTATGTTGTGGTGGGGTATTTAAAAGAAAAATTCTATAGTTTGGAAGAGGAATATAAAGGGTTAAAAGTCATTGACAATCCTTATTTTGATACTTGTAACAACATTGCCTCATTATATGTGGCTAGAGACTATATAGAAAATGCCATTATTTTGGATGGGGATCAAATTATTTTTAATCCAGAAATCTTAAAACCAGAATTTGAGCGTTCAGGCTATAACAGTGTGTATGTTGAAAATGGCACGGATGAATGGCTACAACAAGTAGAGAATGGTATTGTCACTTCTTGTAGTCGTACGGGTGGTTTAAAGGGTTGGCAACTTTATAGTATTTCAAGATGGAATAGTCAAGATGGAAAACAATTAAAACAAGATTTGGAATATGAATTTGATACGAAAAAAAATCGTCAAATCTATTGGGATGATGTAGCTATGTTTTGTCATCCAGAACACTACCAATTGGGTGTTATGCCAATGAAAAAAGAGGATGTAGTAGAAATTGATGGATTGGATGAATTGATTGAAATGGATTCAAGTTATAGGGGGTACAAGAAATGAAAAATAAAATGGATTGGATGATTACACTATTACCATTATGTCTAATTTTAGTATTATGTTTTGTTTTCTTTGTAGCTCCAGAACAATCTAATGTAGTATTAAGCCAAATTCGCTTCTTTTTTGGAGATACATTTGGAAGTTATTATTTGATTATAGGACTAGGAATCTTCTTACTATCTATTTATATTGCCTTTTCTAAATATGGTGATATTGTACTTGGTGAAAAAGGAGAAAAACCAAAATATTCATTCTTTGCGTGGGGCTCTATGATGTTTACATGTGGTCTTGCGGCTGATATTTTATTCTATTCTTTTTCAGAATGGGTGATGTATGCATCGGATCCTCACATTAAAGAAATGGGAAGCATTCAACAATGGGCGGGTGTCTATCCATTATTTCACTGGAGTTTAATTCCTTGGAGCTTTTATTTAGTATTAGCCGTAGCCTTCGGTTTTATGCTTCACGTTAGAAAAAGAAATCGTCAAAAATATTCAGAAGCATGTAGACCATTACTTGGTAAATATACAGATAAATGGCCAGGAAGAATCATTGATTTATTAGCTGTATTTGCTCTTCTTGCAGGAACAGCTACTACATTTAGTGTAGCCACTCCTTTAATGGCAACAATTATTCAAGACTTATTCCACTTAACTGTAAGTCGTACAGCTATTAATATTGTAATTCTAATCATTACATGTATTGTATATACATACTCTTTACTTCATGGCTTTAAAGGAATTAGTCGTTTGGCAAACCTTTGTATCTATTTCTTCTTTGGTTTATTAGCCTTCGTCTTATTATTTGGTGGACAAGCTCGTTATATTATTGAAACTGGATTAAACTCACTTGGAACGATGGTAGAAAACTTCATTGGACTATCGACATTTACAGATCCATTACGAAGTACAAACTTTCCACAAAATTGGACTATTTATTATTGGGCATATTGGATGGTATGGTGTGTTGCTGCTCCATTCTTCATTGGAAGTATTTCAAGAGGAAGAACCGTTAGACAAACCATTCTTGGAGGATATGTATTTGGTGTAGGATCTACACTAATTAGTTTTATTGTTCTAGGAAACTACTCCATGGGACTTCAAATGCATGGTATTGCCGATTTCATGGCACAATATGCCAAGACTGGTGATTTATATGGCATGATCGTAGATATTATTAAAACACTTCCTTGTGCACCATTTGTTATGGTTGCCGTATTATTTACTATGATTGCCTTCTATGCGACTAGCTTTGATTCGATTGCACTAACGGCTTCATGTTATTGCTATCACGAATTAAAAGAAGATGAAATGCCACACAAAACACTTCAATTGATGTGGTGTATTCTATTGATTCTTCTTCCAATTGCATTATTGTTTGCACAAAGTTCAATGAATAACTTACAAAGTGTGAGTATTATTGCAGCCTTCCCAATAGGTATAGTCATAGTCATGATTGCAATTAGTTTCTTAAAGGATGCTAAACCGAAAGATTAGATGTGTCTTAATTAATTGTAGGATTGTATGAAAGTAATTTTATAGATTGTAGCATTGAAAAATATGTGGTACAATGAACTTGACGAAGGCGTGAGATGCGCACCCTGGAATCCTACCTCAACTTGATTGAGATGGAGTCCAGTTTTTTTTATTTAATATTTCTTGTTATAGCTGTACGATTTCATCATTTCTAATAACCGAATTTTTGGAATATTGTATGTTGTTAGTTTTGTGTTGATATTTAAGGTTGTTGAAAATGTTTGAGACTTATTGGGCTCAAAATGCCATGTATCATTTAGTTCACATAATGCTGTATAAACTTGAGAAGATTTTATTGCTTTGGTTTGATTGTTAATGCATCCTACAAATAGTGGTAGTAGTGGTTCGTAATGATTGATTGTATTTCTCATTGTTCGTATGAATTCGAGTCGGCCAGAAAATTTATTTAATTTTTTATATTCGTAATTACCACTTTTTGTATATAAACTTTCTCCTTTCATTATCGTATAAATTTCATTTTGTAAAATTTCATTAAGCATTGAAAATAGTATTGATACTTCACCTAGGGTTAAAGCATTTGGAATTACCCAAAGTGGTGCAACAACATGCTTTTTTGTGTAATGTGTAATTAGTCGGTTTGAAGTATTAGAAATGTATCCATTAATTTCTTTTCCTGTACCTATAGAGTAAAATTTTTTTAAAAGATTTACTCTAGTTGTTACTTCGAAATTATTTTCTATATAACCTGTTTTCTTTAATGTTTTACACATGTTGTCACAAAACATAGGATAAATATGCTGCAAATGATCATTTGAAAAATCATTTATTTCTGTTGAATAATTTATACAAAAAAGATCATTTCTGTCTTCTACATAGTGTTTGCATAAAACTGAAAAAACTACGTTTTTAAATTTTCTTTCAAAATCTCGAATGCTTTTATATAGAGTATCAGTAAATTCAAGTTCTATTTTCATTATTTTCAGTAGTTCTTTGAAATCAACATACTCACTATAAATATGCTTTCCATCTTTATCTTTTCCAGTTGCAAAAATTTCTTTGTATGGGTTTATTAAAGTAATATAATTTACATCAATAAGCCAATGCTTATCTTCTTCTGCCACAATTATCTTTTTTGATTCGTATAAATATGTTATTTGCTCATCAATATTTTTATACGATTTATGTTCTACATTTAAAGTGTTTTTTGCCATTCGTATACTCCATTGATCAAATGATTTGCTAAACTAATCTGATTTGATTTGATTTGATTATACTATAGATTAAAGAGATTTAAAATATTAATATGATACTTTAACTCAAATAATAGTTTATATAAAATATCAATAACACTAATATGTGATATTAATATAAGATTCATATTGCATTCACATACATAAACACAAAAAAAGATGTCCAAAGACATCTTCATAATCCTAATACAAGTTTTCTGTTGGCTGTCAGCCCATCGCTATTAGCGACAATGATTAGGATATTTTAACGACTTCCTATTGTCTTCAACTTTACTGGTGGTTGTCACCCCATCACTTATAGTGACCACGATTAGGATGTTTTATCGACTTCCTATTGTCTTCAGCTTATAGTGCTTGTTCACTGAAGATATTTCTATCTCTACTAATAATTTAGCATAAAACATTAATAATTGGCAAATTCATTGATGCTTTTAAATTGATTTATAGTTCAATATAAGCACAGATCAACTTGCGAAGGATTAACGTTGGGTCCCAGAATGGGGTAGGTGAGTTATCATTGAGCATTCCTATGTGCTGGGGGTTGGTCTTTTGTTTTTGTTTGATAATAAAGAGGTTGATGCATATGATTATAATGGATTTAAAACTAGATAATTTATGTTGTTTTAGAGATTTTCATGTGAACTTTTCTTATCCAAGAAAAGTCGAAAATGAATATTTAGAAGGGTTTCCTAATTTTCGGTATAAGAAAATAAATATAATAATGGGATCAAATGCGACTGGTAAGACTTCTCTTGGTAGAGTAATCCTTTCTATTTTTAACTTTATTGATAAACAAAATGCAGATATAATCACAAGATTCATTTCAAATAAAAATAAAGTGGCTTCTTTTAGTATGGATTTTGTGGATGATAATAAGCTATATAGAATTCATGCTGTATTTGATCCTAGTGATGATCATACTTATTCTTCTGAGAATATAAAGGTTCATATTGTATCTACAGATATTTGTTTAAGAGATAATTATGAGTCTTGTGCTAAAAGATTGGATTCAATGATGATTGGGTTGAATAAATCAAATTACATAATGGAATTAGAGAAATTAAGAAGTTTACCAATAGATTCTATATTTAATTATGGTATTAAGGCTAATAAGGAATATCTTAATGTTCTAGAACATACTTTAAGAGTATTGGATCCAAGTATTTTGAGTGTAAATAGAATAGAAGAATTAAAGAATGCATTTGTGATTAAAATGGCAGATAAAAGTATAATTATCCAAGATGGAAAGATGGTAAATGATTCTTTGTTGTCGAGTGGTACAAAGGCTGGTTTAGATATTGCAGTATTGTATCTTCTATTAAATTGGGTATGCATAGTTTGTATTATTGTGATGAAAAGTTTTCGTATGTATATTCAGATATTGAAATAGGATTTTTATCCTTAATGATTAATGAGTTAAAGCCTAATAGTCAATTGTTCTATACAACACACAATTTAGATATATTGGATTTGCCTCTTCCTAAACATAGCTTCAATTTCTTAAAGAAAGATGATTGTGGTATTTCTATAGTGAATGCAACAACTTATTTAAAGAAGAATACAGATTCATTAAGAAATGCTGGGGATAATGATTTATTTTCAGTTGCACCTAGATTGGATGAAATAGAGAATTTATAACAATAGATACATTTATAGTTTTGAAATTGAATGGTTGATTCATGTTGATTAATCATGCATAATAGGTTTGTAAAAGATATCAGGACGCTTAGTCCGCATAGTTGTAGACCATAAGGTACTACTTTTCATTAGAACGCAAAGTTCGCATAGTGGGTAGGCACAAGCCTACCTTTTATAATATTTGATTCTGGTCTTGGTAACATTTAGATTGCACTTTTGACTTTTGTGTTCCAAAACAAAATAATCCAAATTTCATTTAAGGAATCTTGAAATGCGTTTATATAGTCTCTTTATATAATTATTTGATTATGAATTTGTTCAGGAAGTGTATTACAACTCTAAATGCATATAAAAAGAAGCTCACCATGAACTTCTTTTCTTTGAAAAAATAATAATATCTTTCTCACTTCGGAAAAAGATCTCTTTGTACTTAAGATGATAAGGGTTAATCCATTTGTTGTCAATGGCAATAACACTCGTGTAACCGATTACATTCATTTGGTTATAAAACAGTTATTAACTTTATTGATAAATGTCTTTATATAAAGGAAATTTATTAAAAAATATTTTTAATTTGTTATATAATGCTTATGCGTTTTAAATAAGGGTAATATTAAATATATTTAATGTTTTCACCTAAGCTTAAGTAACAAATGTTTATTGACGGGGGGGGGGTATTAGACTATAATATATAAGTAACTGTTATCCTTGGGAAGGGTACGGTTTATTTTTAGAATCAGTATTTATAGGGTACATGTATAGGATATTAAAAATAGCTGGTTTTCCGCATTTTTAATTGAATTGTTCATCTTTTTATTTGCTTTAGATAGGGAGAAGTGTATCTATTTATAGAATGATTATGTATTGACTTGTTTTTTTAACGAGTCTTTTTTATGGGATGGGAGATTTGGATGAGTAAAAATAGAAAAGAAAATAATACGCGTTGGTCTTTGGTTGTGTATGATGTGATTGTTTATGCGATATCTTCCTTATTATTAATATGGTTGTATGGCGGAAACGAATCATTAACAAACACAGAATCTTTAAAACTTACAGTACTGGCATTTGCGATTATCTTTGTATGTCGTTTAATTGGCCATATTTATGGTCAGATTTGGCGCTATGGCGGTATTCAAGGCTATATTCGTATGATTGTTTCAGATGGTGTAGCATTTCTACTTCTATATGTAGTTCAAATGGCAATGCCAATTCAACGAATGAGTTTTGCGAGAACTCTAAGTTTAGTTTGTGTAAACTTATTGGGTTCCATTACGATTCGTATGATTTATAGATATTGCTATTTATATAGTGATAACGTAACGAAAAAGGGTAAGTTTCTTGCAAAGTTACTATATAGATTTTCAAGTATTGAAACGGATACGAATAAAGAAGTTCAAAAGATCAAGATTGCGATTGTTGGTGCTGGACGTGTTGGTGCTAGTTTTGCAGAAGATTTATTGAATGATGAAAATGCAGTGTATACGCCTCGTTGTTTTATTGATATTAATAAAGAAAAAGCCGGTAGAGAAGTGCATGGCATTCCCGTATGGTATGCGGATGATGCGACTTTAGATAAGTTAAAGGCTTACGAAGTACAAGAAATTGTTTTTGCGATTCCTAGCATGGATGTAAACAAAAAGAAATGTTTATATGAACATTATAAAAATGCTGGATATAAAGTAAAGGTATATGACTATCCAACACTTTATACTGCAGGAAGTAAGCGTAACTTAAGAGAATTTGATATTGAAGAATTGTTGTTTAGAAAACCATTAGCTGTCACAAATGAAGCTACGAATGCTTATTATAAAGATAAGGTAATTTTAATAACTGGTGGTGGAGGATCCATTGGATCTGAACTTTGTAGACAACTTGCTAAGATGGAACCACAATTGATCATTATCTTAGATATTTATGAAAATGGTGCTTATGATGTACAACAAGAATTAAAGATTGCCTATGGTAATGATTTAAATCTTCAAATTGAAATTTGTTCAATTACACATAAGAAAGCATTAGAAAAAGTATTTAAGAAATATCATCCTCAAATTGTGATTAATGCGGCTGCACATAAACACGTTCCTTTAATGGAACACAATTGTGTGGAAGCTATTTATAACAATGTATTTGGAACAAAGAACTTAATTGAACTTTGTGAAAAATATGAAGCACAACGCTTTATGATGGTTTCTACTGATAAAGCAGTAAACCCAACCAATGTTATGGGAGCAACAAAGCGTATGTGTGAAATGATGGTTCAATCCGCTAGTACTTATGGACATGTTAAATATAGTGCAACAAGATTTGGAAATGTTTTAGGAAGTGCAGGAAGTGTAATTCCATTATTTAAAAGACAAATTGCCAAGGGTGGTCCTGTAACATTAACAGACAAGCGAATTATTCGTTACTTTATGACAATACCAGAAGCAAGTCAATTAGTACTACAATCAGGAGCTATGGCAAATAATGGAGAATTATTTGTACTTGATATGGGTCAACCAGTAAAGATTTTAGATTTAGCACAAAACATGATCAAACTATCAGGTGCTCATGATATTGAAATTGTAGAAACAGGATTGCGTCCTGGAGAAAAATTATATGAAGAACTATTAATTAATAGTCAAACATTAACAAAAACAGATAACGATTTGATCTTCATTGAAAAGGATACACCACTATCTAAAGAAGAAATTGATAAAAAACTTGAAGTATTAAGAAACGCAATTGAATCTGAGGATGACAATGATGCTAGAGAAGCATTAAGAAGTGTTGTACCAACATTTAGAAGACCAGAAGAAATAAATCAAGGGGTGAAATAGTATGTTTAATAAGGATAATCAATTTAAGGCATTTGAATCAAAGGTTTGGCTTTCAAGCCCAACTATGCATGGTGATGAATTAAAGTATATGACACAAGCTTATGAAACAAATTGGATGTCTACTGTAGGGGAAAATATTAATCAAGTAGAAGCAATGACTTGTGAAAAGATTGGTTGTAAGTATGCAGTTGGTTTATCTTGTGGTACTGCATCTTTGCATTTATCTATGAAACTAGCTGGTATTGAAGCTTATGGTATGCCAAAAGTAGGACATGGTGCTTTAGAGGGTAAAAAAGTATTTTGTTCAGACATGACATTTGATGCGACAGTCAATCCTATTGTTTATGAAGGTGGAGAACCTGTATTTATTGAAACAGAGGCAGAAACTTGGAACATGGATGCAAAGGCATTAGAAAAAGCTTTTGAAATCTATCCAGACGTAAGAGTGGTTGTATTAGCACATCTATATGGAACTTCTGGTAAGATGGATGAAATCATGGAAGTGATCAATAAACATAATGCGATTCTTGTAGAGGATGCAGCCGAGTCTATGGGAGCTACTTATAAAGGTGTTGAGACAGGAACATTTGGAAAATATAACACAGTATCTTTTAATGGTAATAAAATCATTACTGGATCTAGTGGAGGATGTTTCTTAACTAATGATTTAGAGGCAGCTAATAAAGTAAGAAAATGGTCTACTCAGTCTAGAGAAAATGCAGCATGGTATCAACATGAAGAATTAGGTTATAACTACAGAATGAGTAATGTTGTAGCAGGTGTAGTAAGAGGTCAATTGCCTTATCTTGATGAACACATCAGTCAAAAGAAAGCTATCTATTATAGATATAAAGAAGGATTCAAAGGATTACCAGTACAAATGAATCCAATTCCTGAAGATTGTGAACCAAACTATTGGTTATCATGTTTAATTATTGATGAAGATGCAATGTGTAAACAAGTTCGTTCAGAACAAGATGTTCTATATACAAAAGAACAAGGAAAAACTTGTCCAACAGAAATCTTAGAAGCGATTGTCTCAATCAATGCAGAAGGAAGACCAATCTGGAAACCTATGCATATGCAACCAATCTATAGATTAAATCCATTCATTAATAAAGATGGAATCAATAGAGCAAAAACAAATGCATATATTCAAGGTGAAACACAAGATATTGGTATGGACATCTTCAATAGAGGTTTGTGTTTACCTAGTGATAACAAAATGACAGTAGAACAACAAGATCGAATTATTGAAGTAATTAAGGCTTGTTTTGAATAATAGGAGAAAGTTGTGTCTAAAAAGAAAGTGTTAGGTTGTTTACTTACTGGAGCTGTTGTAACTACTGCAGTAACGGCAACAGTAATGAAGAATAAGGCAAAGAAAACAACGTATAAAGCAGAATCAATTGATCCTATTACACCTCGTGAAATGGGATTTTATGAGAAGTATGTAAAAAGAGCTATTGATGTTACTTGTGCCACAGGAGCTATTGTAGTATTTGGTCCAATTTATTTAGGTGTAGCAGCTCTAGTTCATACTAAACTTGGTTCTCCTGTTTTATTTACACAGGATAGACCAGGATTAGTTGGTCCAGATGGTAAAGAAACAATATTTAAAATGTATAAATTCCGTTCTATGACAGATGAAAAAGATGAAAATGGAAATTTACTTCCGGATGAAGTAAGACTTACTAAATTTGGTAAATGGTTAAGAAATACAAGTCTTGATGAACTTCCAGAAGCATTTAATATTTTAAATGGAACAATGTCTGTTATTGGTCCTAGACCACAGTTAGTAAGAGATATGGTCTTTATGAGTAAAGAACAAAGAATGAGACATACCGCAAAACCTGGACTTAGTGGTTTAGCACAAGTGAATGGTCGTAATGCGATTTCTTGGGAAGATAAAATGAATTGGGATCTTAAATACATTAAAAAGGTGACTTTTAAAGAAGATTTAAAAATTATTTTTGATACAGTTAAGAAAGCATTCATCAAACAAGAAGGTATTACTCAGGATGATATGGCTACAGCAGAAGATCTTGGTGATTATTTATTGAGAACCGAGAAAGTAGGTCAGAGTGATTATCAAGAAAAACAGAAAATTGCCAAAAATATTTTAAGTGGTGAAGATGGAATTGAAAGAGAAGAAGGTTTGGTTTCAATTATTATGCCTTCTTATAATACAGCACCATATATTAAACAAACTATTCAATCCGTATTAAATCAAACATATACAAATTGGGAACTAATAATCGTAGATGATTGTTCAACAGATAATACAGAAGAAATACTTGAAGAAATAAATGATAATCGAATTCAGTGTTTTAAAAATGAAGTAAATTCAGGTGCAGCAGTAAGTAGAAACAAAGCTTTGCGTGAAGCAAAAGGACAATGGATTGCATTCTTGGATTCAGATGATTTGTGGTTACCAACCAAATTAGAAAAGCAAATTGAATTTATGAATAGCAATAATTATTCATTCTCGTATACAAACTATGAAGAAATTGATATTAATGGAAATGATACTGGTGTTAAAGTAACAGGACCAAAAAGAATTACAAAAACAGGAATGTTTAATTATTGTTGGCCAGGATGTTTGACTGTAATGTATGATGCATCAAAAATTGGGTTAATCCAAATTCACGATATAAAAAAGAATAATGATTATGCGATGTGGTTAAAAGTATGCCAAAAAGCGGATTGTTACTTATTAGATGAATATCTTGCCAAATACAGAAAAGGCAGATCAGGCAGTATTAGTACGCATAGTATTAAGACTATGATTGGGTGGCATTACAAGTTATATCATGAAGCAGAGAAATTGAATTCAATCACTAGTATTTTTAATACAGGTAGAAACTTAATTTTTGGTTTTTACAAGAAGAAAAAGTATGTTAATTAAGAATAAATTATAGTGAACAGAAAATTGTTCTTAACAATATAATATTTCTTCTAGATGAAAAAGTAAGGAGGATAATATTGTGAAAAAGATATGTGTAATTGGCTGTTTTGCAGATTCTTTAGATTTATTAAATGGACAAATAGTAAAAACTAAAATAGTATATAAAGAAATGACAAATAAATTTGGCCAGAATAATGTGATTAAAATTGATACATATGGGAGCGTTAAAACCTTGGTAAAAAGTCCAATTATTGTATTAAATGCATTAATTAATTCTCAAAATATAATTATCCTTCCTGCAGAGAACGGATTACGAGTTATTGCTCCATTGTTGATCTGTTTTAATAAATTTTTTAAGAGAAACATATATTATGATGTAATTGGAGGTTGGCTTCCAGATTTTTTGAAAAATAGAAATTGGTTAAATATTTATTTAAAACAATTGAAGTGTATTTTTGTTGAGACAAATTCAATGAAAGGCCGTTTATCAAATTTGGGATATGATAATATCAAAGTAATTCCAAATTGTAAAGATTTAAATATCTTGGATGTTAAGTCAATTAAATATACTATTTCCAATCCTATTAAATTATGTACTTTTTCTAGGGTGATGAAAGAAAAGGGTATAGAAGAAGCTGTTCAAGCTGTTAATGAGATTAATTCTAAATATGATGGTGTGTATACAGAATTAGATATTTATGGCCAGATTGAAAAAAGTCAAACGGAATGGTTTGAGAATTTACAAACAATGTTTCCTAAATACATAAGATATAAAGGAATGGTGCCATTCACTCAAAGTACAAAGGTGCTTAGAGAATATGATGCATTATTATTTCCTACATATTATGAAGGTGAAGGATTTGCTGGTACAATTATTGATGCTTATGCAGCTGGTGTTCCTGTAATTGCTAGTGATTGGAAGTATAATAAAGAGATTATTAAAAAAGGAATAACCGGTGAGATTATTAAAGCACATAGTATAAGTGAGTTAGAAAATGCAATAGTTTTAATTAGTAAAGATGTAAAAAAATGGAATGTTATGAAAGAAAATTGTATAAATGAAGCTAAAAAGTATTTGCCAGCCAATGCAATGAAACAATTAATTAATTTATTAGAAGAATAGAGGAAAAAATGATTAAAATAGTTAGAAGTTCAAGTACAAATGCAGAAGTCACAGATTATTATTTAGATGTTATAGGTTCCATTGTGGAAGAGTGTGGTGAAAAAAAATATGAGGAAACAATAGAATTAAAGCAGTGTGATAAAAAAGATATAATCGTTGCTCCAACTGCAGTTGATTTTATCAAAATATATTTTAAAGGTTATAAAAATATAATTTATTGGATGCAAGGATTAGATTCAGAAGAAAGTTTTATGAGAAATGGTAGCAAATTAAGATGTTTTGTTCTTGATTTAATTACAAAGTTTGCCATGAAAAAGGCTTTGGCAATTTTTTATGTTTCAGAAGAAATGAAAAAATATGAAGAAAACAAATTTCGTATTAGTACTTGTGAAAAAAGCTTTATCATGCCTTGTTTTAATGTTAGTCGAACAGAAGCTCTTCAAAAAGATGAAAGAAAATATAAGAAAAATATATTTACTTATGTCGGTTCTTTAAGCAAGTGGCAGTGTTTTGAAGAAACACTTGATTTTTATAAACAAATAGAAAAAATCGATCCAAATGCAGAACTAAAAATATTTACATTTGCAGAAGAAGAAGCAAAAAAAATAGTTGCTAATAAAAATCTTAAAAATTGCATTGTTACATCAGTTGCACCTGATAAGATGACTGAGGCATTGGCTGATGTAAAATTCGGATTTGTGCTAAGAGAAGATGATCCAGTTAATCGTGTAGCAACACCCACAAAATTATCATCTTATTTGTCAGCTGGAGTTATTCCGATTTTTAGTAAATATATAAAAGATTTTTACAATAGAACTATTAATTTTGAATATGTTGTACCAGTATCAGACTTTAATCCTAATGAAAAAGTTAAAAAATTAATGATTGAAAAAATTAATGTTGATAAATTAATTTCTGAATATATGAATCTATTTGAATCATATTATAATCCAACTTATTACATAGGAATATATAAAAATAGAATGTTTGAATTGCTGGAGAGAAAAAATGTTACAAAATAAAAAAAGAGTTGGTGTAATATCTCTGACAGGAACAGTTGGCTTTTTTTTAGCATTTGCACCAGTTTTAGATCCATATGTTCTTATAGAAATCGGTAGTGGATTTACATTAAAAATTAATGATATAATCATGCTTTTTTTGACGACACTATGCTTTATAAAATCTTATAAATTAGACAAAAATACTGATTTTTTGTGTAAATGGTTATTTGGTTTAGGCATCATAGGATTATTTGGTAATCTTGCCAGTGGGTCGGATATAGCTAATTCTTGTAAAAATTTAATTGTATGGCTTATTTACGCAATTTGTTTAAAATATATATGGAAAAAGCCATGTAGAGATGATTTTTTTTATTGGTTCGAATTAATAGCTATTTTTGCATCTATCATTGTAATATTGCAATTCATTTGTGGATATATAGGGATACATATGTGGGATGGAAAAATTCCTGGGCTCACTTTAGGAAAATATGATGGTTGGTCTGGTTACATTGATGTTAACACAGGAGATATACGACCTAATGGAATATTTCAAGAAGCTTCATATTTAGGTATTTATGTTTCGATTGCATATGCACAAGCTTTTAAAGAAGAAAAACTAAAAAGAATGTTATTATATGCAATAGCTATGTTGATGACTACATCAGTTGTAGCGATTATAACATTAATAACAATTACTATTCTAACATTAATCATGAAAAATAAACTGAGTTTATCTTCAAGAACAACTAGAAAAATATTTGTTTTGATAGGTATGTTCCTTTTAATGCTTATCATTGCAAGTAATTTAAATGCTGCTATTGGAGACTCTATTGCATATGTTTTAAAACGTTTTACAAATTTTAATTCTGATTTAAATGGTGCTAGAATGAGTTCAACAAAATATAGAATTATTGGTCATGTTGATTTATTTAATCAATATTCTTTTTTGCAAAAACTATTTGGAGTAGGTATAGCTCAATATTCACAAGTATTTAATGTTTCAGCTTATAGTAATGTATGGGTTACAACTCTTTTAAATTGCGGAATAATTGGTGTTGGATACTTAGCTTTATGTGTATTTAATTTGAGAAAAAGGATTAAAAAGGAAAATATTATTTATTTAGTAGTTTTAATTCTTGTTTTATCTTCGGATTGGCAATGGTTTAGCTGGTACTTTTTTGCTCTTATTTCTGCTTGCACATTATCTAGTGATAGAATGGATTATAGTGAAATAGAATAAACTATATATAATTATTATTCATATATATTCAGTACAAAATAGAGTATTTTATACATAAATATATGATTTTGAAAATGTGATAATAAGCTGACTAAGATTTATAGGTTTTATTTAAAGAGCATTTTATATATTTAAATAACATAATAAGAAATAGATATCTTTTGTGGAAATAAATATAAACTATATAGGAAATGAGTTAATTATATTTACTCTTTGTTTTTGTTCGTTTTATCATATTAGATTACAAAAATATCGGTTAATTTACGTCATATAAATTAGGGGAAAAAGATGAGTTATATTGTATTTTTATTAAAACATTTATTAGATTTACCAAAAACTATATGGATAAATTTTAAAGTATTAGGATTGAAGCAGGCACTTCGACTTCCTATATTAATCAGTAGGAAAGTTAGAGTAGTCGAAATATATAAGAATTCTATAGTTTTACCAGATAAAGTAAAAACATTTTCGATTAAAATTGGAATTGAAGGTTCAGAAGGAGTAGCTCACGAACAAAAAGGATGTTTAGTATTAGGGAAAAATTCCAAGATTGTTTTTAATGGAAAAGCTTCTCTTTCAAAAGGAATATTAATTAGATGTTCGGGTAAAATAGTATTTGGAAAAAACTTCTATAGTAATCATAATTTATCATTAATTTGTTCTCAAAATATTTCATTTGGCGATGATTGCGTGCTTGGATGGAATATACATATTAGAGATTGCGACGGACATCCTATTTATCAAAGTGGTGAAAGAATAAATAATAATGAAAGTGTAAGTATCGGAAATCATGTGTGGATTGGACAGGATGTCAAAGTATTAAAAGGTGCTAAAATCCCATCTGATAGTGTTATTGCTATGAATAGTTGTGTTACAAAAAAATTTGATAATACGAGTATAATTATAGGAGGGTATCCTGCCAAAATTTTAAAATGTGATGTAACCTGGGAGGTCTAGATATGAATGATGAAGTAATGGTTTCAATTCAATGTATTACATATAATCATGAAAAATATATACAAAAAGCATTAGAAGGATTTGTAATGCAAAAAACAAATTTTAGATTTGAAGTTATTGTTCATGATGATGCATCAACAGATAGAACAGCAGATATAATTAGGGAGTATGCAGAAAAATATGACTTTATAAAACCTATTTTTCAAAAAGAAAATCAATATAGCAAAAATATTCCTTTTGGAATCAAGTATATTTATCCGTTAATGAAAGGAAAATATATTGCTTATTGTGAAGGGGATGATTATTGGACGGATCCTAATAAACTACAGATTTTGTATGATTATATGGTTATCCATCCAAATTGTTCTATGTGCTGTCATGCTTATGAAAACATAGAAGCTAATACAGAGAAAATTATTGGCGAGGTTCACACATTGGAAGAGGATGGTACGATAACAATACAAAAAGCTATAAAATATGATAATCCTTCACAGCTTGCATCCCAAATGTTTAGACGTGAGTGCGTGATAAACAAACCTGCAATATATAATAATCGAGGTATAGGAGATTATACTGCATTATTGTATGCAGCAACTCTAGGTGAAATTCATTATATTAATAAAATTATGGCAAGACATAGAGTAGCATCAGATGGTTCATGGACAAATCGAGTATATCGGAACAAGTATAAAAGGATTGAGCACGATAACAGAATGATTGAGTTTTTAAATGATTTTGATGCATATTATAACAATGTTTATCATTCGTATGTAATGGATAAAATAGAGGATTATGTTTTTGATATCTTATTATCAAAAGGGGAATATAAACAAATAATTGTACATAAAAATTTCAACACTTTATCTAATATGAGAAAAATTTTAGTAGGTATCGGAATTATATTTCCTAACTTAATAGATTATGTGTTTGAAAAACGTGATTTTCAATAATTTTATATTTAGGGAGGCTTAGTCTTATGGTTACTAAACAAAATGTACTTTCAAACTTGTTATGGCGTTTTTTAGAAAGATGCGGAGCACAGTTTGTTACATTGCTAGTTTCAATTATATTAGCGAGATTATTGGATCCTAAAGTATATGGAATAATTGCACTAGTAACTGTTATTACAACAATTTTGCAGGTTTTTGTTGATGGTGGCTTTGCTACTGCTTTAATTCAAAAAAAAGATGCTGATGAACTGGATTTTTCTACGGTATTCTATTTTAATATAATATCATGTATTTTTGTATACATTATAGTTTTTACACTTGCTCCAATGATTGCAAATTTTTATAAAATGCCTGACTTAACAAAAGTTATTAGAGTAATAAGTTTAATTATTATTATTTCTGGTATTAAAAATGTACAACAAGCGTATGTGTCAAGAAATATGCTATTTAAAAGATTTTTTTTTGCTACACTTGGTGGCACCATAGGCGCAGCTGTTGTAGGAATTGTTCTTGCTTATTTAGGTTATGGTGTATGGGCTTTAGTTTTTCAGATGTTATTTAATACAACTATTGATACAATTATTTTATGGATTACAGTTAAATGGAGACCTATGAGAGCTTTTTCAATTAAAAGGCTAAAGAAACTATTTTCTTTTGGATGGAAAATGCTAATTGCAAATCTAATTTCTACGGTAAGCGGACAATTAAGACAATTAATCATTGGGAAAATGTATTCATCTGATGATTTAGCTTTTTATAATAGAGGTAGACAATTTCCAGATTTGATTGTAACAAATGTTAACACGTCGATTGATAGTGTTTTGTTTCCAACATTATCAAATGAACAGGATAATAAAAGTAGAGTACGAGAAATGACTAGACAATCTATTAAGGTGAGTACTTATGTGATGGCTCCATTAATGATGGGATTGTTTGCTTGTGCCGATAATATTGTAAGTCTGATTTTGACTGATAAATGGCTTCCATGCGTACCGTATTTAAGGATTTTTTGTATAAGCTTCTTTTTTTATCCAATTCATACAGCAAATCTTAATGCTATTAAAGCTACTGGTAAAAGTAATGTTTTACTAAAATTAGAAATTATTAAAAATATTTTTAGTGTAATTGTCTTGCTTTTTACAATGCATTTCGGAACACTAATTATTGCATATGGTATGTTAATTTGTAGTATATTTAACCAAATTATAAATTCATTACCAAATAGAACAGCATTAAATTATACATATAAACAACAATTATTAGATATATTTCAAAATGGTTTAATTGGATTAGTTATGGGTATTGTAGTATATTCCTTAAAATGGTTTGGTCTTAATAATTTTTTAACACTTATTTTACAAATTGTAATTGGAGCTAGCGTATATATAGTAATATCAATACTCTCAAAAAACAGTTCTTTTTGTTATATTTTATCTATTATTGAATTGACAAAAATAGGAAAGAAGGTAAAAAAATGAAAAAAGTGATGTTGGTCTTTGGCACTAGACCAGAAGCAATTAAAATGTGTCCATTAGTTAATGAATTAAAGAAACGAGAGTCGTTGGAGACAATTGTTTGTGTTACTGGACAACATAGACAAATGTTAGATCAAGTTTTAAATACTTTTAATGTGGTTCCTGATTATGATCTTTCAATTATGAAACAGGGACAGACATTATTTGATATTACTAAAGGAATACTTGAAAGAATTAAAGCAGTCCTTGAAGAAGTTAAACCTGATGTAGTTTTAGTACATGGTGATACTTCTACTACGTTTGTGACTGCATTAGCATGTTTTTACTTACAAATTCCTGTAGGTCATGTAGAAGCTGGTCTTCGTACATACAATATTTATTCACCATATCCTGAAGAATTTAATCGTCAGGCAGTAGGAATTATTTCTCAGTATAATTTTGCACCAACACAAATGGCTGCGGATAACTTAATAAAAGAGGGTAAAGATCCTAATAAAATCTATATTACTGGTAACACTGTAATTGATGCAATGCAACATACAGTAAAAGAAGATTATACTCATCCTGAACTTGAATGGGTTGGAGATAGTAAACTTATTTTTATTACTGCTCATAGAAGAGAAAATCTAGGAGAACCAATGCATAATATGTTTAGAGCCATTCGTCGTGTATTAGATGAACATCCAGATTGTAAAGCAGTTTATCCAATACATATGAATCCTGTTGTTCGTAAGGCTGCGGAAGAAGAGCTTGGTGGATGTGATCAAATTCATATTATTGATCCTATTGAAGTATTTGATTGTCATAACTTTGAAGCTAGATGCTATTTATGTTTAACAGATTCTGGTGGAATTCAAGAAGAAGTACCTTCATATGGTAAGCCAGTTTTAGTTATGCGTGATACTACTGAAAGACCAGAAGGAGTTAAAGCTGGTACTTTACGTCTAGTTGGTACTGATGAAGAAGTCATTTACAAAAATTTCAAAGAATTACTTGAAAATCAAGAAGCGTATGATTCTATGGCAAAAGCATGCAATCCATATGGTGATGGGCAAGCATGTAAGAGAATAGCGAATATTCTAGAAAATAAGGATTTTAATCCTTGGACTGTTTCTTAGGAATTTATAAGGTAGTACATTACATATAGACATTAATGGGGAGGAATATATATGTCCAAAATTTTAGTTACAAAATCATCAATGCCACCATATGAGGAATATTGTGAAGAAATTAAAGAATTATGGAGTAGTCATTGGTTAACCAATATGGGAGTAAAACATAATACACTGCAAAAAAATTTAGAAGAATATCTCGGTGTTCCGCATATAGCACTTTACACGAATGGTCATTTGGCTCTTGAAAATGCGATTTCTGCATTAAATCTTCCAAAAGGAGGAGAAGTTATAACAACTCCATTTACTTTTGCTTCTACAACTCATGCCATAGTAAGAAATGGTTTAGTTCCAGTATTTTGTGATATCAAGGAAGATGATTTCACTATTGATACAGAAAAATTAGAAACACTTATTAATGATAAGACAGTCGCTATTGTTCCAGTTCATGTATATGGCAATATATGTGATGTTGAAAAAATAGATTTTATCGCAAAAAAATATGGCTTGAAAGTGATTTATGATGCAGCACATGCATTTGGCGTGAAATATAAGGGGATTTCATCAGCATGTTTTGGCGATGCTTCGATGTTTAGTTTTCATGCTACAAAAGTATTTAATACTATCGAGGGAGGATGTGTTTGTTTTAATAATGACAATTGGGTACAATTGCTAAATGACATGAAAAATTTTGGTATTCATGGCCCAGAATCAGTTCAATATATAGGTGGAAATGCAAAAATGAATGAATTTCAGGCGGCTATGGGTATTTGCAATCTTCGCCATATAGATAAAGAAATTTTAAAACGTAAAAAAATAGTTGAAAAATATCGACAAAGATTAGAAGGTGTGGAGGGGATAAAGTTATCAGTTATTCAAAAAAATGTAGAATCAAATTATGCGTATTTTCCTATAATATTCGATAATTATAAATACACTAGAAATGAAATTTTTGAAAAACTGGCTGAATTTGATATTGGAGCACGTAAATATTTTTATCCGTTAACAAATTCTTTTGAATGCTACCGTAATTATCCAACAGCTGGAACAGATAGAACACCCGTAGCTCAACATATTGCGTTACGTGTGTTAACGTTACCGTTATATGCCGATTTACCTTTAGAGGATGTAGATCGTATTTGTGACATTGTTTTGAAATGTAGAGGTTAATTATGGATAAAATATTGATACTTGGTGGTACGGCTCAACAAATAAAATTGGTAGAGTCTGCCAAAAGAAAAGGACTTTATACAATTGTCGTAGACTATCTTAAGGATTCTCCTGCAAAACGAATTGCAGATAAAAGTTACATGAATGATATCAATGATGTTGATGGTATTGTTCAAATATGTAAAGAAGAAGGCGTGAAGGGGGTTATTTGTGGATATATTGATCCTTGTCAAAGGCCCTATCAAAAGATTTGTTCTCAATTAAATATTCCTTGTTATGGTAGTGAAGAACAATTTTATTTAATGACAGATAAACATGCTTTTAAAAAAATGTGCAATGACAATGGTGTAAATACAATCAAAGAATATAAAGAGAATGATTCAGATATTGAATATCCCGTTTTTGTCAAACCTGTAGATAGTAGGGGTTCTAGAGGGCAGAGTGTTTGTTATAATGAAAAAGAACTTGAAGTTGCATGTATTTATGCCAAATCCGAGTCTTCGAATGGGGATATCATAATTGAAAAATTCATGAAGGATGCACAAGAATTTCAAGTTACATATTTCTTTGTGGATGGAAAGCCATACTTGATTCGTACAACCGATAGTTATTGTGGTTCAGAAGAAAAGCATTTAGAAAAAGTTGTTGCATGTGCTGTTTCACCTTCAAAATATACAGATTTATATTTGGCAAAAGCACATAATAAAGTTATAAATATGTTTAAAAATATGGGCTATAAGAATGGACCTATTTTTATGCAAGGATTCGTATATCAAAATGATTTTTATTTCTTTGATCCAGGATTAAGATTTCCCGGTGTAGATTATGAAAGAATTATTCAAAAAGTATATGGTGTTGATTTGATGGATGCGATGATTGATATCGCAATGCAAAATAAGATTTCAATCGAAATACCTGAAACGTGTTATTCTCTTGAGGGGAAAAAGGCCGCCGTTTTATTTCCTACAGTTAGTAAGGGAACAATTGAAACGTTAGAAGGTATTGATTGTTATTGTGATGAAATTGTCTCCGCGATACCTCGTTGTGAAGTTAAAGATACATTAGAATGGACATATAATGTAAATCAACGTTTGGCTGAAATGGATGTATTGTCAAATAATTTAGATGATTTAAAGAAAACTCTACAGGAAGTACAAAATAATATTAAGGTATTAAATGAAAAAGGTGAAAATATGATTTATGAGTATTTTGATGTAAATCGTATTGATGGGTAATATGTATGGATAATAATATAAGTGTAAAATTGATTTCTTTAGAGGATATTAAGAAAACGAGATCTTTTAATCTAAAGAAAATTATTGAAATAATAGAAAACTCTTTGATTGCGTATAGTAAAGGTGAAATATTATTGCCGGATAAGATTTCACAAATTTTTGATTATAAACAGCAAACTCGCATCAATTGTATGCCTTCTACACTTCTAAAAGAGGGTATTTGTGGAGTAAAATGGGTTTCTGTATTTCCTAACAATCCCGTTTTATTTGACAGACAAAACGTAAGTGGAGTTATTTTATTATCTGAAATCAAAACAGGATTTCCTTTTGCGATTGTAGATGGAACATTGATTACTGCATTAAGAACGGCTTGTTTAGGTGCAATTGGAGCTAAATATTTAGCTCGAAAAGATAGTACGGTATATGGAACAATTGGTACGGGTGAACAGGCAAAGACACATTTTTTATTGATTAAAACATTATTTCCAAAAATCAAAACGTGTTATGTGGCATCTAGAACAAGTAAAAGTGAAGAAGCATTTATTCAAGTCATGAAAAAGAAATTTGAGGATGTTACCTTTATTGCGTGTAATTCAGATTATGACCTAGCTGCAAAAAATGCAGATATTATTGTTACTGCAGTCAGTTGTCAAGAACCATTGTTAAAGGCAAAATCCATTAAAAAAGGAGCTTTCTATTGTCATGTAGGTGGATGGGAAGATGAATATTCTGTTGCACTTAAGGCAGATAAAATTGTTTGCGATGATTGGGCCTCACTTAAACATAGGGGTTCTCCAACCATTGCTCGTATGTATGAAGAAGAGATTTTGATGGATGAGGATATATACGCAAACTTGGCAGATATCATTTCAGGTGAATTACCCGGTCGAGAGTCGGATTTAGAATTTATTTATTTTAATTCGATTGGTTTATCTTTTGTAGATGTATCTGTTGCCTATTATATATATCAAGAAGTAATTTCCAAAGGATTTGGAAAGGATTGGACAATTCAAAATGCCGATACTTTTGAAGTATTGGAAGATTTAGACTTTTAAAAAGTGAAAGGAAATATAATTATGCCAAAAGTAACGGTTTTATTAACATCTTATAATCATGGAAATTACTAAATAAATTGATTTGAATCCATTATTTTTTAGTATGAAGTATAAACTATTGGTTAATTTAGAAACTGAGGAACATCCCATACACAGTAGGAAGTGAAGTTGAAATGGATGAAAAGTATACTCCTTACAATCATAAAGGAACTAAAATTGATGGAGTAGAACCTAAACATCGTGGAACACCTGCTACAAAAAGAGGATTGTCTAATCAGCAGGTATGTATCATCACTACAATTCAGAGATTCGGTCATACAATTTCCAATTAAATAAATACTAAATCCAAGAAGAAATGCATTATAATTCTTCTTGGATTTGTAATTATTTGAATGTCATTTTAGAGATAAATAATTATTATTTGTTTGTAGAATAACATTCATCTTGATAGGACACATAATTTATACATATGATTGGTATGTAAGTTTTATTCGTAGTTCTCATCCTAATATTAATCAGTGATTTCATGGATTAAATAATTTTTTGATTCAATTATTCGTTATTTAATCTAGATATTTTATAAATAGAAATTAATTTATATAAATCTAAAAATGTTGAAAGGAGTTAAAATGCTTAAAGATATAACAGGAATTAGATTACTTGGTGCAAATTTCGATAAAGAAACTGATATTTTGATGTTAGACACTAATGAAGGAAATACAAGGAAAAACATCAAGGGATGCTTACTATATGGACGAAATGGTGCAGGTAAAAGCACATTAGCAAAAGCTATTAAAAAAGCTAAAGGAGAAATTCAAGATTCTATAATTCAAGCTGAATTTCTAGATGTAAATAATTCTCCAATTATTTTAAATGAAGAAGAAAATGCAAAGGTTTTTGTATTTGATGAAGAGTATATAGATAAAAACATTAAATTTCGTGAGGAAGGTTTAGATACTATCATAATGGTAGGTCATCAGGTTAAACTTGAAGATGAGATAAAAGGTACAAAAATTACATTAGACAAAATAAAAAATGAGTTAGCACAAAAAAAAGAGATTATATCTAAAATTGAAAATCCTGAATGTTTAGAATCTCCTTTATATTATATCAAAAAAATGCGTTCAGCACTTCAAGGAAATTCATCTTGGGCTGGCAGGGATAAAACAATTAAAGGAAATCGTCAAAATACAAAGGTAAGTGATGATACATATAAACAATTTATTGAACTTAGTACGAAAGAAACAAGGGATCAATTAGTTATTGAATTCAACGATATGTTAAACAAATTACAAATTGCTCAAAATGGAGATGCAATTATTTCCGAACAAGTTCAGATTTTGGATATAGATTATGATGAGAATGAAATCATAAAGTTGTTAGAGACTCGCATAGAAAAGCCATTATTATCTGAACGTGAAAAATATTTATTAGGACTTGTACAAGCAGGAAAAACGGAGCAATTAACAAGTATGGTTGACACTTTTTCTAATAAAGATGTTCATGAGTGTCCTTACTGTGCGCAACCTGTTACTGAAGAATATAAAGAATACTTGATTCAAAGTATCCAGAAAATACTTTGCAAAGAGGTAGAAAAACATCAGACTGCGTTAAAATCTTTTAAAAGAGAAGAAATCATCTTTGATTTTTTACCCTATGCAAAACTAAAAATAAATTGTGAATCATGTATTAATTTATTATCTGAAATAAATAGTTCAATTCTATACAATAATTCTATAATACAAAGTAAAATCGATAATCCTTATGATCGTTGTGAGTATAAAATTAAGTCTATCAATGCTTTATTGAACCAATTAAAATCAGCGTTAGAATTATTAGAACATGAGCGAATTGAATATAATAAAAATGTTACTGCCACTCAACCCATAATAAATGAATTAAATAGAATTAATGGACATATTGCATATTATGACATTAAAGAAGATTATAATATGTATCTGGCATGTATTAAACAAGAATCAAAAGAGCGTGAAAAATTTAGCAAACTTCAAGCTGAATATAATAAAGTTGCACAAGACTTAGATGAATTGGAAGCAAAGCAAAAAAATGTTAAAATAGCACTTTCTATTATTAATCATAATTTGAGTTATATCTTTTTTTCTAGTGAAAGATTTAGAATTGAATACAAGAATAATAATTATGTATTGCTTTCTAATGGAAAGTCTGTATGTCCATCTCAAATTTCTCAGGGAGAAAGAAATATAATTGGCTTATGTTATTTCTTTGCGAGTATATTACAAAATCAAGAAGAAAACATAGCTTATACAAAAGATTATTTATTAGTTATCGATGATCCAATATCAAGTTTTGATATTGAAAATAGAACGGGGATCACGTCATTTTTAAGATATCAACTTGGTAAGTTTTTGCTAGGAAACATAGACACAAGGGCTATTATAATGACTCATGATTTATTAACATTTTATGATTGTGAAAAAATTTTTGATGAATTGACTACTGAATGCAAATCAAAGTATGATGCGAAGTGTATTTATAAACAGTCTGAATTGAAAAACAAAACATTAATACCATTTTCTTATAAAAGTAGACAAGAATATACGGAATTATTAAAAATAGTTTATAATTTTGCACTAGGTAATGTTACAGACTATCATTTGATAATTGGGAATATAATGCGACAAGTTTTAGAAGCATTTTCTACATTTCAATATAAAAAAGGAATTGAGAGTATTTCAACAGATCGAGGTATATTAGCACTTTTACCTGATGTGTATCAAACATACTTTGAAAATTTGATGTACAGATTAATTTTAAACAATGGAAGTCACAAATTAGACCAAACTAAATCTATGTATGACATGAACTTTTTTACTGTGATATCAGATAGCGAAAAGCAAAGAACTGCTAAAGAAATATTATGTTTTATTTATCTATTAAACAAAAAGCATTTGTTATGTCATCTAAAAGACTGTGGGAATGTGGAACAAAATCTGACACAATGGTGCGAAGAAATAAAATGTAATGCAGGTACTTAATTTAGATATAATTGAAGTTATCCAATTTAGGATAACTTCTGAAAAGAATGATTACAGAATTTTTCAATTAAAGTAATAAGTTTGTTAAAATTATTTAGAATAGAATCTTATATAGTTAATGTTAGTAACTTTTTTTGTTTAAATGCTATTGTATATAAGTAAAATTATTATGCATCTAAAGTCAATATAAGTTTAAATTACTTTTATAGAAAATAAGTTTCTAATCTGCATTGTTTTATATTCTTATTAGATCAATAAAAAAGATAGGTGGTGATTAAAATTATGAATTTATACTGCATAAAGACATTGTTACTAAAGAAAGATCTTATTATTAGTCTGATTCCGAGTATTTTATCTTTAGTTACAATTATTATTAATTATAGACAAACTAAGATACAAAATAATCAATTTGAACGCAATTATAAATTACAAAAGGAACAGTTTGAAATCACGCTTCAATTACAAAAGGAGCGATATGAAGAGGAAATAAATGAAAATAAGGAAAATTTACGAATTCAAAGGAAACCGTATTTAGTTGTATCAAACAGCGCATGCAATTGTAACGGTAATTCAGATCACCATATAAATATTAAATTTAAAAACGTAGGTAATGGGACCGCATTTAAAATATATTTAGATGAGTCAATCGTAGTTTCTAATGGTGTAATAATTCATCGTCAAGAAGCTCTAACTAATACAGTAATACCAGTTGAAGAAGAAATGATATCTAAATGGGGCTATAACAATACTTTAAGAGGTTTTTTATTTTCCATTGTAGTTAAATTTGAAGATGCTGCTCAATTGAAATATAAACAAAATTTTATTTTTAGTTTAAGTGATAATTTACATGTGCAAAATATAAATTGGTCTGAACCAGAATTAGTAGATTAATCATTATAGTAATAATTTTTTCTAAGAGTAAACAATCTGTGTGCTAGTTGTAATGAAAAATAGAATTACAGAATGAGACATGGCAAAAAATTGATAAAATATTACGACATTTAGTACTATAAAATTCTAAATCACCAATAAATAAAGCTAATTCTAGCACACAAATTGTTTACCCTTAGATAATTTTTTTAAATATATCTTTCAAGTGTTGGTTAACTTTTGGCTCAAAATAACATAAATTTTAATTTATATCATATTTGAATATTGTTGAGTGTTAATTATAAAAAATTAGTTGGAGGTGTAAGATTATGTTGTTTAATAGAAATAAGCAAGTGTCAAAGATAAATGTTAATCATGTTACGATATCAGTTATGTTTTTTTTGATTTGTATTATGTTGTTGCCTGTTTTTTTATATTTTTTTATTGGATGGATTTTTAGTAATATTACTTTTTCTAATTATATTGGTGTTTGTCTATCTTTTTTAGTTGCTTTTATTACATATTTTAGCTTGTTGTTTTCTCTAGAAGATTCAAGACTTACACAAATTAGTTTACAACCATATATAAATATAACATCAAAGTTAGATGGTAATGTATTGATAATATGTCTTGAAAATGTTGGAAAAGGTGAGCTATATAATTTGAAATTGAATCAATCAACTAATTGTTTTCTCGATAATTATGGAAAATTGGAATCTGAAATATTAGAGTTTGATTCAATAAATATGTATGTGAATAAAAAGGAACAATATAAATTTATAATGAAAGATGATTGTACTATTCCTTTAAATAATCTAATTTATCTAGTTTTCTTTTTTGATGATGCATCAGGTAATCCATATAAACAAACTATCTCTGTTATCTACAATGGATCCGGATTTCATTTTATGCCTCAAGTTGTAGAACATAAAAAAAAGAGAGATGTCTGAAATTATTGAGAATGTATGAAGCTTTTTAATAAGTATTTTATTTGTATTGTAATTTAGTTACAAATCCTGATGTTTATATTTAAGGTAATCTTTATACGATTTGAACAAAAAAATCATTAAATAGTGTTAAATTTTATTATATGTCCAAACATTATAGATATTGATGATAACGCTTAAGATATTTCGTATTAATAACATATGCAGATACGAGTGCTCTAGAAAAGTCTTTGGATTTTAACTTCATAATTCTATAAGAGAATGTTTAGTAAATTTATAAAGTAGAAAAAAATAAGTCTTCTTTTCAAACAATATAAAACACATTATTTTATATTGTTTGAAAATGAGATTGATGTTTCGTTAAGGAAATTATTAAAAGTGTAGAGGTGAATTATGGGTAGAGAAGCAATAAGTTCAAGTGAACGTGAAATGTTGATTAATTTAAACAAAATTTCCAAAAAGAAAGCAGTCTATAGAAAAGTTGTTTTTCATCTCCATACACCTGCATCTTTTGATTATAAATATTTTAATGAAAACAGTAGTAAATTTAAAAATGAGAAGGAATTCTTTGATAGTTTAAAAAAAGATGAGTTGGGAAATAGATTTAATGATGAAAAAGGTTTGATTTCTGAAGCACTTTTAGATGAATATAAAGATTATTATGAAAATTATCAAGAAGAGTTCGCATATTTATTTATCGCAAAAAAACTATTTGAAAATAACATAGAACTAGCATTAGTCACTGACCATAATACATTTATGGGTTTTGAAAAATTGTATAAGGCTATAGAAATATTAAAAAAGACAAATAAATTCAAAAAATATGTAAATTTATTATTAGGAATTGAGATTTCTTGTGCGGATTCACATGTTATTGGTATTTTTGATTTTAAACAAAAAACAATGCATAAAAAAATACAAACCTTGCAAGAAGAAGTTAATAAATATTTATTAGATGAAGAACTAGGAAGTTATGAAACATCAGTTAATATGATAGACCATATTCATGAGTTAGGTGGTTTAGCTTACATTGCTCATGTTAATACGAGTTCATTATTAAGTGAAAATTCTTTATCAAAATCATTTAAACAACAAGTTTTTACTAATCCTAATTTATCAATATTAGGATTAAAAGACATAAGTACTGAAGAAAAAGTGCGTGAAAAAATTAGAAATTTCAATAAAGCAGAAAAATCTAAGTTTCATTTTGTATTAGATGAAGATTCTCATTCATTTAATGAGGCTGCTACTAAATCATTTTGGATGATTGGATCTACATGTAATTTTGAAATGGTTCGAAACGCTTTCCGTGACACTGATTTTTCAATATTATTGGAACCTCCGAAGGAACCGAACATTTATATAGAAGGAATAGCTATAGAACCATTTGATGAAAATATAGGCTTTTTCAATGAAAAAAATAATAGAAAATCACCTTTATATATATCATTTTCTGATTCATTATCTTGCCTTATTGGTTCAAGAGGAACTGGAAAAAGCACTGTATTAAATATTATTGATTTTGTTTTTACACAGCGAAATGTTTCATATGAAGATTTACTTTTCTTAAATCGTAATAAAAGAATAACAATATTAGTAAAAAATAAAAATAAGAGATATTTTATTAAATATTTAGCGCCAGAACTTGATTATTCTAGAGAATTAACTAAGAAAGAAGTCGCGAATAAATTTGGTGTGTCTGTATTTGTTTATAATTCTTCTTTTGATGATGAAAGGAAAAATATAAGGAGATATATTCTTAATAATTTAATTTATATATATGAGATTATTGATGGAAATAATGAAAAATTATTATCTAATAACGAAAAAAAGCAATTGTTAAAGGAATTATATGATGCACATTATTCAATTAATGAATTGGTTGAAATGTCCAAATCTGAAAAAATCAATTATTTCATTGAAAGAAAGCTATCAGATAAAAAATTTCCTATACCAAAGTATAAAAAATCTGAAAAAATGCTATATAAAATTAAACAATATATAAAAAGGATAGATGACTACGAAAATAATTTGAAAGAGATATGTTTAAATTTTAATAAACAAGCTGGAGATTTAATTATGTTAGAAGTTTTAAAGAATGAGAGTATAAGAAGTAAAAACTATGATGCTTTCATAGACAAAATATGGATAAACATAAAACCACGAACATATAACATAACTGTTAAAAATATTAAGGACTTTTTGTATACAATTGTAAAAAAAATAGGAATTTATGAATTTATACAATTAACAATAAAGAAAGATATTAAATTATTTGACTACTCTAATTTAAATGATTTTACGTTTAGATTAGATGAGAAAGCAATTGTGGACGGATTTAAATCATTGGAGGATGATGAGAATAAAAATGAGTTTTATAAAAATATAATAAAGAGTATCCATAAATCATTAAGTGAAAATTTTTTAAAAATCTATTATGAGTCAATATATAAAAATGAAATATATATTGATTTAAAATTTAATGTGAATAGTAATAATGCAAATGACAATAAAAAGATTTATAAATCTATAAAAAAACTGTCATTAGGTCAAAGAGTAGTTGCGTTACTTGACTTTATATTTATTCTTGGTGAATTTAAGAATGATAGAAAGCCATTATTGATTGATCAACCAGAGGATAATTTGGATAATAGCTATATTTATGAGAATTTAGTTCAAAGTTTGATAAAAGAAAAATCTAAAAGACAGGTCATTATCGCAACACATAATTCAACTATAGTGACAAATGCTAAAGCGGAATGTATTATTGTTATGGAATCTGATAATGAGCGTGCATGGGTTAAACAAATTGGATATCCGTATGAGAATAAAATGATTTCTTTAATACTTAAATATTTGGAAGGTGGAGAAGAATCATTCCGTCATAAAGAATTTGTATATCAACCAGTTTTAAAAAATTAATAGGAGGAAAACTAAAATGAAAATTGCAGTTGCAGGAACAGGATATGTAGGATTGAGTATTGCTTGTTTATTATCTCAACATAATGAGGTAAAGGCAGTGGATATTATTAAGGAGAAGGTGGATATGATCAATAATCGTGTTTCACCTATTCAGGATGATTATATTGAGAAGTATTTGGCTGAAAAGGATTTAAATCTAGAGGCTACATTGGATGCGGAGTATGCTTACTCTGATGCTGACTTTGTAGTGATTGCAGCACCAACTAATTATGATAGTAAGAAGAACTTCTTTGATACTAGTGCAGTTGAAAGTGTAATTGAACTTGTTTTGAAGTATAATCCAGAAGCTATTATGGTAATTAAATCAACAATTCCAGTTGGATATACGGAGAGTGTTAGAAAGAAGTATAATACTTCAAATATTATTTTTAGTCCTGAATTTTTAAGAGAGTCTAAGGCCTTATATGATAACTTATATCCTTCTAGAATTATTGTTAGTACAGATGAGAATGATGAAAAGTTAGTTAAAGCTAGTCATACTTTTGCTTCTTTACTTCAAGAAGGGGCTATTAAAGAAAATATTGATACTTTATTTATGGGCTTTACTGAAGCAGAGGCAGTTAAATTATTCGCAAATACGTATTTAGCTTTACGTGTATCTTACTTTAATGAGTTAGATACATATGCTGAAATGAAGGGATTAAATACGCAAGATATTATTGAGGGTGTTTGTTTAGATCCTCGTATTGGATCTCATTACAATAATCCTTCATTTGGATATGGTGGTTATTGTTTACCTAAAGATACTAAACAATTATTGGCTAACTATCAGGATGTACCTGAAAACTTGATTGAAGCAATTGTTGAATCTAACCGTACTCGTAAAGATTTTATTGCGGATCGTGTATTGAATATGGCTGGTTATTATGGATATGAGGATAATAACACATATTCTGAAAATGAAGAGCATGAAGTGGTTATTGGTGTTTATCGTTTAACAATGAAGTCAAATAGTGATAACTTTAGACAAAGTTCTATTCAGGGTGTTATGAAGCGTATTAAGGCTAAGGGTGCTAAAGTTATTATTTACGAGCCTACTTTAAAGGATGGAGAAACTTTCTTTGGTAGTAAAGTAGTGAATGATTTGAAAGAATTCAAATCTTTAAGTCAAGCAATTATCGCAAACCGTTATGATAGTTGTTTGGATGATGTACAAAATAAAGTATATACTCGTGATTTGTTTAGAAGAGATTAATGTGATTTAGAGCTGATTTAATTCAGCTCTGAATTTATTCTATGACTAGTGAAATCCATTGTGATTTTAGTAGTCATAGAATATATAAACATGGTATAAATATGATTATAGAAAGGTCGAAATTATTATGATTATAAAGTTTTCTATGGATCATATCAAGAATATGGAGCAAATCTATAAGTGGACACCTAAATACTTTAAAGATTTTGGTTGTAATGGAATAGAAGAACATTATTATGGTATAGATTATTGCAAGCGGATTATCAATGATATATTAAGAACGCTAAATTGGGGAAGTCAAAAATATATTGGCACGATAGATAGGATTGCAAAGGAAGTTTTTAATATAAATACAGAAGCTGACAAAAGCTATCGTATTGATTTTGAAATCAATACTTATGAGAGAAAAGCTGCTAGATTAGAGTGTACAATTACGACAACTGAATCTAATAAGTATGATCAGAAGCTAGAAAATTTAAAAATAGTACTGAAAAACAGACTTATTCTTGACTGGAAGATGTGTACATGGCTAATAGACACACAATTAGCACAACTTTGCACAGAAGCATATGAGAAAGCATTCATTGTTGAGAATAATTTACGTGCTTTTGCGAGTAAAGTCTTGATTCATTTTCTTGGAATTGACTGGATTAATTGCACAGGTCTGGAAAGAGAAGCGGAATCAGTATATAATATAGAGCAAAAGAGACTTGACTTAATAGGGAGGAACTAAGATTGATGGAGTAGAACCTAAACATCGTGGAACACCTGCTACAAAAAGAGGTTTATCTAATCAGCAGGTGTGTATCATCACTGCAATACAGAGATTCACTCATACAATTGCCAGAACATTAAATTATGGCAAGCCATTATCAATAGGTCTATTAAGATTTGGTGAATATCTTGAAGCAAAATCTTTTAGAAAGTAAAAACTGTACTAAGAAAGTGTTAATCCGTCATGAGTCATGTGATAAATTCAATCATTTAAATACAGTGAATAGTGTCTACAGTACGTACTGCTTAGATTGAAAAACATCTATAAGATTACTCGTTTAAAGGATTTGATGAACGAATAGTTATTCGTGGAAGTGACAAAAAGCGGAATTACAGTTATGTCACCAAATTACTAATTAACCTTTTTGATTTGAAAATTTTTACTTAATTTTCTATTATGAAAACCAATTTTTCGGAATAAGTTCTTAGAGAAGTTAATCTACAACTGTTTAATCATTAGAGAAGGAGAAAAAATTTACTTATGAAAGAAAGTACAAAAGATTATTTAGTAAATATATATAACAGTATTCCTAAAAAAACAAAGGCTACTTGCTTAAAATTCTACTACCAATATAACAATGTTAATGTCAATGTATATTTTGACGCATTTGATAATCAAAGTGTAGCATTGAGTATTGTTCTTGTCGCTGATAAGAAATATTATTATACACCTTTAAATATTTTAAACACTGGTATGACAACAGAGTATTTGAGTAAAATTCCTTCTCAAATACTTGAAAAGATTTTAGTTGATAATCATTTAGATGATTTCTATGAAAACATGGAAAACCATCTTTTAAATAATAAACCATATTTTAATTACTATAACAGGGACCCCTTCTTTGTCAATACTATAAAATATGCTAAAAGTAAATTAGATTTACCTTTCTGGAGGTGTCTTCGTAAAGTTCCTATGACTGATGATACTTTATATAAATTAAATGCTAGAGCAGACATTACATTAGACATATTGCGAAAAATACAACAGGAAGGATATACTCTAGTCAGAACATCAGACCCAGAAAAGCGAAATGAACTTACTATAATCTTGAAACGAAAAGACATCAAATTATCATAGGCAAAGAGTTGTTAATTCTAGCACTATAAATTTGAATGGGTTAGATGAATATGCTTACCAAGAATTTAAAGTGCGGCATATACCACAAAACGGTTAAAGCTGATTTTGTGCTCGGACAACATTTATACTTAAACTATTAAAAACAAAGAGAAAATCGTAAGCGTCAAATTTGAAGGTGGTACAAAATATAGTTGAGTCATGGCATAATCCTTGTGTAAGGAGATGGTGATTAAACTACATGACTAAGATTAACAAAGTACACAAGGATGAGCCAGATACTTTCGATTTTGTTAAAGTGAACGTATTGGATGATAAAACTAGAAACGGTAATAATTGCACTGTTCATTACAAGGGTGTTTCTTTCTGTCTGACTGAGTATTCCACGGTGGCGGAGCCACCCAATCCATGAAAATAGAGCCACCGAATC